>Ga0315282_10005038_pt1 | contig 22673 bp, 21 predicted proteins | sample YL17G07_20_MG_FD_203693 | JGI IMG/M metagenome (GOLD analysis project Ga0315282, IMG submission 203693) | Sediment microbial communities from Yellowstone Lake, YNP, Wyoming, USA - YL17G07_20 | ecosystem: Environmental > Aquatic > Freshwater > Lake > Sediment | place: USA: Wyoming | collected... | reverse complement strand
GTGGCCATAAGCTCTGCCCAGAAGATTGCCATAATCAGGATGGTTGACCACGACCACACCCTGGCCGAGTTACAGCGATTCATCGGCCTGGATTGCGACATTATTTTGGCTGAGGGATTCAAACAGGATAAGGCACCCAAGATAGAGGTGCACCGTAAAGAATTTGGCCCTGATTTGCTGTGCTCGAAGGAAGAACTGCTGGCAATTGCCACAGATGAGAAACTGAAAGTAGATGTGCCTCAGTACGGTCTAGAAGATGCGCCGGGACTGGTCGACTTCATAGAAAAGAGGTTCTTCGACAAGGAGAAAGAGGACACGGTCACGCTCTTTGTTAACGAGGAGATGATACCAGTCAATCCCTTTGTCCGAAGTATTATCACTAAAACAATGGTAGGCATGATCTCCGCGCTCAAGAAAGTTTCGCAGGCTACCAGTATTGACATCTCAATCAGGAGGAAGAGCAGGGAATGATCTTCGAGGCAGCCGATTTTGTCTTTGAACCACCGGTGGAAGTGGCATTCGCACGGCGAATCTTGATAAAGCCAAGCGCCGGTTGTTTCAAGCCTCACCCCATAACCACAAGCCGGGAGACGCTGGGCGCAGTGATCGCCGGCATAAGGAAGGTCAGCCCTGCGGACATCCTGCTCCTCGAGGCAAGCGCTGGCGATGAAATAGTGCATTCCATATATAAAGAATTGGGCTACGACTTTCCCCATACAATGCTGCTGGATGTCGACCAGTGTATCCCTGTGGCAGTGGAGAATCCTCTGGCCAAACCTTTCATCCTGACTACTTTCTGGATACCCAATGTCATATTGTCCTGCGATTTCCTGATAACTATCGCCCCTTTCAAAGTGGTAGCAGGACAGGGCAGTTTCAGCATCAGGAACCTGCTGAGTCTGCTTCCGGCATCCAAGTATCCGCAAGAGGTAAAAGGCTTTCGAGGGCTGGAGCAGACCCCGGGCATCGACAACACCATCGCTGACCTGTACTTTACCTTGCCCTTCGACCTGGGAATAATAGACGGTCGCCAGAAATTCATCGGTGCCAAAGACCATTTCCAAGGAGAGATCGAGGACTATGGTAGAATATTCGTCGGCCCACCTTATGAGGTAGACTCTGAGGCTTCGAACGCCGCAGGGGTAACAACAAATTATCTTCGCCCGATCGAAGAGGTTATAACCAAACAAGGGGGTTAGTCTATGGTGACAGAGCAGGCTATACATATTGGTGAGAATCAGCTTCGCTACTTCATAGATTTGGACTGGTACCAACAGCAGGAACGTTCCTTTGCCACACTCGCCACAAGCCGCTTGTGCGCGGTATCTCGCAAGAAGGAGAAAACAAAGTCAGAAGCTGTTTTACTGCGCACTATAAGACAATGCTGCTCCAAACGCGATGGTTTTATCACACCTAATATGCCATTACTGGAGATGGTTTTTCGTCTTTTTCTGGCTAACGGGAATCAGCCACTCAATTTGGAGCAAATTCAGGAACAATTGCAGAAGTGGCTGGGCGATAGCAGCAATGCTCGGGATTTATCGATACCCAAGCTAAAACGCATCCTCGAAAACGATCGGTACTATGGACTGAGACCTGCTCCTTCGGAAGAAGAAGCGAAGACCTAGTAATTCACCTGAAAGTCTTTAAAGCGTCCTGTGTACACTGACCACTTCACGTCAACATATTCCACCTTGGCTCGAGAGGGTCCAGCCTTGAGGTAGTCGAGCAGCTCGCTAAGCTTCGTTTTCTCTCCTTCGGCTCTAACCTCAATTGTCTTGCCGCCGGACAAATTTTTCACGTACCCTTTCAATCCCAGCACTTCAGCATGACTCCGAACGAAGTCACGAAAATAGACACCCTGAACATGCCCATGCACTATAGCCAACAAAGATGCTTGCTCCAACATTATTCATTCCCCATAGACGCCCTAAAAGTTCAGGGCACGCCGACAAAGGGACGAGGCTCGATTCGATCCAGACGGTGAAGGCCATGGCTCCGCGCGGCTTCCATAGCCTCAACAAATTCTTTCTTTGAGATAGAGCGCGCCAGTTCAGGGACATCAAAGGCCCTGTAACAAGGATGATACTGCGCCATGACATTCAGATAAGTGTTGACGGAGATTTCCTGGCTCAGAAAGCGGCAAACACCATCAGTTCCCGCCAATCCGTCAGGTAGAACGAGATGCCGCACTAGCAGTCCACGCGTAGCTACGCCATTATCGTCCATTTGGAGGTCTCCCACCTGCCGGTGCATTTCCTTCACCGCAGCTCTATTTATCTCGGGGTAATCATCGATTCCTGAGAACCGCCTGGCGTTTTGCTCGTCAGAGTACTTCATGTCCGGCATATAAATATCGACAACACCATCCAATAGCTTCAGGGTCTCCACTGCATCATAGCCCCCGCTGTTATACACCAGCGGCACAGATAAGCCTGCCTCTACAGCAATCTCGAGTGCCTCAAGGATTTGAGGTACCACGTGTGTGGGACTCACGAAGTTGATGTTATGACAGCCCCTTCGCTCCAGGGAGAGCATCATGCTGGCCAGTTCCCTCGCCTCAACCTGATGCCCCTCCCCGAGCTGGCTTATGGAGTAATTCTGACAGAAGCAACATTTCAAATTACAGAAAGCGAAGAATATCGTCCCCGACCCACCGCTCCCTACCAGAGGAGCCTCCTCCCCAAAATGCGGCCCGAAACTAGAAACGAATGCCTGCTTCCCAGTGCTACACTTACCCAACTCCCCCTTGAGACGATTAGCCTGGCAGCGACGAGGACAGAGGCAGCAATTCTCCAGAATCGTCAGTGCCTGCTCCACCCGCTCGTGCAGCTTACCCACCCCATACAATTGTCTATAGGCTGCTATTAAGCTACTTCTCTTCCTCAGCGCCCTTTTCCTCCTCCCAAGCGCTCTTCTCCTTCTTCCCCTTCGTCTTAATCACCTCCACAGTTACCGGCGTAGACAGCACTTCCGAGACCAGCGGCTTCTTGGCCCCTTTCTTGGGCTTCTTGGCTTCATGGTGTCTAAAGTCTCTCGTCCCCATTCTGCACCTCTCTTGAAGAGCTACGACCTAGGTCAGAGTTTAGCAAAAGCACAAACCCATGTAAAGCGATTCATAAATCCTCATGACCAGTCAGGCTATGCTTCTCCTGGCGAGCCCCGAGCCACTTCTTTTTCTGCTCTGACCTAGTCTCCGCATCGGTGGGCTGGTAGCGCTGAATAAAGTTCTTCTTAAAGCTGGGAAATGTGCCATCCAGGATAGAAAGCCGAATCTGCTCCATCAACCTCATGATAAACCTTACGTTATGTATAGTAGCAAGACGGTAGGCGAGAAGCTCCTGAGCCTTGAACAAATGATGAAGGTAAGCAGCAGAAAATGTGCGGCAGGTATAGCAGTCGCAACCAGAGTCAATTGGCCCCTTCTTTGTCTTGAAGCGGGCGTTTCCGATATTGTAGCGGCGGCGCTGAGTGAATACTGCGCCGTTTCGACCCAGCCTGGTGGGCAAAGCGCTGTCGAACATATCCACGCCGCGCGCGACGCATTCCACCAGGTCTTCAGGAGAGCCAACACCCATTAAGTAGCGCGGCTTGTCCTCAGGGAGATGAGTCACGGTTTCATCTAGCATATCGTGCATAAGTTCTTTCGGCTCGCCCAGGCTCAGTCCCCCGATGGCATATCCTGGGAAATCCAGCGATGTAATGAAATCAGCCGACTGACGCCTCAATTCGGCAAAAGTGCCGCCATGTACGATGCCGAAAAGAGCTTGCGTTCTCCTTTTATGTTTTCGCTTGCACCTCTCCGCCCAATGATGGCTGCGTTCCGTTGCCTTGCGGATGCTCTCGAAATCCTCTCCGTATGGGGGGCACTCATCGAGAACCATAACAATATCTGCACCCAGTTGCTCCTGTACCTCAATGGCAAGCTCTGGGGTGAGGAAATGTTCGCTGCCATCTATGTGGGAGCGGAACAGGGCACCTTCGTCGCTGACGCGACGAAGGTGCCCCAGGCTGAACACCTGAAAACCGCCGCTATCAGTCAGAATCGGGCCACCCCAAGCCATGAACTTGTGCAATCCACCCAGCTTGTTGATAATCTCCAAGCCGGGCCTGAGATAGAGGTGATAAGTATTAGCCAGAATCATTCCCACACCTAATGATTTAAGGTCATCCGGCGTCAGGGTCTTGACTGTACCCTGACTACCCACAGGGAGGAAAACAGGGGTTGGCACCGAGCCATGAGGCGTGGCAAGAGTCCCGGCACGAGCCCTGGTCTTGGGGCAAGTTTTCGCCAGCTTGAAGAGTCGGCTCATCGGGAATCAGACCCAGAAGTTCAAACACAGGGCGATAAAAATCAAACCCAGATAGGGGAATGCAGAGAGCTTGTATACCTTCCAGGCATCCTGGGTCAGGCGGCTCTTGAGGAGATGGTAATTGGCATAGACCATGACAATGCCCAAGATATTAGCAACTGCAAAATAGAGCCACCCGAAATTGTCGACCGCCCAGAGAGCGATAGACGCAGCATAAAGCAGAACCGATAAGAACATCAATATCTTTATGGCGTCTTTGACCCTCCAGGTGACAGGGAAATAGGCAACACCGGCCTGGAGATAGTCCTCACGGTTGGCAATCATAACGCTCCACACGTGCAGCGGTATCCAAACGGCGATGAGGACGCAGAGCAAAAGTATCTGAATATCCAGGTGGTGAGTGACAGCCACATAACCTATGAGCACCGGCGCACAACCTGCGATCCCGCCTTGAATGACGCACATCACCCTTTTCCGGAATACCGAGGCTGCGACAGTGCCCACGAGGCCAAAGACGAAACAGAGAGGGTCTAAAAACCAGGCTAAAACCAGAGCAACGATAATCAGGAATACGCTCCAAACTAGAGCCTTCCTAGCAGGAACTATGCGTTTAGCAGGCAGCGCCCGCATGTGAGTCCTCTGCATCCTGGCGTCGACATGTCGGTCAAGATAGTTAGTCAGGCCATTAGCGCCAGCGCTTCCCAAGGCAATCGCCGCCAGGGCGAGCAAAAGCACATTGAGTGGAGGTTTGCCCTGTGCCGCAATAATTGCGGCACAAACCCCAATGAAGGTTAGCAAAACCGTCTCGCGGGGTTTGAGCACCGTGATATAGTCGATTATGCCCTTCCCCTGGGGTTTTCTGCTCAACTCGCGTGCAAGCGATTCCTGTGTTGCTTCGCTAACATCACCCATTTACAGTACACTCCTCAAGCTTCTCGGCACACTCTCTAATAATAACATATAGCTACGATATTACCAATCCCTATGCTCAATCAGGGTCAACCTTGTGACAATTGCTTAACTACGTCCACTGCAATTTCGCGGCGGACATCGTCACGAATTACTGGCTGGCCGATAGCACGAAGTAACACCCATCTCACCATCTTCCCCTTCACCTTCTTGTCAAGCTCTGTAGCTTGAAGTATACGCTCGATATCCACCCCAGAGAAGGTCGTAGGCAAGCCGAATCTTCCCAGCAGGGCTTGTTGCCGCTCCACAACCCCCTGGAACAGAAGGCCAACGTCGCGGCTGATAATAGCTGCCCCCATCATACCGATGGCAACCGCTTCACCGTGGAGGAAACGCTCGTAGTTTGTAGCTGCCTCCAATCCATGCGCAATAGTATGTCCGTAATTCAACATAACCCGTATGCCACGCTCCTTTTCATCCATGCTCACTATTTTGGCCTTGATAGCAGCGCTACGTGCCACTACATCGCTGGTAACCACCCTCTCCAGAGCAAGCAGTCCCTCCGCACGCTGCTCAAGCAACTCCAGCAGCCGCAGGTCGCGTATCATAGCATGTTTTACCACCTCGGCCCAGCCTGAAACCAACTCACGCTTGGGTAAGGTATTCAAGGCCTGCGTATCAGCTATGACCAGACGTGGCTGATAAAAAGCTCCAATCAGATTCTTACCTTGGGTATGATTCACTGCAACCTTGCCCCCGATAGAAGAATCGACCATACCGATCAGGCTGGTAGGCACCTGAACCAGAGGCAGACCGCGTAGAAAAGTAGCAGCTACAAATCCGGCGAGGTCTCCCACCATACCTCCACCCAGAGCAACGATGTTATCACCACGCTCAGCACGACAATCAACCAGCCAGTCATAGATACTGACTGCTGTCTCAAATGACTTGCTCCTCTCCCCCTGTGGCACAACCAGGGAGTCCACAGCAAAGCCAGCGTCCCCCAGAATCTTAGTAACCCTAGCCCCATAGAGCGGAAATACACCCTCATCGCTCACTATGTGAGCAGTGCCCCAGAGGCCCGCGTTTCGCATCCGTCTCCCCAACTCCTCAAGAAATCCCCAGCCCACAAACACGGGATAACTCTCTGTAGCGGTGGTTACCACGGAAGCAGCGCCTTGCTGTTCACAATAAGGTGCTTCTGATTCTCGGGCATCGGGCAGAGTTGGCAAAGCAACCTTTCCCCTTCCCCCATATCTCCACCCATGGATTACTTCTTCTACTACCTCCTCCACAGTCAAATTATCGGTATGCACCGTCCAGTTTGAAAGAGCATAATAAGGTTGGCGGAACTCCTTAAGCCATTCGATGCGCTTCAACGGTTCAGGACTTGCGAGAAGGGGCCTTACCTCCTGGTTTGTGGGGTCCTCAGCGTCCTTGAGCAACCTTTGCAATATAGTGGCCGGCTTCGCTTCGAGACAGATGATCACCCCACTTTCCCCCATCAATTCACGGTTAGCGGCACTCATAACAACCCCGCCACCGGTGGCAATGACCAGATTACTTCCCCTACATACACGCTCCAACACACTACTTTCCAGTTTCCTAAATCGCTCCTCGCCATCCTGAGCAAATATCTCGGCTACGGGCTTGCCGGAAGAACGCACAATTTCCTCATCAATATCAATGAATTTCCAACCCAATCTCCGGGCTACCTCCTGGCCCACCCTCGTTTTACCAGTATAGGAGAAGCCAGTCAGGATAATGTTTCTAGCAGTTTTTTCACCCATTGGACCCCCTCACCATAGCTATAGTCTCCCAATGCTTTAGGATATAAGCGATCGCTTTCGAAGATAATAGGAAGCGAATTCCTGGCCGGGCCCATTATCTGGAGAACCCGCGCAATATCCACCCAGCCACCCTCGGCACTCTGACTGGGATGCACCGGGATGTGTCGGAATGCCACATAGTCATCCTTGCTGCGGACATTCCAGAGATGGGCAGAGCCCAGATATGGCAAAAGCTCGGCTTCAAAAGCATACAGGTCAAAACCGTTATGCATCGCAGCCAGATGCGTATGTGCAGTATCGAAACAATACTGCAGTGGAGGAGAGTATTCCTTCAGCACCGATTTAAGGAACTCGGCATTAATCAAAGTACTCGCTCCCACACCCTCTACGTGAATAGGAATGCTCTTCTTGAAACTGAGCTCCGTAAGTCGATCGCAGCTCTTCCAGGCGATTGTTTGGACCTTTGACCCACCTTCGTCCGATTCTTCCGATGTCGGCGAGGGAAAATGGACTACCACATATTCAGCCCCGAACTCATCGGCTTGCTCCATGGTCAGAGTTATCATCTTCATGGTCAATTCCCTTTTATCTGAGTCCACATCGCAAAGGAAAGACCAGGTTGGAGGCTTCGGATACCAGTCAAGCTGAATCAGTGGAGCGTGTATACTCCACTCCAGCTTATGGCGACCGATCAGCCGCTTAAGCCTGGGGAGTTCACCAGCGGTGAGATTATAGAACTCCCCACGGCTAAGGCCCTGGCCAATTATCATCTCATCGAAAAAATCTAGATTATGGCAGTGAAAGCCGAGATTGCCCATATTATTTTCTGGGGCCTATCGACCTAAGATAGCCCCGAAAGTTGCGCATAGTCTCATCAATGTGGTCGCCGCCGAACTTCTCCAGTACCGCCTCAACCAAGACAATAGCCAGCATCGCTTCACCTATGACGCCCGCTGCTGGGACAACACATATATCGCTCCGTTCGATATGGGCCTCGACTTTCCTGCCCGTGCGCAAATCGACCGAGGGCAAAGGCTTGCCCATAGTGGGAATGGGCTTCACCGCAGCGCGGACGATTATCGGCTCACCGTTGCTCATGCCGGCTTCAATACCGCCGGCGCGGTTCGTGGCGTGTCGCCAGCCGTGTTTCGCATCGAATTCGATTATATCGTGAACCTGAGAACCAGGTAGATTCGTCACACTAAAACCAGCTCCGATCTCCACGCCCTTTACCGCATTGATGCTCATTATCGCCTGGGCTATCCTGCCATCTAACCTGCGATCCCAATGGACATGGCTTCCCAGCCCGATGGGGACTCCGCTCGCCACAACCTCGAAGACGCCGCCCAGGCTATCACCCACCTTTTTTGCTTTATCGATAGCCGAGAGCATGACCTTCTCCGCTTTACTATCAGCGCAGCGAACCGGCGACTTTTCCACCATTGACCGGTCAACTTTCTTGACCTGCTTTGCCCAGTGCCCACCGATGCAGACAGTGTGGCTGTCTATCTCAATGCCGAACTCGTCGAGCAGCTTTCGAGCAACGGCGCCCACCGCGACGCGGCTTGCCGTCTCCCGGGCACTGGCACGCTCCAGGATAGATCGAACATCGTCGAGGTTATACTTCATCGTCCCTGGCAGGTCAGCGTGTCCGGGACGGAGGCGGGTTACAGGCTCAGTCTCCTGCTTGACCGGAGAGACGCTCATTATTTCCTGCCAGTTTTCCCAGTCCTTATTCCAGATGAGAAGCGAGATAGGAGCGCCTATAGTGAGTCCATGGCGCACCCCTGAGATAATTTCAGCGCGGTCACGCTCGATAGCCATGCGGGCGCCACGACCAACCCCCTTTTGACGGCGCGCCAAGTCGCGGGCGATATATTCCTCATCAAGGGCCATTCCAGCAGGCATCCCTTCGATTATTGCCACCAGCCCCCTGCCATGCGACTCACCTGCAGTTAAGAAACGGAACATTAGTCTACCTCACTTCGCTAACGCCCTCTTTGCCACTCTCATCATTATGTCAATTGGAGCTGATTTGCCTGTCCAGAACTCGAACGATGCTGCACCTTGATATACCAGCATAGGCAACCCACCCAGCGTGCGTGCCCCTGCTTTTTTGGCTGCTGCAATCAAGGGCGTCTCCATGGGATTATACACCACATCATAAACCAGCGCTCGCTTGGGAATCAGCCCTATCCCCAGGGGCGATTTCCCTTCGCCAGGGCTATCCTTCATACCTACGGATGTGCAGTTGACCAGGAGGTCGCACTCCGCAAGCGCCGTCAGAGTCCTGCCATTTTTCCAGGATAAAGCAACGACCTCGGTATCAGACACCTTGAGGTCCCAGGCCAACGCCTCTCCCCTACTTTGCGTGCGGTCGAGGATAACGAGCGATTTCACCCCAGCATCTACCAGGGCAAAGCCGACTGCTCGCGCTGCTCCACCCGCGCCGAGAAGCACAACACGCTTGTTTCCGGGAGAGAAAGCTCCGTCATCGCGAAGCGCCCTCATGAAACCGCTGGCATCTGTATTATAGCCGATAAGCTTGCCTCCACGATTAACTATCGTATTTACCGCTCCGACACGACGAGCGCCGTTGTCAACGTCATCCAAAAGCTGCAGCACCGCCTCTTTATGAGGTATAGTGACGTTAGCGCCAAGTTTCGAAGCGTCACGCCACCCCTCCATAACCGCAGGCAGGTCGTCTTTTGTGGTTTCCCACACCTCGTACCGAATATCAAGTCCCAGATAGTCGAAGGCCGCCTGCTGAAACTGCGGCGAGATGGAGTGACTCAGCTTATACCCGATGAGGCCAACGGACTTTGTCATGATAGAATTTACTCCCGGGGAAAAATCGCAACAGGCTCTTAGTTCTGACCAGAGCTACGGCTTTTCTGCCGGTCGAGGTAGCCCTGCAAGATAAAGGCCGCCGCCAGGGAATCGCGGCGTTTCTTTCTCTTATCCCGCTTCATCCCTATCTCCAGCATCGTCCGATCGGCAGCGACCGTGGACAGCCGCTCATCCCAGGCAACTACCGGAAGCTGAGTGTGTTCCTTAAGTAAATCTACAAATGACTGAACAGCCTGCGCCTGCTTGCCCAGGCTGCCATCAAGAGAGCGGGGCATCCCCACGACAATGCGCTCCACCTCGTTTTCGCGGCCAAGGTCAATTATCTGCCTTATAGCAGCCTCGTCTGTTGTCCTCTCGACCACCGTAAAAGCACTCGCTATAATCTGCAAGGGGTCGCTCAGCGCCACCCCGATACGCTTCTCACCGAGGTCAAGACCCAAGATGCGCATCCCCTAGACTTTCTCCTCCACCAGCTTCGCGACAAGCTTCAGCGCCTGCTCAAGCTTGTCTTTGTCCTTGCCCCCTCCCTGACCCAGTTGAGGTCGCCCCCCGCCGCTGCCGCCTGTCGCCTGCGCCACCTTCTTTACAATATCGCCCGCGTTCAGACCCCGAGATACAAGGTCAGGAGTCACCATGGCCAGAAAGCTGGGCCTGTCATCCCAGACTGCAGCAAGCACGACCACGCCACTACCCAGCTTCTCCTTCAACACGTCGCCCATGTGGCGCAGGGCGTCCATATTCGACACCGAGGCCTGGGCCGCTAACACCGAGACCCCTTTAACTGACTCAGCCTTATCTAACAATGACTCGGCTGTCTCCTTGGACAACCGGCGCTCCAGGACAACGGCACGCTTGCGCTCTGAATTAAGCTCTTCGAGGATACCTGCCACTTTGGTCTCAACATCGGCAGCAGGCACCTGAAGCTGGTGAGCTACCTTGTCCAGCATGGAAGCGCGCTCCTCTATAAGCTTCTCCGCTTCCCTACCGGTCACCGCCTCAATGCGGCGCATGCCAGAGCCAATGCTGCCCTCGCTGACTATCTGGAAAAAGCCGATATCGCCTGAGCGGTCAACATGAGTGCCTCCGCAGACCTCGAAGCTAACGGGCGACTTAGCGCTTCCTATCTTCACAGTCCTGACCACATCCCCGTACTTCTCACCGAAGAGGGCGATCGCCCCCTCAGCCACCGCCTGGCTGTGGGGCATCTCCTTCTTGGTCACCGGCAGGTTACAGCGTATGCTTTCGTTCACAATCCGCTGAATCTGACTCAGCTCTTCTTTAAGCACAGGTGCTTCATAGGTGAAGTCAAATCTGAAGCGGTCCGGAGCCACCAGCGAGCCTGCCTGATGCACCTGGCTGCCCAGCACCTGGCGCAAGGCGGCATGAAGCAAATGCGTAGCTGTATGATTGCGCGCTATATCAAGACGGCGAGAAAGGTCAACCTCAGCCGTCACCTTTTCGCCAAGGAATACAGCCCCATCCACTACCTTCCCTCTATGTACAATTATTTCGCCGTTGGCCCAGATTGTATCGCTGACAGCTAACTTGCCCTGTTTACCTATTATCTCGCCGGTATCAGCTACCTGACCGCCCATCTCGGCATAGAAAGGCGTCGTGTCCAGAACCACCTCTACATGTTCCCCTTCGCTGGCAGCCTCCTGGGGCTTGCCATCAACCACCAGACTCAAGACCTTCGCCTTGCAGATAGTGCGCTTGTAGCACACAAAATCCGTAGCGGGCAGTCCCAAAGAAGAGTACTCCACCGCCGTCGCTTTCTCACCCAGCACAAATTTGTGCGCTGCCCGTGCCCGCTCTCGCTGCTGCTCCATCTCTGCCTCGAACCCTTCCAGGTCAACCGACAGGCCATTGTCAGCAGCCATCTCGGCAGTCAGCTCTGCAGGGAAGCCATAGGTATCGTAGAGCTTAAAAATCTCCTCCCCGGATATCTTCTTATCTGCTTGTGTGCCGACTTGTTCTATAATCTGATTCAGCATATTGAGGCCTGTGCTCAGGGTCTCGCCGAACCTTGCCTCCTCTGCGCCAATAACCTTAAGAACAGGATCGCGTCTCTTCGCCAACTCAGGGTAGACATGCCCCATCCTGACCATGACCTCTTTAGCCACCTCGCCCAGGAAGGGCTTATCCAGGCCCAGAGTCTTGCCAAAAAGAGCGGCGCGCCTGAGTATGCGACGTAGGACGTAGCCCCGTCCCTCGTTTGAGGTAATAACACCGTCTGCTATGAGAAATGTTACCGCTCGTCCGTGCTCTGCCACTATCCTCATGGCACGGTCTGCCTTTTCATCTTCGCCGTATTTTCGGCCTGTGAGTTGAGAGACCTTCTGCATGATAGGAGCAAACAGGTCGGTATCATAGAAGGAGCGTTTGCCTTGAATCACCGTCGCTGTACGCTCCAGGCCCATGCCGGTGTCGATGTTCTTCCGTGGCAGCGGTGTGCGCTTCTTCTGGGCGTCCTGATAATACTCGGTGAATACCAGGTTCCATATCTCCAGGAAGCGGCTGCAGCCGCAGCTCGGAGAACAATCAGGCCCGCAAGAATATTGCTCACCGAAATCGTAATGAATCTCGCTGCAGGGCCCGCAGGGGCCGGTCTCTCCAGCAGGGCCCCAGAAGTTGTCCTTCTCACCGCAGCGAAGTATGCGCTCTGCGCTCACGCCCACATCCTGCCAGTAGCGGAACGACTCATCGTCATCAAGGAAGATAGTGATCCACAGCTTCTCTTTGGGTATCTTAAGCCAGTCCAGTACAAACTCCCAGGCCCAGGCAATAGCCTCTTTCTTGAAATAATCCCCGATGCTGAAATTGCCCAGCATCTCGAAGAATGTCAGGTGCTTGAAATTGCCCACCGAGCCTATGTCAGTTGTCCGGAAACACTTCTGACATGATGCCAGCCGCGGCGAGGGAGGGGCTGCCTCTCCGGTAAAGTAGGGTTTGAATTGAACCATGCCCGCGCTGGTCAATAGCAGCGTGGGGTCGCCACGGGGAATAAGAGAGGAGCTAGGGATAACCTTGTGCCCTTTCTGCTCAAAAAAAATAAGGAACTGCTTCCTAAGCTCATCACCAGTCATATTTTCTCCGATTTATGGTATATCTTTACTCTTGGGGATTTTAGAATAAGTTCAGGTACATGTCAATTTGCGAAGTGATGTTGAACGCACCTACCCGCAGTGCGGTTGACAAGCTGAGCGTGATGTGCTAATTTCATGGGGCTATGATAATGCCACATAAGCTGGGCCAAACTAATGACCAGCTAGTAGATTTATGTCAAGAACTCCTCGCTGAACGGCGTCTTATCCTCGTAAGCAACCGCGGTCCCATCGAATACAGGGTTGCCCCGAACGGCGAATTACAGCTAAACCGGGGCACCGGCGGCGTGGTGTCTGTCCTCAGGTCAATGAGCAAGTACGTAGAGCTCACCTGGATCGCCAGCACTATGGGAGAAGGCGATCGCATGGCTGCTTCCAGTCAAAGCGGACGTTTCCAGGTGGCGCTGCCGGGGCAGAGGCTTTATCTCCGCTTTGTTACCTCTCCCCGAAATGTCTACCACAAGTACTACAATCTCTTCTGCAATCCGCTGCTCTGGTTTCTCCAGCATTACATGTGGAACTCCCCCTACACCCCCAATGTTGATGCCAAAGTCTACGATGCCTGGTATAACGGCTATGTCGCAGTCAACCGCGCTTTCGCCGATGCTGTTATAGCTGAAGCAACGCATGACAGGACACCCCCGTTTGTAATGATACACGATTACCAGCTATACCTGGTAGGCGGCTATATTCGCCAACATATGCCCAATGCCATCCTGCAGCACTTTATCCATATCCCCTGGCCTGCCTCAAGCTACTGGCAGCTATTTCCTGACCCCATACGCAGAGCAATCCTAGAGAGCCTCTGCTCCGTCGATATTGTTGGCCTGCAAACCAACCGAGATGTGCACTACTTCCTGCATAGCTGTGAAATGTTCCTTGCTGGAGCTAAGGTTGATTACGAGGCCCATACTGTAGCATATGGAGGCCATAAAACCAGAGTAGCTGCGTATCCTGTATCAGTCGACATCGCTGCACTGCACAGAGTAGCCCGCTCACCTCGGGTTCTGGAGTATGAAGAAAAGATACACCCTTACCTCGGGCAACAAACCATAGTGAGGGTAGACCGCGCCGAACCAAGTAAGAATATCTCCCGCGGCTTAAAAGCCTTCAACATGCTGCTGGAGCGTTATCCCCACCTCGTGAACAAGGTCAAGCTCCTCTGCTTCGTGGTTCCCTCGCGTTCCGGGATAAAACAGTACGAAAGGTACACCCAGGAGATATTCGACTCTGTGGAGGCAATAAATACCAAGTATGGAACCGAAGGATGGCAGCCAATAAAACTCTTCTTCGAAAATAACTATGCCCAGTCGATAGCAGGCATGTGCCTCTACGATGTGCTCTTGGTGAACCCGGTGATCGACGGTATGAACCTGGTGGCTAAAGAGGGGCCCGTAGTCAATACCAGAAATGGCGTCCTCGTTTTGTCGGAGTCCGCAGGGGCCTACGAGCAACTGAAAGAAAACGTTATCTCTGTGGCACCGGCAGATTTGGAAGGAACAACACAGGCGCTTTACGAAGCATTGACTATGGAACCTGCTGAGAAACGAAGAAGAGCCGAGGCGCTGAGGAAAGGTATCGAAGAGGAAGACATCACTACATGGCTTTATCGTCAATTCAGAGACCTCAGAAATCTCGCCTGTCAACTCCCCATGCCTCTGCCCGTCTAGTGAATAGCCTCCTTTAGAGCTTCGCGAACCTACAAAGAGGTTGCATCATTTTGCTAAGAGTGTTAATCTGTTAGGACTCAAATTCTCAGGGCAGACAGAGGACAAATGAAAGTCGTTAAACATCAACTGGGTTTTTTTCTGTACGGTTTCATTTTCTGGCTACCTATAGCGATAGTGGTCCTGGTTTGTGTCTACATTTTCGGAAACCTGGAAGATTTCGGGCACGCTTTCCTCACTTTCTTTATTCCGGATCGGTTCGTTTATACGGGTCTGGGAATAGTATTTTGGCTGGTAATATTCTTCTTGTCCGGCGTGCTGTTGAAAGCAACGGCTGTGGGCGATTTCTTCTCCGGTGTTCCAATCGTGGGAACATTTTTCCGAAGAGGCGGGGAGATAATTACCGTAGATACGTTAGCAAATCTCACGCCGTGCCTTTTCTTGTATTCGCCGACCTGTCCTTCTTACGGCTGGATACTCTCGGAGGAAAAAGTCAAGCTGAATAACGAAAAGGCTAGCTTCGGCCTGGTAAATGTCTATTACCCCAACGTGCCTACTATTCTAACCGGCCAGGTTTACTCGGTAAGGAAAGAGACAGTGATTAAACTCGGCAACCCTTCCAGAGAGGTAGTCGACGTCTTACTTTACGGGTTGAGAAGGCCAGAGGATATTCAATATCTCCCCTGGGAAGACGAGACCGAAGAGGAATTCAAAGAAAGAGCCAAACGTTTCGGGTTGAATCAACCGCCGACCAGACTCCAGTAGTAGCACCACTTTTGGCTTATCCTGGAGAAATCTTCATCCGCAGTCTGACAAAAACCACTGATAGCTACATCTGGGCCCTCGGCCGATACTGAATCGCCTCGGCTAGATGGCTAGCGGAGATGTTCTCAGCACCTGCGAGGTCAGCGACAGTACGTGCCAGCTTCAATATGCGGTGGAAGGCGCGCGCCGAAAGAAATAGCTGCTTCATCGCTGCCTGGAGCAGGCTCTGCGCGGAGGGCTCCACCTGGCAGAACTCGCGCACCTCCAGAGGAGTCATATCGGCGTTTGAGGCAAGCTTTGTCCCGTTAAATCGCTGCCTCTGAATCGAACGCGCTTGCTCAACTCGCTGCCGCACTACCTCTGAGCTTTCGCCCATCCTGTCGTCTGCCAGCTTCTCGTAATCAATGCGAGGTACTTCGACAAAAATATCGATACGGTCCAGCAAAGGCCCGCTGATACGCTTCTGGTAGCGGGAGACCAGCATCGGGGAACAGGTGCACGACTTAACCGGGTCTCCATAGTAGCCGCAGGGACAGGGGTTCATCGCGCCCACCAGCATGAAGTTGGCCGGGAAGGTAACGCTGCCCTGAGCACGGCTGATGGTCACCACCTTATCCTCCAGGGGCTGACGCAAGACATCCAGGTCGGTTTGTCCGAATTCGGGAAGCTCATCCAGGAAGAGAACGCCACGATGGCTGAGGCTTATCTCCCCGGGCCTGGGCCAATGCCCGCCGCCGACTAAACCGGCATGAGAAATTGTATAGTGCGGCGCCCTGAAGGGCCGCTGCATGATGAGCGGGGTATCCTGGGGCAGCAGCCCGCTCACGCTGTAAATCTTGGTGACCTCCAAAGCCTCCTGAATATCCATCCTGGGCAGAATAGAGGGCAGCGAACGGGCCAGCAGCGTTTTCCCGCTCCCCGGCGGTCCGCTCATAACCAGGTTATGCCCGCCTGCAGCAGCTACCTCTAAGGCCCGCTTCACATGCTCCTGGCCTTTGATAAGAGCGAGATCGGTCAAGGGCAATAGCCCTTCGGATGCTTCAATTGTGACCTTATCTGCAACATAACTTGGTATAGGCTCCACTCCACGGAGATGGCCGACCAGTTGAGATAAAGAGGAGACCGGGACAATCGTGACGCCTTCGATCAAAGAAGCCTCTCTAGCATCAGCGGCAGGGACAAAAACTGTGGAGATTCCCTTATCTTTAGCCAGCCCGACCATAGAAATGATGCCGTGGGTATGACGCAGGCCGCCATCGAGGGAGAGCTCACCGAGGAAAAGCATCTGCGAGGCATCCACTGAGACCTGCTCCGAACTGAGAATTATACCCACCGCAATGGGGAGGTCATAGGCAGGACCCGCTTTCTTAAGGTCGGCAGGGGCGAGGTTCACTGTTATCCGCCTCATGGGGAAATGGCAGCCAGAGTTCCTCACAGCCGAGCGCACCCTCTCTCTGGCCTCTTGGACTGCGGTATCGGGCAGGCCCACGATATTCACGGCAGGCAAGCCACTGAGGATATCAACCTCTACCTCAACTTCTTGAGCATCCAGACCGACTACTGCAGCGGTTTTGACCTTTGCCAGCATCCTCTAAAGTCGGCTCCTTTCATAAATGGCCGCCATATTATAGCAGGTATAAGATTACGATACAAATACAAGATAAACGCTGACGATATAATTTAAAGGAGGGAATCCCACCGCTTCCCAAAAATCCTTGACGTTACACCCTGCCAAAGATAGAATGCTGAGAGAGCATCTGGTTGCAGTGAGACGAAGAGGGTTGAATGGCGAACGAAGAGTCACCGATACAGGGCGCTGCGACTGATATAAAATATAGCTCCTTCTCTTCAGGGAAATGGTCTCATGACTCAACCGCTGTGCCAATGGAGATGGCGCTGACCATCTACATAGATAACACGGAATTAGTGACCATTCTATGCACCCCGACCAAGCTGAACTGCCTCGTCCTGGGATTCCTCTACTCGGAGGGCATAATCTCGGGCATGAGCGATGTGGCAAGTATGCGGGTATGCGAGGAAGACTCACTGGCCGATGTCAAGCTGAGCAAGCCCGGATATGCGCCACCGGCGCGGCGCACCCTGGCTTCCGGCTGCGGAGGAGGGGTCAGCTTCGCCACTGAGATGCAGAAGGTAGAATCCCAACTGACGGTTAAGCCCGAGGAAGTGCTCTCCCTGATGAAGCAATTGAATGAGAACGCGGAGCTATATCGATTTTCCGGCGGCGTACATACCTCTGCGCTCTGCAATAACAGCAAGGTGCTGGTAGTTGCTGAAGATATAGGAAGGCACAATACTCTAGATAAGATTGTGGGCGAATGCCTGTTGACCAAGTTGCCAACTGATGACAAGCTGCTGCTTACTACCGGCCGCATCTCTTCGGAGATGCTGTCGAAGGCAGCAAGGATGAAAGCACCGATCATTGTTTCCCGCAGTTCGCCCACAGACCGTTCGATTTCACTAGCCCAAAAACTGGGCATCACTCTGATTGGCTATGTGCGAGGCAATCGCTTATCGGTTTACTCCCACGAAGAGAGACTGCTGCCGTCATAGAAGTGACCAAGAATTCAAAATGCATATAACCGTGGATGCCAGAGGCATATCCTGTCCCAGGCCGCGCCAGATGACCATCGAAGCCATCCGCGTGGCAAAGCAGGGCGAGACGGTTATTGTCCTAGTCGACAGGGCTGCAGCTCGAGATAGCGTTATCAGGGTGATCAAGGCATTCCAGCTTCCCTACAAATCTCTGAAGAAGGCCAAAGGCTACGAAATCCATATCTCCAGAGAGAAACTGTGGATGGAAAAGTGAGCGATACCAATGACCGGAAGGGCTGCGTCGCTCCGAAGCCAAAAGAGGATTGCCAAACTGTATCCTATCCTTTATCCTATAGCCGCAAGAGGGAAGCTGCCATCATTTCGGAGCCAGTAGTATTCGATTTCGGAGAGCGATAGTTGCAACATCTTTTCCCCGTCTGGCAGGAATTTTCCAAGCGCCTCAAAGCAGCAAGACGCGTGCTTCTGCTCTGCGACTACGATGGCACCCTCACTCCCATCGTAGACAGGCCAGAACTGGCAGAGCTGTCCGAAAAGACAAGGCAAATGCTGCAGGCTCTGGTGCGTCAAAGCCACTTCACTGTAGGCATCATCAGCGGCAGAGCGCTGGCTGACCTCAGACAGAAAGTGGGCCTCAGCAACATAATCTACGCGGGCAATCACGGGCTGGAAATAGAGGGACCCGGCGTCAGCCTTGTTATGCCACTGGCAGCGGAGATGAGGCCGGTGCTCCGCCTGATAAACCAGGTATTGAACAAAGCACTGGCACCGATAAGGGGCGTTCAAGTCGAAGACAAAGGGCTCACTATCAGCGTACACTACCGCATGGTGGAAGAGAGTAAGACCGAGGAGGTGACAAACGCCTTTGAAAGGGTTATTGCCACTGCGCGATCCCTGGGGAAGGTCAGAATAACCTCGGGGAAAAAGGTCTACGAGGTAAGGCCAGCGGTTGAGTGGGACAAGGGTGAAGCCATAGCCTTGCTCATCGAGAGGTTCGGCAAAACGAAGACAAAAAAAGAATTGCTACCGATATACCTCGGCGATGACCAGACGGACGAAGACGGGTTCAAGGTGATAGAGAAGCACGACGGTATCTCAGTCTTTGTCGGAGAAGAGATTGGAAGCTCTGCAGCGCGCTACTACCTCAAATCGCCGGCCGAGGTCGAACAGTTTCTGGACCGGCTGATTCATCCTGTCCCAAGCGGCTAATTATGTGCTAAGATATGGCGGGAGGTACGATGGAAAACAAATACCGCTCCCTTCCCAGCGTAGATAAGTTGCTCTCCGACAGCAAAATCAAGCAGCTCGGCGATACATACCCTCATGACTTGCTGGTAGACCTCATCCGCCAGCGTCTGGAACAAGAACGGGCTTCGATTGCCCGGGGCGCTTCATCTTCCTCACTCGATGAAATCGTGGAGTCGATTCGCGCCCGCGCGAATGCACTGGCATCCCCACGTCCGCGCTATCTCATAAACGCATCCGGGGTCATACTTCACACTAACCTGGGACGCGCTCCGTTGAGCAAAGAGACAATTGCAGCTATGGAAGTAGCCTCTAAGGGCTACTGCGACCTGGAGTTCGACCTCGATAGCGGAACCAGGGGCTCGCGCAACACCCACGTCGAACAGCTTCTGTGCCAACTCACCGGCGCTGAAGCTGCACTGGTGGTAAATAACAATGCCTCCGCAGTACTGTTAGGCCTCACCGCTCTGGCAAAAAAGAAAGAGGTCATCGTCTCGCGAGGCCAGTCGGTGGAGATCGGCGGCGGCTTCCGCATCCCCGAGGTAATGAAACAAAGCGGAGCGAAGCTGGTTGAGGTGGGAACTACCAACTGCACTTATGCTCACGATTTCGAGCAAGCCATCAGCCCCCGCACCGCAGCCTTGCTGCGAGTTCATTCCAGCAACTTCAAGATAGTGGGCTTCACCGATGTAGTCACCCTGGAGGAACTGGTAGCGCTGGGAAACAAATACAAAATCCCCGTGTTCGATGACCTGGGCAGCGGCTGTATGCTGGACACCACCCGGTTTGGACTCGACCCTGAGCCCATGGTGCAAAAGAGTATAGGCATCGGCGTGGGGCTGGCATTTTTCTCGGGTGATAAGCTCCTGGGAGGCCCTCAAGCAGGCATCATAGTCGGCAAAAAGCAACTGGTGGACAAACTCAAGAAGCACCCGCTGGCCCGGGCAGTGCGCATCGACAAGATAAGGCTGGCCGGGCTGGTAGCTACCTTAATCCCCTACCTGAAAGGCGAAGCGCTAAAGTCACTCCCCGTGTGGCAGATGATATCGATGCCGCTGAAAGATATCGAGGGGCGAGCTAAACTCTGGGCCCAGGAATTCGGTGATTTAGCTAGAGTCATTGACGGGGAGAGCATGATAGGAGGCGGCAGCCTGCCCGGAGGCACCCTGCCTACCAAGCTCGTCGCCATCGGCAAACCTAGTAGAGCAAAAGAGCAAAGCCTGGCCCAGAGACTGGCGCAAAGGCTGAGGGCGCAGGAGCCCCCAGTGGTGGGGCGCATCAGTGAGAATGTCCTGCTGCTCGACCCTCGTTCCGTCCTGCCCGAAGAGGATAAGGCCATGCGACAGGCACTTCGCAGTGCATTCGCCGATTTAAGGGCAAAAGGAAAGATTTGATGTTTGTGCTCGGCACTGCGGGCCACGTAGACCACGGCAAGTCCGCCCTGATACAAGCCCTCACCGGAATAGACCCCGACCGCCTGCGAGAAGAAAAGGAACGGGGCATGACCATCGACCTCGGCTTCGCCTGGCTGCAACTGCCCAGCGGACGGGAGGTAGGCATTGTCGATGTGCCAGGCCATGAGCACTTCATCAAGAATATGCTGGCTGGCGTAGGGGGAATAGACCTGGCCCTCCTCATTATCGCCGCGAACGAAGGCGTGATGCCCCAGACCAAAGAACATCTGGCCATTCTCGATTTGCTGGGAATTAAAAAAGGCATCGTGGTTATCACCAAGAAAGACCTCGTCGACGAAGAGTGGTTGAGCCTGGTCAAGATAGATGCTGAGGAGCTGATAGCGCCGACCACACTAGCGGGCTCATCTATTATCACCGTATCCGCTGTAACCAGAGAGGGCTTGCCGGAGCTGCTGGCCGCCATCGACCAACTCCTAAGCTCCATGCAGCCCAAGAAGGACACCGGCAGGCCCAGGCTCCCCATTGACCGGGTCTTCACCATAGCAGGAGCAGGAACGATAGTCACCGGCACATTGCTGGACGGCTCGTTCCACGTGGGGCAAGAGGTTGAGATTGTCCCCGCCGGCTTGAAATCGCGCCTCAGAGGGCTGCAAACACATAAGACGCATGTAGATACAGCGACTCCCGGCAGCCGGGTCGCAGCCAACCTGGTCGGCATCGCCACCACACAACTGAAGCGCGGAGATGTGCTGACGAATCCGGGCTGGCTCGCCCCCACCAGGATGTTGAACGTTAAACTCAGCCTGCTCCCAGCAACACGTCACCCACTGCGGCACAATGCCACTGTGAGCGTTCACAGCAGCACCAGCGAGGTTATGGCTAAAATCCGTCTGCTGGAGAAAGATGAGCTGAAGCCCGGAGAGACATCCTGGGCTCAATTGCTTCTGGCAGAGCCTGTAGCTGTGGTTAAAGGAGACCGTTTCGTCATCCGCTCTCCTCAGGATACACTAGGCGGCGGAGAGATTGTGGAGACCCATACCAAGCGGTATCGCCGCTATCGCTCTGCCCTCATCCAGAGCCTGGAAAGCAAGGAGAAAGGGACTGCTCGAGAAATTTTGATAGCGACGCTGGAGACAAACCAGCCGCAAGATACAGAGACGCTCGTTCATAACAGCGGTCTGCCGCCCAACGAGGCCATGCCCACGATAGAAGCACTTATCAAAGAAAAAAACCTGGTGGCAATAGGCACTGGAGAGCACCGCATCCTGTTCACGGCTCCGGGCTGGGACAATCTGCAGGGTAAAGTTGAAGCCATAGTGCAGGACTACCACAAGAGATTACCCACCAGGCCAGGTATGCCCCGAGGAGAGTTGGGCAGCAAGTTACAGCTATCCGCCGCAGCCTACGCCCTCACCCTGCATAGACTTCTCGAAGATGGAATTCTTGTAGAGGAAGGAGCGACCGTGCGTCTCCCCTCTCACCAGATTCAGCTCAGCAGGGAGCAGCAAGCCAGGGTAGATGCCTACCTGCAGTCATTGGCTCGAAACCCCTATGCCCCACCCAGCGACATCCTGCCCGAGCCGGAACTGCTCAACTTTCTGATTAAACAGCGCCGCGTGGTCAAGGTGAGCGACAGCGTTGTGTTTTCGGCCTCAGCTTACGATGAAATGGTTAAGAAAATCATCGCTCACATCAAGTCGAAGGGGAAGATAACGCTGGCCGAGACGCGGGATATGTTCAACACCAGCCGCAAGTACGCTCAGGCCCTGCTGGAACATCTTGACCAGGAGAAAGTCACCCGCCGCGTGGGTGACGAGCGAGTGCTGGGAGCAGAAAGCAGATAAATAGGGGATTAGGTTAGCACATCCGCAACTTCGGCTACTTTAGATACGTACAGTAACGTTGTGCCAGGGCTTCAAGAAGCAGCAGCTAGACGATTTGAGGAAGGGTTATTTAAAGACATCAGTGGTCGAAAAACAGAAATTAGTGGTAAACTAGTAGTGCACCGGAGGAGTAAATCTATATGAGACGAGCTAGTATCACA
>Ga0315282_10005037_pt1 | contig 22674 bp, 23 predicted proteins | sample YL17G07_20_MG_FD_203693 | JGI IMG/M metagenome (GOLD analysis project Ga0315282, IMG submission 203693) | Sediment microbial communities from Yellowstone Lake, YNP, Wyoming, USA - YL17G07_20 | ecosystem: Environmental > Aquatic > Freshwater > Lake > Sediment | place: USA: Wyoming | collected... | reverse complement strand
CGACAACGATACTCAACGCCACCAGCACCATGACGCGAATCTGTGTCCCGTCTGCCAGTTGTTTCTCCGTACGCGCGACGTTATCGCCGCCGATGGCATATCGTGCGTCTGCGCCGTGGTCAATCTGGTCAGTGTGCCGGAACGTAGTACTGCATCCCCTTCATGTGCCGCTCTCCCCATTCTCGGCGCGCGAGGCCCTCCCCGTCTGAGTTGACTTATTTTGACCGGAGAGGCGCGGCGGAAGCCGTGCCGCAGTTGGTGCGGCGTACGTCCTTCTCCTGCAGGCGCGTCCCGAAGAGCCGCGCCGGTTCTTCATTTCGTCCACACACATTGATCCGCGAACTGCGCGACACCTGTATGTGTCGCGCTCCGCCACAGACCCTGCCATTTGGGACGGGCGCGATCATGACCGCCCAGTCTCCACACGGAGGACCGACATGATGGCCAACCACAATCACCGCCTTCTCTGGCTTTGGATTACGGCTGCACTCGGGGGAGCGCTGCAAGCAGCCTCCTCGTGTGCGGCTGAACAACGCGAGGAAATCGTCACCATGAAGCGGCAGATCGAGGCCCTGCAGAAGCAGATGGCCGACGTCATCCAGGTAAATCAGGAAAAGCAGAAAAGGATCGAGACGCTGGAACAGCAGGTCAAATCGCTCCAGCAGGCGCCCCAGGCCGCGAAGATAGACAATGTGCTGGATCGCGCGCTGGCGAAATTGGGAGCGCCGACTGAACCTGGCGCGAAAACCACCGGGCCTGCGCTGACGTACGGCCCGTCACCAGCCGGCAGCCCTGCCGGCACGATACGTTTGGCGGACGTGTCGGTAGACATGCTGATGGCGGGCGGCACGTCAACTGCCAACGAGGATCAACTTCAGGACCTGCAGGGCGGCGGACACGATCCGAAAAAGCGCGGCTTCACCGTGTCACAGACGGAACTCTCGTTCGCCGGCGCCGTTGACCCGTACTTCAACTTCGAGAGCCACATGGTGGCGACGCACGACCCCATCACCGGTGCAACCGGGCTAGAACTGGAAGAAGCGTATGCGACGACAACCTCTATGCCTTTCGGTCTGCAGATGAAGGCTGGACACTTCCTGACCGAGTTTGGGCGCATCAACCCGACGCATCCGCACGCCTGGACCTATCTGGACCAGCCGATCATCAACACGCGCCTGTTTGGCGGAGACGGCCTGCGCAATCCAGGCGCTCGCGTGAGTTGGCTTGCCCCCGCCCCGTGGTTCTCGCTGCTCTATCTTGGCGTACAAAACGCTACCGGCGAGACCGCGGTGAGCTTCATCGGGAATGAAGCCGTCGGCGGGCGGCCCGTGGATGAGCGGCGCGTGCACCACGGTGGCGACCTGCTGTACACGGCGCGCTGGGAAAATTCGGTCAATCTTTCGGACACCCTGACCACGCTGTTCGGTTTCTCGGGCCTGCACGGGCCCAACAATACCGGCCCAGGCGGCGAAACCTGGATCGGGGGGCTTGACTTCATGCTCAAGTGGCGTCCGCCAGATACCACCAGCACGGGCCATTTCGTCACGTGGCGAACCGAATTGATGGGCCGCAACTACATTGCGGATCGTTTCGAGAATGACGCGGGCGTGGTGCCTTCTGGGACGGTCCGCGACTGGGGCTTCTATAGCCAGGTTGAGGCCGGCATCAGCAGGAGCTGGTCGGCGGCCTTGCGCTTTGACTATGCCACGGGTACAGGGCCGGACTATGCGGTTGGCGAAGATAACGTTGCCCGCGAGAGCCGGCAACTCGACCCGTTCCGCGATACGCGCTGGCGGATCTCGCCGCTCCTCAACTGGCGGCTTTCGGAGTTTTCCCGCGTGCGCTTCCAGTACAACCTGGACCGTGCGGAGCATCTTAGAAACGTGAGTGGCCGCGACGACCCGTTTGCTCATTCCCTGTGGATGGGCCTTGAAATCATGATCGGCGCGCACCCGGCGCACAAATACTGAGGCTAAACGAAAGAGAGGAGACATGAAGATGCATCTGCATTCGTTGGGCCATTTGCTCTGCGTCGCTGTTGGCCTCGTCGCCATCGGCGTAGCGCACGTCCACGCGGAAGACGGTGTGCCCCTCAAAGTGGTGGCGACCGTTCCGGACTTAGGCGACCTGGTAAAGCGGGTTGGTGGCGATCAGATCTCGGTAACAGTGCTGCTGAAAGGCACGGAAGATCCGCACTTCGCGGAAGCCAAGCCCAGTTTCGTCAAGGAACTGAGCAAGGCGGATATGTTCGTCCAGGTTGGCATGGAACTGGAGACCGGTTACGCGCCGGTGCTCATCAAGGGTGCGAATAATGCGCGAGTTCTGCCGGGCGCGACGGGATTCGTCGAAGTCGCCGAGGTCATCGCGCCGCTAGAAGTCCCAACGGGAACGGTTGACCGTTCCATGGGTGATGTGCATCCATACGGCAATCCGCACTTTCTCGTGGACCCGCTCGCCGGCCTGAAGGTGGCGCGGCTGCTTGCCCAAAGACTGACCTCGTTGCGGCCTGACAAGAAGACGTACTTCGATGACAACCTGGCTGCGCTCCAGAAACAAATCGGCAACCTTCTGGTCGGCGAGAAGCTCGCGGCCAAGTACGACTTCGAGAAACTGGCGTTGCTGTACGAACGCGGGGGGCTCGGAGCGTTTCTCAAGGAGCAGGGCGAAGAGAAACTGCTGGGCGGCTGGCTGGGCCAACTGTTGCCGCACTATGGCGCGAAAGCAGTGGGCGATCACAACCTCTGGCCGTACTTTGCCCAGCGTTTCGGCATTCAACTCGTCGGCTATCTGGAACCGAAGCCCGGCGTGCAACCTTCGACCAAGTACCTTGCCGAAATGGTGAACAAGATGAAGGCCGAGAACGTGAAGCTGCTCCTGCGCAGTCCGTATTTCGACGAGAAACACAGTCAGTTCGTGGCTGAAAAGTCTGGCGCCAAGGTTGTCGTGATGGCACATCAAGTCGGGTCGGCGGAGGGCGCCGGCGACTATCTGGCGATGGTCCAATACAACGTGTCGAAACTCGTGGCGGCACTGGAGGGTAAACAATGACTCACGCCGACGACGAGCAGACCGTGGTGCTGAACGCGGCTGACCTGACGCTCGGATACGGGCGTCAGGTCATCCTGCAGCACGTGAACCTGTCCGTGCGGCGCGGCGAGTTCTGGTTCTGCCTGGGACCCAACGGCAGTGGCAAGAGCACGTTCATACGGGCTGTGCTCGGCTTACTGCATGCGCAAGCCGGCGAGTTGTGGTCTCACCCTGAACTGGCACAGCGCCGCCGCATGGGATTCGTCCCCCAACGCTGTGATCCCAACCCCTCGCTGCCCATCACCGTCCGGGAGTTTGTCGAACTGGGCCTGGTCGGATTGCGGGTGAGCCATGCGCAAAGGCAGGCGTGGCTCCAGAACGCCCTGGCGAAGGTCGGTCTTGTAGAGATGCGCATGCGGGACTACTGGTCGCTATCAGGCGGCCAACGCCAGCGTGTGCTGTTGGCCCGCGCGCTGATCCGCCAGCCGATTTTGCTGATCCTCGACGAGCCGACCAATGGGCTCGACTGGCCCGCGGAGGAAGACTTGCTCAATGCTTTGGCCCTGGTGAACCGAGACGAGCGGTTGACGGTGCTGCTCGTGACTCACGACGTGCCCGTGGCAGCGCGCTATGCGAGTCACGTGGCGCTATTCCAGAACGGTTCAGTCATCGCTGGCACGGCGGCAGCATCGCTGACGCCCGAAAACCTGGCCGCGACCTACGGAAGATCGGTTCAGGCCGCGCAATCACTACTGGATCCGGAGATACGGAATGCTGCGCGCACTGCATGACATCGTGAGCGAGTTCTTGTCGTCATGGAGCCTGTTTTCCGACATGTACCTGGCCGGATGGCTCATCGCCGGGACGCTTGCGCTCGCCGGCGTGCTGGTCGTCGCACGCGATCAGGTGTTCCTTGGCGCCGCGGTCGCACAGTCATCAACGCTGGGCATTGCGGTAGCGTTGTGGCTGGAAAGTGCGTTGCTGCTCGAACACGGTACACTGGCTCATACGCTGCTCAGTCCCGGCGTACTGGCCGTTGTCTGCGCGGTCCTGGCGGCGACGCTCACACGAGGCTCCCGCGAGGCCGGCCGCGAAAGCAACGAGGCCATCACGGGCTGGGTGTTCCTGCTGTCCGCAAGCGGGTCCGTGCTGATCGTTGCCAAGAGTCCGCACGGGTTGGACGAGATACAGAAACTGCTGTCGTCCACGATTCTCGGGGCATCGGCGGCGGATGTGTGGCTGTTTGCGTTGCTCTTTGCAGCGACCACCGTGGGACTGCTGCTCTCCTGGCGCAGGCTGCTCCTGCTGACGCTCGATCCGCCGATGGCGACGGCAGTCGGCATGCGCACCGAACTGTGGTCGTTCGCGATGAGCGTCTGTCTGGGCCTTTTTGTGGGCCTGACGCTCCGCGCCTCCGGCCTCCTCTATGCGTTCGGCTGCCTTGTGCTCCCGGCGCTCTGCGCCAAGAGCTTATGCCGCGAGGTGCGGGCAATGTTCGTGCTTGCGCCGGTCATCGCTGTGGGCACGGCGCTCGTTGGCTTCGTCCTGGCCAACTACTATGATTACCCGCCGACACAGGCGACAGTGGCGCTACAGTGCCTGCTGCTGTGCGGGAGTTGGGGATGGTCTCGTTTCCGTAAGCATCGGCGAAACTGAAGTGGCGCCGGTGCCATAGCGTGTGCGTCGGGAGGTCCGAAAGCATGGCTGTAACGTCCCCATTCCAGATCACAACGGTTGTCGAGAACTCCTCGGACACGGAAACACTGCTCGCCGAGCACGGCCTGGCGTTCTGGATTGAGCGCGCCGGCAAGCGCATTCTCTTCGACACAGGCCAAGGCAAGACCCTCGTTGCCAACGCGCAACAACTGTGCGTGCCGCTGGCGACTGTGGACAAGGTCGTCCTCAGTCACGGCCACTGGGACCACGCCGGGGGACTCGCGCCGCTGTTCGAGGCCGGAGCGCGTCCTCACGTCTTCCTGCATCCTGACACACTCATGTCTCGGTACTCAAAGTGGCACAAGCCACCAGAAGAGCCAATCAGCATGCCGAAGGCGATTGAGCAGGCGCTGCATGAGCGCACCCAGGGAATCACGTGGACAAAATGGCCGGTCGAGGTTGACGAGGGCGTCTGGGTAACGGGTCCGATACCGCGGCGAACGACATACGAGGACACAGGCGGGCCTTTCTACCTGGATGCCGGTTTCATTCAGCCGGACCTCATCCACGACGACCAGGCGCTCTGGCTCGAATCCAAAGCGGGCGTCGTGGTGTTGCTCGGTTGCGCGCATGCGGGCGTGGTCAACACGCTGAACTACGTCGCCGAACTGACGGGCGCGACTTCGATCTACGCCGTCATCGGCGGCATGCACCTGCTGCGAGCGAAGCGTCCGCGCCTGGATGCAACGCTGGAGGCCCTGCGGAAGCATCAGGTGCAGTTGGTGGCGCCAGCGCATTGCACCGGCGAACGCGCCACGGCATTTCTCTGCGAAAACATGGGCGCCGCATGCCGGCCCTGCAGAGTTGGCATGAGGTTCGAGTTCTGAGGGCATACCGAGTTCATCAGCCTGCGGAGGCATCATGCAACTGACACGTGAGCCGAAAAGAGAGCTGTGCCTGGAGGCCGCCATCTTCGCCGCTTGTGCCGCGGAGATCGCGCTGTGTCACGGCAGTCCGCTGCTGCTGACGGGGATGCTCATCGCGACTGGCGCTGTCCTTGCCGCAAGCTTCTGGCGCAGGAGCCCTGTCATCATCCTCTATCTCATCGGCGCGATCCTGGGACCACTGGGTGAGATGATCGGCGTGCGTTCCGGCGCGTGGCAGTACTCTAGCCCCACGTTCCTGGGCATTCCGCTCTGGTTGCCGTTCGCGTGGGGCGCGATGACCTTGCTCCTCAGAGCCGTCTCGGATACCATCGCCAAAAAGGGCGCAGTGTGACATCTCCATGCCTGCAAGTCCCTCGCCGCGCGAAGCGGTTCCACAGGCCGCCGTTCCGATTGTGCGCGAGGCACGAGCCGATACAACGGGCGCATTTGGAGCAACTGTGGGATAACTCATGGAGGAGGAGGCCGCATGGATCGCAACGAATTCGTAAAGGTCGGGGCAGGTGGGCTTATGGCGCTCATGACAGTGGCCAGGCCTGCGAAGGGCGAGGAAGGTCATGCAGCGAGCGGCAAGACCGTGGATGCCGAGAAGCTTGCGGAGAGCGCGCACAAGCACTTCATTCCCGGGAAACTCACTTGCAGCGAGGCGTTGGTGCTGGCAGGCACCGAAGCGAGCGGCGTGAAGAGCGACATGTTGGTGGAGGCCGCGCTGGGGCTCTGCGGCGGAGTGGGCTTCCAGGGCAGGGTCTGCGGCGCGATCACCGGTGCCGCCATGGTGATCTCGCTGGCGGTGGCCGCCAAGGAGAAGGACTACAAGAAGAGAAAGCTCCAGACCGCAACGGCGGTTGGCCGGCTGTGCCAGGCCTTTGAGAAGGAGACCGGCTCCGCTGACTGCCGCAAGATCACCGGTTTGGATCTGACGACGCCCGACGGACGGAAGATCATGGATGAGCGCGTTAAGGAGGAGAAGTGCGCCGGCTGCGTCAGACTCGGCGCGCGGCTGCTGGCCGATGAACTGAAGAAAATGTGACTGCTGCTGCCGTCCGGCACTTGATCACTTCCGGCTGAGCTCTAGCCCATCCCACTTCTCGCCCTTCGCGGTCACCGTGAACATCGTGACCTTTGGACCGTCCACGTCCACGATGACAACGTACTGGTCGGGCTGTTCGGTCAGCTTGTCCGGCCAGCCCGCCGCGCCGTTGTGGTAGAGGTAGCGCTTCTTTGCCAGAATGTCCAGCATGCCGGCCGGTTCGACGCCGTAGTAAACGTCTCCCGGCAAGGCCTCGTCCTTGCGCGCCACGGCGTACAGCTTCGCTCCGCCGCCTGCCGAGATGATGTAGGGTATGCCGTTGCGGATCGTGCGGTAGTACGTGTGGTCATGCCCCGAGAACACCGCACACACGCCGTGCTTCTGGAACAGCTTCGTGATGTCCGTCTCCTTGTTGGGGATATCGCGCTTCGATTTTCCGCCCACCGTGTAGAACGGCAAATGGTTGCAGATGAATATGTGCTTCCCTGTCGCCGAAGCTTTCAGCAACTCCTCCTTCAGCCACTTCTCGCTGGCGCCCTTGGGCAGCGGCCAGGGCAGCACGACAAAGACCGCGTTGCGAAAACTGAAGCTGTAGTACTCCTGGTCCAGGTTGAAGAAGCGCTTGAAATTCTCCAGGCCGTCCGTGGATAACGGCTCGTCATCGTCCAGCTCGTCATCGTGCTTCTTCTTCGTCGGAGTGCCTGCCAGCTCGTGGTTACCGATCACCGGCCACCACGGCCGCGCACGCAACGAAGCGCCGCTTTCCTTTGCCAGCTTAGCCCAGTTCTTTGGCCCGCACTTCCCGCCGCCGGCCTGCACAAAGTCGCCGGTGAAGATGACGAAGTCAGGCTTGAGTTCTTCTTCCATGTACTTGGTCAGGGCGGGGAAGGTCTTCGCGTGCTTCGTGTCGCCGATGACCGCGAAGCGGTACTTGTCCATCGTGATCCGCTCCGCCACCTTCTCCATCAGCGGCTTGGGATCAAACGGCGCAACGCCCTCCGGCGGCACCGCCTTCGTCGCCTCCGCGGCCGGAAGGCGTAGCGTCGCGGTGGCGAGCACCGCATAGACGAGAAGGACACGGCAGGATGACTGAACCATGGTGCGCGAGGTGCCCCCGGACCACGGCCGTGCGTTCATGGCCGACAAAGTCATTATTACAGAGTGTCGCACCAGCGTCAACCGATATGACAACCGATCTGACTGTGATCGGGCCTCATTCCTTGCGCGTGAACATCCGCACAGGAATAACGTAGACAATGGCCCGGCCAGTCCGCGGGAAACCGGCTTCCGCGAAGAACTTTCGGATTGACGCGTTCTGCAGTTCACACTCCATTCTCTTGAGGCACTCGATCTTGAGTGGCTTTCCGCCCTCTGGCGAAACATGAATGCGCCATTCGCTGCAGCCTTCGCAAGGCGGTCCATGCCGGCACAAACCTTGCCGGCACGCTCGTGGATACACCGGCTTGCCCGCCAAATGAAGCTGCTGCACGGATGTCTGCGGAGACGTTGCGTTCGCAGCGGCGCCGAAGCCAGTGCCCGTGCCGCCTCCTCCCATGCCTAAACCTTTACCTGAGCCGCTGCGCCCGCTGCCTGTGCCATCGCCGGAACCGTCGCCGCTCCCGACACCAATGCCTGAGCCCGCACTATCTTGGCCGTCAGCGGAGCCGCTGATGCCACCGGCTCTGCCGGAGCCGCTCCCGGAACCGGGACCGCCGCCGGCAGCAAGCGGCCCGGCGTCCAGTGCGGTATCTGGTGCTGCAACGATATGGACCGGCCTCTGAGTCTCGGGAAACGGCCGGGCGGCAAGGGCTGGCAGTATGTGGCGCGAGGGCAAACTACAGCGGCTTGCCGCCGCATGGGGAGGTGGATTCGCAGACGGCGCAAGCAATGCTGCGGCATCCGTCATGAGTTCCTGTCGTGGGTGATAACGAGCCGGAACCGACCGTCCCGAATCAAGTTCCGCTGGCAGCGCCTCAAGGGCTGCGATTACCACCAGCGTGCTCCCCGGACTGCCAGCACAACGGCCGGCGCCGCTGGCAGCGTTGAACTTGATCGTCAACGCTGCCAGATGAATGGCGACCGCCAGCGTTAGGCTGAACGCCCAATGCGCGGCCGAGGCGTGGTTTCGTTTCAGAAACGCCATGAGAATTCAGCTCCCGCCAGCACCACGAGCAGCAACGCCACTCATCGCTCGATACCCACTCGCGCCAGAACGCCTGTTCGATAGTAATGTTTCACTTCCCGCATGTCGGTGACGAGGTCGGCGTGCTCAACGATGGCCGGATGAGCCCAGCGGCCGGTGATGACGACTTCTGTCTCAGAAGGTCTTGCGTGCAAGAGTGCCAGTATGTCTTCAAGACCGACAAGACCAAAGCGCTGGGCGACGGCCAGTTCATCAAGGATAACCAAGTCATACTGGCGAGACTGGAGCGCCTTCTTTGCTGCCCGCAAACCACGGGTCGCCCAATCGCGGTCTTCCTGGAGCGGCTGCTTCCCGACAAGGCATTCGGAACGGCCATACTGTTTGACCTCGACGTGTCTTCCGAGCGCGCCCAGGGCTTGGATTTCGCTGTAGACAGCGCCTTTCATGAACTGCACGATCAAGACACGGTATCCGGCTCCAACTGCGCGCAAGACCAATCCGAGCGCAGCCGTCGTCTTGCCCTTGCCGTCTCCAGTGTAGAGATGGACGTACCCCTTTCGGGCCTCATTCAGAATTTCCATGAGAACTCCATTCCCCCCAGCCACTGTGCGGTTGGGGCAGGGAACGTCTTGGCCGCCTCGTATTGTTCGTTCGCGACGTTATCAATCCGGACAAAGGTGCGGAAGTGTTCCAGGAAGCGGTAGCTGACGGCCAAATCCAGGCGCGTGTACGCGGGATTCGTCACGCGCGCGTATGAATTGGCCGCCGTGGGGCCGATGTCCATGCGGTCCGAGACGCGAATGGCAGAGAAAGCGATCTCCAAACCGGCGTGCTTCTCCGGAACCAGACGCATCAGCGGACGCAGGATCAGCCGTCCAGTGTACGTTTGCGGCGGACGGCGCAATAGTTGCCTGCCTGCATCGTCTTCCGTATGCAGGAATGTCGCCGCCGACTGAAGTTCAACCTCCTTCACTGGTTTGACCGTGAAGAATGCTTCGACGCCGCGGCTTGAAGCCGTGGCGATGTTCTCGAAGTGGCTGGCGGCGAAGTCGAACGAAATCAACTTGTCGAAGGAGTTCTCGAAGTACGTGGCGCCAAGACCGATTCGCCCCTTCCAGAAGTGCTGTTCCACGCCCGCGTCCCACGCCAGATTCTGCTCGGGCTTGAGGTTCGCGTTGCCCATGCCGGCGGCATAGAGTTCGTAGAAGCTCGGCGCGCGAAACGCATTGCCGACGCTCCCATGCAAGCGCGTGTTCGACTCCGGGATCAGAATCGCAAGGTCGCCTCGCGCCGTGGTGAAAGAGCCAAACTCGGCGTTGTGTTCCTGGCGGACGCCGCCCGTCAGATACAGGCGGTCGTAGAGTTCCAGGCGATTCTGGAAGTACCCAGCGTAGTTGGTGTGCGAAACATCGAAGTTTGCCGCATAGATCGTATCCTGCTGGTCGAAGCCTTCGTGTTCCGCGCAGAAACCCAACGTAACGGTGTTGCGCACGTGTGTGGCCTCATACGCCAGAATGTTGTTCTGCCAATCCAGCGTGTAACGACGCTCTTGGCTATCAGTCGTTCCCGGAATCGCGGTGTTGAACGGCGCGCTCATCCACGGCGACGGCGGGTTGGGGGTCTTCGAATCGTAGCCGAGATCAATACCGTAGTGGCCCAAACGCAACGTGGTCTGCCAGATTGGAACGATTTGCCCCTGGTATTCCAGGCCGGCCAGCCAATCGCGGCTGTGGATGCTGTCGTTGGGGTCCTGGGGTTCGGCGCCTGGGCCGTAGCCGGTGGCGGTGTTCTCGTACCAGCCCTTTGACAGATCCATTCCCCGCGCGACGAGTTTCAGCGAGTGATCCTTGTTGAAGTCGAAATCCAGTCGCGCCGCATAATTGTAAGTGTCGAGATCGGAGTTGTCATAGCGGCCATCATGCTGTCCCAACCGTGACGTGGCTATGTTGTACGAGAACTGCTTCTCGCGTCCGGAAAGCGACAGGGTCTCGCGGTCGGTGCCGCAGGTGCCGCCGGCCGCCGATGTCGTCAGCGTTGGCCGGCCTGCGCCCTTGGCGGTCACAAGATTCACCGCGCCGGTCATGGCATCAGAGCCAAAAATCGTCGAGGCTGGACCACGCGCGATCTCGATCCGATCCACCGCGAGGGGATCAAGGCCGGCGAAGTCGAACGCGCCGCCCTGGCGGTTGACCTTCCAGCCATCAAAAAGGATCTCAGTGTGATTGGAGTTTCCGCCACGGACAAAGAGCGAGGTCTGGGAACCCTCCGTGCCGGTGCGCGCGATGGTCACGCCGGGCACGTATTGCAGCAGTTCGGACGCCGAGTTCTGTTGCGTCACATTGATGATTTCGGCGCGCACGGTCGAGACCGTGGTGCCCGTCTTTTCGGCCGGCGTCGGCAGACGCGATGCCGTAACGACGATCTCAGGAACTGTGGCCTGCACCGCGGGCTTTGCTGTGCTTTTCTCCTTTGCATTCTCCGGGGCGTTGGCTTGCTCCTCGGCGCAGACCATACCGATTGAATTGAACCCAAGAACAGCGAACAGAACAACGGACTTCAAGACACCTTCCACGACGACTCCTTTCTTCCACTGGTTCGGCGGAAGTGAAATGGAGTGCGGACTCCCTTCGTGGAGGAGCTTCTTTCCGCCGCAATCTCCCTGGGGAAGACTGAACGCGGAACAATACTGATCCTGTCTGCACGCGCGAGACAGGTCCTCCACAACACCCGTGGATCGAGGGGTCCGTGGAGGCCTTTTTCGGCAGGTCTTCTGGCTTCCGGATCACCCGGCCCGCTGCCCTTCCCATCCTGGCATCAGCCAGGACAGTGGATTGCAGCGGGGCGTCCCCGGTTACAGCGGCGACCACCGTGACGGACTTGCACCGTCTTCCCTTTTCACGCTGAGAACTCAGCGCACCGAACGAGGCCGAAGCTAAGTGACTAATGAACTCGGCTGCTCACCTCCTATCTGATGGTGACCCGTGCTGCTCTCGCTTGCGCCATGGCATCGAGAGAACTGCGGTACTCCAAGTCCGAGAACACCTCGACTGTTATCACCCCTGAAAACCGATGGCTGTCAATCCAGTCCAGGAAGCGCAGGAGTGTCGCCTGCTCCAAACACGCCAGCGAAGCGTGGTCACGTCCGGCCACGCCATGACAATGGATGACGCGCAATCGTTTCTCGGCCCTATCCAGGAATGACAATGGGTCGTGTCCATCCAGCCACAAGTGCCCGGCATCAACACACCGGCTGCAACCCGTTTGCGCGGAGACCGCTTCCACCAAGTCCGGCGGCTGCCCTTCCTGATTCTCTACCGCGATCAGACGGCTATCACCCGCCAATGCCGAGACGAAATCCAACGCCCGCCGCGCCTGCTTCTCCCATTTGCGCAGCATGGCCGAATCCCGCGTGCTCCGGATGCCCTGAGCTTTCAGATGCGCCACATATGCCCAGGGCTTGAGCGCCAGCGTGCGCTCGATAACGAGCTTCGCCTTCGCCAACGCGCGGTTCTCGGCGACACTGCCAACAAAATGAAGATCCATTGGCAAATGTACGGTGTAGCTGTGCCCGTGCGTCTTGGCAAGGTGCCCGAGGATCTCCATCTCGCCGTCAGTGGGCAGATTCGATGGGCCGCCGTCCAGGTCAAAAAGAATCAACTCGATGTCGGCCGCACGCCCCGCCAGGTTCTGGACATTCTCCAAGAGGCCGCTGGGCACGACGTAGGAAGTCGCGCCGATGCGCAGAGCGTCGAGGTGCTTTCTCGCCACGTTCACGTTCGTTCCTCCCTGTCGGCGGTGGACAGGAAGGCGCGAGGACCTCTGGAGAGGTCAGGTATCGTCACAGGACTCCTTTCGCCTGTTGGTGCGACAGGCGTGGCGTGACGAAGTTCTCAGATTCCGGGATTAGGTGGAGAGACGGACCGGCTGCAATGTTCCGCACCGTCTGCCCTGATGAGCAGACGCTCCACGAATTCCCTGGTCGGGGAACCTCGTGAAGGCCACTTTCGGCAGGTCTTCTGGCTTCCGGATCTTCCGGCCCGCTGCCCTTCCCATCCTGAAGACTCCAGGACAGTGGTTTGCAGCGGGGCGTCCCCGGTTACAGCGGCGACCACCGCGACGGACTTGCACCGTCTTCCCTTTTCACGCCCGTATTCACCAAACCGAGCGCACCGCAAGGGCCTTCGTATCAGTTGTCGGGAGAGAAAGTAGCGCGCCGACGAGGAAATGTAAAGCAGCGAAATGTGGCACACGCGCACCGGCGCACCGCACCCCTGACTCGCGGTTGACTTCCCCTCTCCTTGCGGGCACAATTCCGCTCCGCGACGGCAGACGCCCTCTTGAGGCGTCTGCATCGCGGGAAAGGAGGCGGCCAATGCGACAGCAGCGGCATCACGGCTGATTCCCCACCCTTGGGATGCAGGTTCTGCGTCCGCACATACCGGTTCCGGCGTCTGGTCCCGCCTTCGTACGTCACTGTCCCACCACTTGAGGACCCCTTCGTGGCGGCGGCGGTTGGGCGACGCCACTGACACCACGAAGGGAGCGCACATGCCAATCGAACAGTCGTTCTGGGGATCCAGCAAAGGAGCGATCCTCACCGGCGCCGTCATCGGAGTCTCCGCGGCGCTGCTGGTGAAGTGGGGTAATCCGGCCAACATGGGCATCTGTGTAGCGTGTTTCAGCCGCGATGCGGCGGGTGCGCTGGGGCTGCACCGTGCGGCACCCGTTCAATACCTGCGTCCGGAACTCGCCGGTCTGGTGCTGGGTTCGTTCGTCTCCGCACTGCTCTTCAAAGAGTTCAAGCCGCGTACCGGTTCGGCCGGGCTGCTGCGCTTCGTCCTTGGCATGTTCGCGGCCATCGGCGCTCTGGTGTTCCTCGGCTGTCCGTGGCGGGCGTTTCTGCGACTGGGCGGCGGCGACGCCAACGCGCTCTTCGGTATCTTGGGCTTGCTGGCTGGCATAGGCGCTGGCGTGGCCTTCATGAAATTTGGGTATGGACTCGGCCGCAGCAAGCCCGCGCCCAAAGCGCACGGCTTGGTGATGCCTGCGCTGGCCATCGCGTCGATTGCGCTGCTCGTGTGGAACCCGCAATTCAGCCTGGACGCCGACAAGAATCCCATCGGCCCGATCTTCTCGACACCCGCGGGCAAAGGTCCGGGTGGGGCTCACGCCGCGTGGTACATCGCGTTTTGTGTGGTTGCCGTCATTGGCTTCTTGGCGCAGCGCAGCCGTTTCTGTACAATCGGCGCTTTCCGGAATGTATTCCTCATCCGCGACATGCATCTCTTCTGGGGCGTGTTGGCCCTGGTCGTTGCCAACGCCGGCGCGAACCTGGCGCTCGGCCAGTTCAAATGGGGTATGGAAGGCCAGCCTATCGCGCATACGCAGACCCTATGGAACATCCTTGGCATGGCGCTGGCTGGACTGGCGTTCACGCTGGCGGTGGGCTGCCCGGGCAGGCAGTTCATCCTGGCGGGCGAAGGCGACAGCGACGCCGGCGTCTTCTGCATGGGCCTGATCGCGGGCTCGGCTCTTGCCCACAATCTCAACCTTGCCAGTTCGCCCGCGGGCGTCAGCGCTTTCGGTCCGGCGGCTGTGATCGTCGGGGTGGCCGTGTGTGTCATCGTGGGACTGACGATGCGCGAGCCGCATGAAACGTAGTCGGTGTTGCGTTTCAGGTTGTCACTGACACGACCGGTCCGCTAATCCGAAACCTGCAACTTGAACCCCGGGACTTCAGGAGCGCCATGATCTATTTCGACAACGCTGCCACCTCCTGGCCCAAGCCGCCGGAAGTCCTCCGCGCGATGACGGAGTTCCTCGAACGCGCGGGGGGCAATCCGGGCCGCTCGGGCCATGAGCTTTCCATCGCAGCCGGGCGCGTCGTCTACGATGCTCGCGAAGCGGTCGCGGGACTCTTCAACGCGCCCGACCCGCTGCGCGTCATCTTCACGCTGAATGCCACCCACGCACTGAATATCGCTCTGCACGGGCTGTTGCGCCCCGGCGACAGCGTGGTGACGACCAGCATCGAACACAACTCGGTGATGCGTCCGCTGCGTGCGCTCGAACGGCGTAGCATGCACGTGACGGTCGTCCCATGCCGCTCCGACACGACGCTGGACTGCACGGAACTGGCGTGCGGGCACGCGGCTTGTGGTCGCGGCGCATGCCAGTAATGTCAGCGGCGCGCTGTTGCCGCTTGCTGACATTAGCCGCATTGCTCACGCCGCGGGCGCGTTGTTGCTCGTGGACGCCGCGCAAACGGCTGGCTGCGTGCCGATTGATGTGCAGGCGCTCGGCGTGGATCTGCTCGCGTTTTCCGGCCACAAGGGCCTGCTTGGACCGGCGGGCACGGGCGGTCTGGTGATCGGTGCGGGCGTGGATGCCGGCGCGATGCCGCCGTTGTTGCAGGGCGGCACGGGCAGCCGTTCGGAGTTCCATGAGCAGCCCGAGGACTTGCCGGATAAGTTCGAAAGCGGCACGCCGAACGGCCCGGGCCTGGCGGGCCTCGCCGCCGGCGTTCGCTACGTGATGCAGTGCGGTGTGGAAGCGATTCGGGCCGCGGAGATGAACTCTGCGGCGATGCTGATGGCAGGCCTCTCTGCCGTGCACGGCATGACGGTCTACGGTCCGCGCGACGCGACTCAGCGCGTGGCCATCGTCTCGTTCAACATTGATGGTCGCAGCCCGTCAGACGTTGGCTTACGGCTGGACGAGGAGTCCGACATCATGAGCCGCGTCGGGTTACATTGCGCGCCGACCGCTCACAGAACGCTGGGTACATTCCCGCACGGGACGGTTCGCTTCGCGCCCGGGCTGTTCACGACGAAGGCGGAGATCGAGGCGGCGGTGCGCGCTGTGGAAAGGACTGCGGCGGGATGAGCGCCAGTGGAGTGGTTCTGTTCCATAGGACATCCGCGGCGCTGCGCGCGGAAAAGGTCGCGAAGAAAGCGGGCCTGAAGGCCAAGCTCGGCCCGACGACGGGAAAAGTAAAGCTGCGAAAGACGCCCTGCGCGACACCGCTACTCCAGAACGTAGCGATAGCGAACGTCCATCCAGGATACAACGGCGTGGCCGCCATCTGTGGCGGGCTCGAAGCGCCAATCGCGCGCGGCCGTGACTGCGGCTTGATCCAGGTCATCGAATCCGCTCGACTGGGCCAGTTCGACCTTGCCGACATGGCCGTCCGTGAGCACCTCAACCCGGACGACGACGGTGCCTTCGTGTCTTGCTCTTCGCGCTGATGCTGGATACGGGCCGCCATTCGTGCGGACGGCTTTCGCTTTTCGGCCCCCTCCTCCCCGCGTCCCATCACCGTTACCTGCGCCGCCGGAGCCGACCTGCGCACCGGCGCCTTCACCTGTACCTCGTCCTCCGCCAGTCCCTGACCCACTTCCACGACCACCACCTGCCGATGCTGATCCGCCAAACCCGATCAGGCCACCGTCTCCGTCTCCATTCTCACCGCCCCCCAACGTCCCGTTAGGCGCGACGCCGTCCGGTTCTGAACTGCCCCCGGTTCCCTTCACGCGCGGCTGAACCCGAGACCAATCAGCATCCGTCGAGACCTCCGCAGGGCTATGATTGGTCTCAAAAGGGTGCTCTGGCAGTGACGGGGTTGCTTCGGCGGCAACGTCTTGTATCAAAGCGCCAGACTCCTGCGCGGACTGTTCTGCGATGCGTTCGAGTAGCGGAGACAAGTCCAGGCGAGGAATCGGCTCAACGATGGCTGGCGGTTCATTGGCAACAGGCTCTTCCTCTGCTTCATAGAGCACCACGCGCTGCGGCGTGAAGTCACTTTCGGTTAGTACAGGCAGTCTCGGCGAGGGAGGGGAGCAGATGTCTACCAGCCAACTGACCGCCAGCAGCGCCGCGGCATGCAGCGCCAGTGAGCCGGCCAGGTACATGCTTGGTTGCGCCCAAATTGCGGTTGGTGTGTGCACGGGCTGGGCCACCGGTTCCGCCCGCAGAGGGACACGCGCATGCGTGGAGCGTGTCTGTAGCGTTAACTCCCCAGCGCACGGCTCCACGACGGCCCCTCCGGGAACTCGCCCCGCGTCAATTCCTGCTTGACACGTCCATACGCCAGTAATACCTTTTTGTCAATCGTCATACCGACTCCGGCACCGGAGAGGAGGCAGCGGGCCTCCTTTTTTGTACGCCATAGCGGTAATACGATTCTCATAATCGTAATACTCAGGGAGGGCACCATGGACGGGCTGCAGCGGGTCGGCGGCATCATCGGTGTGCTGCTGGGAACGTGCGTCGCCGCATGGGGCGGCGAACCGGCTGCGGAGACACCTACGACGCCGCCTTCCGCTGCTGACGCGAAGAAGGACGCCAAGGATTCCGTGAAGGCCTACGAGAAGTCCGCGCCGCGAGGCAACGAGAAGGACGAGGCCGCGCCCAAGAAGACACCCGAGGACAGCAAGAAAGAGGACGCGCGTGTACCGGAGGTCGTTGTCACTGCTCCGCCGATCATCGAAGGCGCAGCGGTGCAGCGTGATGGTTCCGTGGTCACGACCGTCAGCGACAAGCAGATCGAGGCGCTCAACGCCCAGGACTTGGAGGGCGCGCTACGCCGCGTGCCGGGCGTCACGATTTCACGATACAACCCGGTTGGCAGTTACGGCGGAGGCGATGGCGGGGCGATCTACATCCGCGGGCAAGGGTCGGGGCGGCCGGGAGCGGAGATCAGCACGATGTTCGACGGCATTCCCCGCTATCAGGGCGTCTTCCAACACCCGGTACTGGACAATGCCATGCTGGACATGGCCAGCCGGATTGATGTGTTCAAGAGCGCCCAGCCGGTCACGATAGGGTCCATGGGGTCGGCGGCAGTGAACGTGGTACCGAAGCGGCGCGACGAGGAAGGCTTTGAGGGCCGCGTACTCAGCGAGTACGGTTCCTTTAACACGTGGATCAGCGAGGTCGAGAACGGCGGCAAGGTGAAGTTCTTCGACTACTATGTGACGGCCAGCCATCGGGAAAGTGACGGGCAACGCAAGAACGCTGATGGAAACGAGAATGCGGTCTACGGTCGCGTAGGTTTTCGTCCTGACGAGCACTGGGACGTCAACTTCCAGGTCAATCACACGGACAGTTGGGCTGAAGACCCCGGAATGAAGGGCACTCCCCGCGCTCCAGTTACGCCGAAGTTTCCCGCCAACAACGAACTGTACCTGCTCACCGTGGGGCACGAATACGAGCGCGTGTCGGGTTCCATCAAGCTGTACCTGGACGATGGTGACATCAACTGGCGGCAATGGGACGCGGACGCCAGCGAGCAGTACAACAGCGTCACGGACTACCAGAACTACGGCTTGCGCTGGCAGGAGAAGGTCAAGCCTTGGGACGGTGGCGAAATCAAAGTCGGCTTCGACGCGGATTCTAACGGCGGGCATTACGAGGAGAGGCGCCCGGGTCCCACGATCGCGCAAAGCCTGAACATCCGCTTCGCAAACCAATCACCGTATGCGAGCCTGAGCCACAAGTTCGAAATCGGCAACGAATGGGAAGTGACGCCGTCGGTCGGCGGGCGCTTCACGTTCAGCCGCGAGTTCGACGACCAGTGGGGCCTCCAGGCTGGCGTGTCCGCACGCAACAAGACCACGAACACTACCGTGTACGGTAACTTCGCGCGCAGCTTCAACGTGCCCGGCCCGTGGGTGCGAGTCTTCTACGAGGGCTATGGCCGCGGGGACCAATGGAAGGACTTGCAGGCTGAGACGATCAACCATTTCGAGTTCGGCGCGATGCAGGGATTCCTTAACGACAAGATCAATCTGGCCGTCTCGTACTTTCACGACCGCTCCGAGAACGCCTTGCGTTTCGTTCCGCCGCCGCCACCGCCGCCGAGCTTCGCGAACCTGGGGACGTACACGTTACAGGGCGTTGAAGCCGCGGTGCACGTCCATCCGATCAAGAATCTCGACATCTTCGCCGGCGCAACGTATCTCGATTCCGACCCGAACACCGTACCAAACGCGCCGCGCTGGACAGCCAGCGGCGGACTGGGCTACACGTGGCACAAGCGCCTGAGCTTCAACCTCGACACACAGTACGTTGGATCGCAGAACGTGGCCAACCCGCGCTTTCCCGGCCAAGGACGAGTGGACAGCTTCTTCCTGGTCAACAGCCGCATCGGCTACCGCTTCACGCCGGACAAGTGGCGCGCGCAGATGGAGGTCTTCGCCGCAGGCGAGAACCTGACCAACGAACACTACGAGTACCGGCCTGGCTATCCGCAGCCCGGCACGGCTGGCTTCATTGGCTTTAGCCTGAAGTTCTGATCATGCTGCGACGCGCACTGTGGTCTCTTTTGGCGGTCTTGCTGCTGACGGGGGTGGCGCTGGCTCTGCATGCGTCGCGCCCGCAGAGTTCGCGCGGCATCGTCGTCACCACCACGATGCTCGAATGCGCCGCGAAGGAACTGCTGCCCGCGGACTCCGGCATTCCTGTGCTGGCGTTGATTCCGCCCGGTTCCTGCCCCGGCCACTTTGATGTGCCGCCCAGCGTCGTTCCGGCGCTTCGAAGCGCGGCGGTGGTCGTCGCTCACGATTACCAGCAGGACTTGGCAGGCAAACTCACCGAACTCGGTCCACCCGGCATGAAGCTGGTTCAGATCGAGACCAAGGGCAGCCTGCTGATCCCCGCGCACCATCTGCGTGTGACGCAGCAGCTTTCAGACGTGTTGGTGGTCGCGTATCCGAACCACGAAGCTCAAATACGTGCCGCGCTGAAGACTGTCGAGCGGCGGACAAACGAGTGTTCGCAGAAGGTTGCCGAACGCAGCGCATCCTGGGAAGGCACGCCGGTCATCGCGTCCGCCATGCAGCGCCAGTTCTGCGAATGGCTGAAGCTCCAAGTTGTCGGGCAAGTGGCGCGGCCGGAAGACGTCACGCCGGCAGAACTCCAGGCGCTGTTGAATTCCAAACCTGCGCTGGTTGTGGGAAATCTCCAGGAAGGCCTGAGAGCGGCGCAGGCGGTGGCTGAAAGGCTGAACGTGCCGCTCGTGGTCTTCAGCAACTTTCCCGACGCTGAAGGCTACGGGCACGGGTACGAGGCGCTATTGAACGAGAACCTGCGGCGGCTGGAGGAAGCGTGTCGGAAACGCTGATAGAGGCGGCCGACGTGACCGTCTGGCACGGTGCGCGGCGGGCGCTTGGCCCGCTGAACCTCACCGTGCGGCGCGGCGAGTTCTGGGGCATCGTCGGGCCCAACGGCGCAGGCAAGACAACGCTGCTTCACGCGCTGGCAGGACTGACGTCGCGCGTAGACGGCAAGCTCGTCGTCTGTGGCCATTCAGCCTGCGCCATGCCGCGGTCACAAGCGTTGCGCCAAGCGGTCGGCGTTCTTCTCCAGCACCACGACTACGTGCCCGAGGTGCCAGTTACTGTCGAGGATGTGGTTGGCTTCGGCCGAACCTCCCGAGGGATTCTGGGTCGACGTTGGCTTGCTTCGGATCGTGACGCTGTAGAACACGCGTTGGGCGTACTTGGCCTAACTGACTTCAAGACCCGCCTGTACCGCGAACTTTCTGGAGGCGAGCGGCGAAAAGTACAGATCGCCCGTCTTCTGGCGCAGGGGTCCGCGCTTCTTCTCATGGACGAACCGGTTGCCGGACTGGATATGGATTGGCAGGAGCGTTTGACCTCGCTGGCCGGAACTCTTCACAGCCAGCACAGCAAGACCGTACTGTTCGTTACACACGATGTGGCGAATCTGCCCGGCTGCTGCACGAACGTGCTGTTGCTCAACCGTGGCCAGACGTTTGCCATCGGCGCGCCGGCGGAAGTCCTGTGTCCCGATGTTCTCGGCCGTTTGTACGGCTGTCCGATCTGTGTCGAACATCGCGGCGACAGATACGTAGCCTTCGCTAGGCCGGGAGGCGCAGGATGAGCGCCTTCGAGGTCTTCGCTCCAATTCTGGCTGCGGCAGTGCTCGGCGGTTCGTCGGCCGGACTGCTCGGCGTCTACGTCATGGGGCTGCGCATGCCCTTCCTGGCCGTCTGCGCGGCCCATGCCGCGCTTGCCGGTGCCATCCTGGGGCAGTTGGTGGGTTTGCATCCTCGCGTGGGTGCATTCGCCGGCGCGCTTCTTGGGGCCGCCGTGTTGGGGTTCGTGCTTCGTCGAAGAAATGTGGACACGAACGCGGCGCTTGGCTCACTTTTCTCACTGTCGCTTGGCGTGGCGTTTCTTGGCCTCGGGCTGCAGAAAGGCCCGAAGACGCCTTTGCTGGAACTGATGTGGGGCAGCCTCCTCTTCGTCACACCGCAGCAACTGATTGGTTTGGCGGTCACCGGCGCTCTACTCGTGGCCCTTTCGGTCGTTCTGGAACGCGAGATGAAAGTCCTGCTGTTCGACCGCTTGCTGGCAGCAACGCTGTTCGCGGAAGCCTGGGTCTTTACCGCGTTGCTTGTTCTTGCCGCCGCCATCATTACGTTCAATCTGGAAACCACAGGCGGCCTGCTGCTCTACAGCCTGATCTGCAATCCCGCCGTCGTGGCGCTGAAGCTGGCGCGCAGTTTCCGCGCCGCGATGGTATGGAGCGCCGTGTTGGGTGCGGGCAGTTCGGTCGCGGGATTCTCCGCGGCGTACATGCTCGATCTACCTGTGGGCGCGTGTATTGTGCTGGTGTCGAGCGTGATGGTGGCGCTGGCGTTGGGATTGAAGCAACTCAGAGATCGAACACATGCAGACTGAACAGAACCGGATGCTGGCCGAGTTCTTCGACGACTGTGCGCGGCGCGGGCTGATGGCGTCTTTCTCGGATGACGATCTGCGAAAGGTAGAGGCACTTGAGCGTCTATGGGGACTGGCTCCAGGGCAGCACGTGTTTGAGCCTGGTTGTGGCTCGGGACGGTTGACCGAACGGCTGGCGCGCGCCGTCGCTCCGACGGGCGAAATCGTGGCGTGCGACATCTCCCAGGAAATGATCCAGCGCGCCCGTGAGCGCGTGTCCGCCGCGCATGTGCATTTCCACGTTTCGCCTGTGCTGGATATGGACCTACCCGATGCATACTTCGACGCGGTGATCTGCTTCTGTGCACTGCCTCACCTGGCGGACCTACCACGGACACTGGCGTGCTTTCGGCGCATTCTGAAACCGCAAGGACGGCTGTGGATTTGCCATCTCGACGGCCGAACAAAGCTCAACGCTTTTCATCAGCACGCGGGACCAATGGTGCGCCTGCACCTGCTTCCGGATGAAGCGGAGTTGCGCACCCTGTTGTCGAACGCGGGCCTCGATCTGCGCCTGTACCACGACTGCGATGACGGCTACTGGGCGCTGGCCCTTGTCGCCACGGTCGTGCTGCCGGACAAGGAACGCACGTAGACGATGCCCGCGTCCACGATGATATCGACGGCTTTGCAGAGCAACTGGACCATTTCGCCGGTGCCGATCTGCGGCTGTCCGGCCTGCGCGCGCCGCTTGTTTTCGCGTTCGAAGAAGATGTCCTTCTGCAGCGCATGCGGCACGGAAAGGTCCCTGATCGTCCGGAACATCGGAGAAATCGTTCCGAGCGGATGTTTGAAGCGGCAGTAGCGCCGGTTCCCCACGACGTACTCTTCTGGGGGAACGACGCACATCACGGTGATCGGGCCGCCTTCGGCGGCAAGAACGACGTCCTTAATCTCCGGCATGCAACCTCCAGCGCCTCACGCAAAAGCCGACACGGCGCATGCGAGTTGCGTCGAGTCTGCCGCAGGAATGTGGTAACGCTGCCAGTAGCCTGGGGCCTCCAGGGGCGGGTGTCGAGAGCCGATGCGCGGGTTGCATCGTTGAGCGCACGATGCGTCGCCAATCATGCACTTGCGGATAGTGTCCCCAGATGCGTAAATGCTCACCTTGCGGCATATTGCCGGGCG
>Ga0315282_10005036_pt1 | contig 22674 bp, 25 predicted proteins | sample YL17G07_20_MG_FD_203693 | JGI IMG/M metagenome (GOLD analysis project Ga0315282, IMG submission 203693) | Sediment microbial communities from Yellowstone Lake, YNP, Wyoming, USA - YL17G07_20 | ecosystem: Environmental > Aquatic > Freshwater > Lake > Sediment | place: USA: Wyoming | collected... | reverse complement strand
AACAAACTCATTTGCTGTTTCGATTTTGGAGCCGATAAGTCGAGTACTGCGGGGACGTTCAGGGTGACCTTCAGCACAAGTGGAGTCTTAAAGCTGACATAGGGATTGTAATAAATGGCTACTCAAGTTAAATCTCCCAACTCTGATTATTCAGTTGCGTGGACCCCCAACATTGGGACCGATAACTACGGAACAATAAACGAATATCCCCCCCCATCTGATACCGGATACAATTCTACAAACGGTGCTGACGGAACCATGGATAAGTTCGGGTTTCCAGCATTTAATATCCCGACTGGATCAACCTCAATTTCTCTTTCAATGCGTCTCAGACAGAAGATAAGTAATGCCATATATACCGCCCGGGGTCGCTTTATCATAACAGTTAATGGGACCGATTATAACATAGACCCAGGCGATGTGCTGACAACTTCATTTGCAGATTACGATGAATCTTGGGCTACGAATCCAGGGGGTAGTGCTTGGACGGCAGAAGACATAAATGGTACTGGTTCAAAGCCGCTTCAATACATTGCATATGATATGAAAAGAAGTAGTGGATCCCTTGGAACGGTTTACGTATCTCAGATGTTTGTGACGGTAACATACACAGCCCCGACTGGTGTTACTGTTTCTGTCGGTCTCCAATCCGGCTCCAAAACTCTTTTTTCGGTTTCAGAAAATACCGATCAGACCTTAACTCAAAACTTAATTGCTAAAACCGGTTCGTTATTGGCTTCTTCCCCCGAGACGGATCAACTTTTAAGCCAGAAACTTATTGCTGGAACTCAGGGCATTTTTCCCCTCACAATTAATTCCGACCAAGTACTTGGAATGAATTTGTTGGCAGGCGATAAAACTCTATTCCCCACAACTTTAGCCACCGATCAGGTGGTTACGCAAAATTTATTAGGATTTCTTGCCACTATATTTTCATCCTCTCCTGCAACGGATCAGGTCATCGTTATTAATTTAGCAACAAGTACCGGTTTTCCCTTCGATATTACGGTTAATATTTATGCTGATGTAACAATTAACCTGGGGCAAGTTTCAGCACTGATTCGGACCCTGGAAATATCTGCAAATACTGACCAGATCCTAAGTCAAAATCTTCTTGAATCCTTATGTACCATTCTTGGGGCAACTACTCTCATAACGGGAAGAACCGATCAGGCACTATTATATCAATTTATAATCGGGGGGATAAGTCATTACGACTATCTTACCGGGAGCGAGGCCAATCAATTTCGTTCCCCCGGGCTCGGGGGGAGCCGGCAAGCCAAAAAAGAATCTTCATCGAAAGCTACGGATTTCAAGCAAGGGTTAATGTAATGACAGATCATGGATAACAACATTCGAGTTTTGAAAATTATCAGAACAGTAGGGAGCCATAAGGTTAAGGCTTACGTTGATGTCAAAATAGGGGACTGGACCGTATTCGATTGGAGGATTATTCAACAAGGTCCCGGTCAACCCCTTGGGGTAGACTACCCGCAAGTCACATTTCGCGATAAACGGGGCTCGATCAAGTACCGAGCCCTGCTTTCTCTTCCGGGTCATCTGAGGCAATTAGTTGAGCTTCAAATCCTATTGGCCTGGAATCAACAGGAGAACTCAGGTGAACACGACAACAGAAGTAACAAGTAAGATTTATGAAGATTCGATCAAACGGTATGATGCTATCTTTGGCGATGAACATGATAATCAGAGTCCTTCCCAATCATCAGAAGTAAATAGCCCTACCCGCAAAGATTCCCCCGAGACACAAAATGATCCCTCACTGACCACAGAAAAGGCTAATTTTAGCCGAGTGCCGGAGTTTTTAAGGCAGTTCAAGAATTGGGTTAACTGGAACGCAGAGAAAATTCCTATCAACCCGAACAGTGGCGAACCGGCCTCGACCACAGACAAAGGAACGTGGAGTAGTTTTGAACAAGCCTATAAAACCTACGGTCTGTCTGCTAATGGCACAATCATGGGTATCGGCTTTGTGTTTACCGAAACCGGATTAAGTGGCATTGATTTAGACAAATGCAGAAACCCCGAAACCGGCCAGGTTGAGCAATGGGCCGTGGATATTGTTGATCGGCTTAAATCGTACACCGAGATTTCACCGAGCGGAAGCGGGCTTCATATCATTGCACAAGGCAAATTGCCGGGGCCGGGCCGCAAGAGTGGACACCTGGAACTTTACGACACGGGTCGGTACTTCACCATTACTGGAAATACCCTTCCGGGAGAATATGGGGAGATTAATAATAGGCAAAAGGAAGTTAATGAGTTTTATCAGGAGCATTTTAAGGGCAAGCCAGCCAGCCCACGGGAAGTTAAGGGTATGTCACCCACCAGAGAAGATGATTTACTTATTACCCAGGCTTCCATGGCCGCAAATGGAGAGAAATTTTCTGACTTAATGAATGGCAACTGGCAAAAGTATTATTCATCCCAAAGTGAAGGTGATCTTAGTTTGTGCAATGAATTAGCCTTTTGGACACAAGACCCTAAACAAATAGACCGGATCCTCAGAACATCAAAACTAATGAGACCCAAGTGGGATGAAAAGCGGGGAGATTCTACTTACGGTTGGGACACGATCCTGAAGGCTTTAAGTGACACCACGGAGCATTATGAGCCAAAACCAGAATCAAAGGCCGAAACAATCCCGATTAACACAGAACCCAACATGGAAACGGAACAGGGTCAAGGGGAAGTACAAAAAAAATCTATCACAAATGACTTTAGGATATGGTTTGAGAATTGTGAAGGAAGTTTTTCGCTATCTCAAATATATGCAGACCTGTATGCCACCACAAGACAAGAACGAAACGCGATTCAACAGGACCTGCACAGATTGTTGGAAAAGGGGAAAGTCGAACGGTTAAGAAAACAAGGCGAATACAGAAAAATTAAATGCAACGTTGAAAAGATCTTAATGCCGTCAGTAAAGCCTATTCCATTACCTATTCTTTTTCCCTGTAACATCGAGAACTACTTAAAGACTTACAGGGGTAACGTCATTGTGATTGGTGGATCTCCGAATAGCGGAAAGACCGCCTACTGTTTAAACGTCGCTAAACTCAACATGGACCGCTTTAAGGTCAATTATATTTCTTCAGAAATGCGGGGTGAGGAGATCTATGAACGCCTTGAGGGCTTTCAGGAGAACTGCATCCAGGAGATGTTTGAAAAGATTGATTGGATACCATGTACCTCAGACTTTCAGGACGTTATCAATCCAGATGCACTAAACATTATTGATTATCTTGAAATTCCGGATGGAGAATTTTTTAAGGTTCAAGATCAAATCAGAAAAATGTTTGACAAACTAAAGGATGGGATAGCCATTATCTGTATCCAGCAGAACAAGGGGGCCGAACTCCCTAAAGGGGGTACTGGTTCCATCGAAAAGGCAAGGATAGCCTTGAGTATCGACAACCACTTGCTTACGGTTGTTAAGGGTAAACTCTGGAAGCGCGGCACGGTTCACCACAACCTAACCAGGCGCTTTAAGTTATGGGCCGGTGTTAACTTTACATGGGAAGCATGGGGGGAGGGGGCCGGTGCTTCCTCACTATATAATTAATTATTTATACACACCCGTGGAGTAGAAAAAAACAGAAAACAGGAGGGGAATTTAGCATGGTGCGACAGCATGTGTGTTTGTAAGGCATTGAAATGTAATGCGGTTACTTAATTTGCGGAATTTGACCCCCCGGTCGAACTCTGACAAAACTCTGACAAAACTCTGACAGCCCCTGACAACTCTGACAGAAAAAGAGGCTCTCTGACAACTCTGACAACTCTGACAAAGTTTGAGGGGGGACAAATGGGGACATTTGGCAATGAATGCTGCAAGGCTTGAAAGATTTTTCAAAGAATTTGATGACAAAGAGGTTCGGCTCGTGCTTACCCCGGGACTTATCACCATCGAATATCGTGAGCCTTGGTCCCGTCGATGGAGGGCAGCCAATTCTGCCCCGCTCGATTACGAAATGTTGAAAGCCATGCTGACGCACCTGAAGCTTATTGATGCTTCCGAATGAGAGACCTGAGCGGTCAAGCATAGTCAAGAGGAAAGATTTTCAAACTGACCCGCTACCGTTTAACCGGCAAACTACCAATTTTAAGTACGGGGGTAAGGGGAATTCTCCCTAATACCTGCGCTTGCATCTTGGGCAATGCATCACCCATTTTCGCTCGCCATTAACCTTTTCGATACGTCCCTTGACGAAGATGAAGCAGTGATCGCAGAACCAGATGAAGGGCTTACGCCGTTTCCGCTGTCTCCCCTGCCGGTCAGAGATTGATCTTGGAAGTCTGTTCAAATCATGGCCGCCTGGTGGTATCCCTCGACCATCTTCAGTCATGTTGTACAGTGATTGCCCTTTTGCGAGCAGCTTTAAAATTTTGTTTTTCTCGGCTGTTTGAATGTCACGAGTAGTGCGCAAAATAAGATATGCATCGAATTTGTCAAAGCCTAAGCGGTTGAAATCTTCCTGTAATAAACGATTTGAATGAGCGCTGTTATTCAGTTCGCGGAAATGACTAAGAACTCTATTTCGAACATCATTTGATGAACCTACATATAACCGGCCAGTTTCCATGTTTCTAATGGCATAAACCCCTGGCCCTGGCGGGAGGAGGGAAGGGACGGAACGTGAGGAGTTTGAGTTATGCCCCCGTGCTATTTTTTCCTCACGCTTGTCATAGGTTATCCGTATTACAAGATCTATATAATTCCCATTCCTTGAAACGCTGCTTACCCTTGCTTCAATTATGCGACCTTCGTCAACCAAAGAAGCATACTTCAGGGCAAGCTCTTTTGGAATATGCCCGAGCATAGTTTCTGCATCCCCGAGTCGGACACCAACCGCATTTTCATCATCTGGGTTATGTGCTTCATGTACAAGGTGAATGAGAGACCCCGTAGTCAGCGTGCCGTTTTCGAGCGCTTCTCCCGCCCTATAATAGTGGGTCCCCTTAACCTTGAGTTTTGTTGTTACGCGCATAAGATCGATTCCGAGCGCTGGAGAGTTAATTAAGACCAGAGTTTATTAATTCTGGGTGCGGAAGTCAACAAAAAATATTGAAGTATAAAAGTATTGATTAACTCAAGAACCCCGTGTATACTTCCAGCCAGAATTATCTCTACACGGACGAATCATGTAGATAGGGGGACCCCCATGGAATACCTCACTGTTGATCAAGCTGCGGAATACCTGAAGGTGCCTAAGTCTGTCATATATGCTCACTGGAGAGTAATGGGAGGCGTCAAAATTGGTCGTCATGTCAGAATTTCACGGGAGGACATTGATAACTATATGGCACGAGAAGGGGACCGGCAAATGCTACAAGCGAATAATCTACAAAGCGAGGCGCTATACAACCAGGGAAGGATGCGACCCAAAAGAAAAGGCTGTCGAGGAGCAGATCCCTTTAAAGAAAAGATTGCGAAGGGAGAGGTCCCTGTTATTTGCATTCCCAAGGATCTTCGATACCTTATTCCGAGAGAAATGAAAATTCGAATTGCCAAGGGAGAAGTTCACCCTGCTCCCAGGGCTTTCGTGAAACATTGTCGAGAAGAAATATTTGGCCAGCAAGACGATAAAAAGAACGAAGAGGGCCAGGCAAAGGAGGAATCCGGAAATCGTGACAAGCAGGGTGCCTGAAGAATCACCCCGGGGTTCATCTCGGTGACAACGTGCCTTCCGCCGACCATTTCTATTTCTTTACATATCCTGTCCCACCACAAATCGAACACGTCTTTTGAACATGGGTCGTACGGCCAGCAAGTGGCACACCGCCATGGCTTTCCGTCACTTCCATGCTGATATATCCCTTGCCATCGCAGTTCCAACATTTTTTATATTGCTCTCTTTCCCGCTCTCTTTCTCGTTGCTCTCGCCTGATAGCATCTTCCCGCTTCTTGATATCCTCTTGTAGCTCCATCTGAAACTCGTCCACCCTGTCCTTAAGATCCTTCTCAGCCTTTCCCCGTTTTTCTTCTTTGAGAGCCCTTTCGTATTCCTGTTGACTTTGCCCCATCCTTTCCTTTGTTTTTCGCTCGTCAAGCCGTTTGGCCCTGGCCTTTTCCTCGGGGCTCATGTAATCCTCTTCGGTTTTCCTTGACCTTGTCTGATCCCTGTACTTTTCTGGAATTGTCGAAGGGTCTTCTGTGAAATGAACCGTGCCTTTTTCGTCAATCCATTTATAGATTTCCGCACGAACCGATTGAGGGGCCAAAAAGGCAAGGAAAATGGCTAAGACGATTATCCTGGAGATCTTTGCGGTTTTCATAAAACCCTCCCCTCAACAAAAACCTAACTTGAACAAGGGTGAGCATTAGACCCGATAAACCCTGCAAGCCTTGTGAGCCATTGGAAAATTACAGCAATATCCTTGCCATCAAAATCGTTTTCTGAATAACCCGTTAAATCTAAAGATGTATTTCCGATACTTCATGATCCGCGCCGTACCCTTTGTCTTGAAAAATGTACAATAATCGGGATATTTTTGCAAAAATGTCAGTAGATCTAATCTATATTCGTGGGAAAATGGAGGTATAATGTTTCCATATCCGGGGCATGGCGAGGCAAGGCAAGGCTTGGGTTCTTTCACTGCGACTAAGGCTTTTCTATCTCATGATGAAAGGGGGATGAAAAAGATGAGTAGGGTTAAAAAAGACGCGAAGATTGTGGGTTATGAACTGAGCACCCTTAAGGATGGAGAATCAGTTGGATACGACTGCCACGTATCGTGCAAACCGAACTCTGAAGAATGTGTCATCGAGGCGTTCTTGACTTCAGGGGAGATCTCAAGGGACTCGGAATATAACCGGCTCTGCGATTTTTGCGGAGAAAAGATTGAGTGATCATCTCTTTATAGCCTAAATCGCGCCCGGTCCCGAGGCGCAGAATATCGGGATTCTCCTTTCAAGGTAAGGCAAGGCCGGGTGCGTAATCCCTGTGTTAATGGAGGTAGTTCATGCCACACACCAAGGAACAATACTGGCTTCATCGGAAGAAAGGCATATGTGTTTCATGTTCATCTCCAGCGCCACTCGGAAGAATTCGTTGTGGAAAGCACCAAAACATGCACGCAGAAAGTAATCGCCGTCGATACATAAAATACAAAAATGAGGGTCGCTGCGTACATTGTGGTCAACCACTAAACACCGAAAGAGATGGTAATAACGTGGCATGTATTAGTTGTTTCGACATTGGTCGTGGTCCAAGAAGGAGGATAACAGATGCAGTTCTTAGAATGGCTTGTTCCAGTTACGTCAGTCCTATTCGGGGATAATCAAGAATGGTTAGCCCCGCCAAACAGCAATTGACTTCGACCCAACATCGTGATACGTTTCCTCTCTGTATGAAGGGCGGAGTTTACACTAAAGAAAAGTGTCCCGTTTGTGGGGAGAAATTCGAGCGAATGGGGGATTATTTATTATGCCCCCGTTGCCAAACAAGGCCCCGGAAAGTTTATCTTCAACTCTACGATTCAACGCTCCATAAGCACATCAATATCTTTACCGATCGTCAAGGTTATCCCTTTACATCTTACGAACAAGCTAATCGCATTTTAACCAAAATTAGAGCAGAAATTGATGAAAAGACGTTTGATCCTACCCGATACGTTGCCGAGAAATTAAAGCCCTTACGGTTCAAGAATTGGTCTGAGGTATGGCTACAGAAGAAAGAAATTGAGGCACAGAGAGGCTTAAAATCCCCATCCTATTTAAAGGCAGTTAGGGTTTACATCGGGAAGTTTCAGAAGTATTTCGGAGAGACGGATATCCGGGATATGGGAACCAGGGCAATCAACGATTTTTACCTGACCTTGGATGCCTCACCTAAATACGTCAAAAATATTCTGGATGCCCTTCGTAAAATGCTTCAAGACGCCATTGACTGGGGAGACATAGGGCTAATACCTAAGTTCCCCAAGATAGACGTTCCAGAGCCCGATATTAAGACAATAGACCTTGACCAACAGGACTCCATTATTAACTCCATCCCGGATCAAATGGACCGGGCGTTTATCCTTTTTTTGGCTCGTTTGATGCTTCGGCCTTGTGAGCCAAGAGCCTTGTACTGGGAGGACGTGGACCTTAAGCACCATCGCGTAACGATCAGACGGCATTATTCCTTAAACACGATCCGACCCGCCACCAAGTCGAAAAACATCAAGGTATTACCCTTGGATGGAGAACTTGAGCAAGCCCTACTCACCATCCCAAGACACCTAACCTCTCCGTTCGTGTTTTGGAAAAAGAATGGACATCCATTTTCGGAAAGTTGGGCAAGAAAACTCTGGAAAAGGGTTTGTAAGCAGATGGGTGTTGAGATTCAGCTTTATCAGGGAACTAAGCACTCATCAGCGACAGAACTGGCAGACAGGGAAGGAGTTGATATGGCGCAGGAGTTTTTGTACCATACCAATAGGGCAACAACGAAAAGGTATGTCAAAGCGAATCCTGAAAGGTTAAGGAGAGGGTTAAGAAAAAGATAACGCCATCCATTCGCTATCCGTAATGAAAATTAAAAAAAATAGTGTTATCATGTTCGATGATTGCAGAGAGGCTTATGGGTTCGAATCCCACCCTCTCCGCCAGCCTACGCTAAAGCTACGGCTGGCAGGCCAGCTACAGAAATATTGTGGGATGAGAGCCCTTTCCAGACCTTGGGAGGGGAATTGGTTCGGCGCCCCCGAAGGGGAAGGCGGAACGAGCGAAGCGAGTGAGCACATCCCTCTCTCTCGGCGAAGCCGATAAACGGCGACTATTACAAGATTGAAGATGATTGACATGCGGAGAGATGCCCGAGAGGCCGAAGGGGCACGATTGGAAATCGTGTATTCCGCGCTAATAACGGGATCGAGGGTTCGAATCCCTCTCTCTCCGCCACGAACCACTAAAGCTACGGCGGCAGGCCAGCTACAGAAATATTGTGGGATGAGAGCCCTTACCCGACCTTGGGAGGGGAATAGATTCGGCGACTTTAGTCATCCAATCTTGTTGATAGCCGGGTCCTGCGCAACAAAAGATTACAAACCCCGTCAGGTCCGGAAGGAAGCAGCGGTAGTAATCCCCTTTGTGTGCCGCAGGGGAGCCTGGCTATCAACAGGTTATTTGTAAGAGAGAGGGTGAAGCAGGCTGGGGATAATTAAAAGGGTGCTGGAAAAGTGGAAAAAAGAAGCTCCGAGCGTGAATTCAGATTTTTTCGGGAAACCATTCTTAGCGAGCGGAACGCCGGCAAATCCAATGTCCGAGCCCGAAGGTCGAGTTTTGGATTTGCAGTGAAGCGAGCTTTAGAATGGTCGAAAAAAGATGTTGAGCAGCGAGGAGCAACTTTTTCCGCAAACGGTTAATTGTCTGCTGTTGATATTTTGTTGCCCATGGCGAAAGAAGATACATCCTATTTAGTATTGGCAAGAAAGTGGAGACCTCAGGTCTTTGAGGAGGTTGTCGGTCAAAAACATATCACTCGGGCCTTGCAAAATGGCATTTCACAACAAAGGGTGGCTCACGCCTTCTTATTTACCGGGGCAAGAGGGGTTGGCAAGACCTCTACGGCCCGGATTCTGGCAAAAGCTCTAAACTGCGAAAAAGGTTCCCAAACCAATCCCTGCAATCAATGTACGAACTGCCGAGAGATCACTCACGGGACTTCGATCGATGTGATTGAAATCGATGGCGCCTCAAACCGTGGGATCGATGAAATTCGGGAGCTGAGGGAGAATGTCCGTTATACTCCTGCCAAGAGCCGGTATAAGATCTACATTATCGATGAGGTCCACATGCTGACCAAAGAGGCCTTCAATGCCTTATTGAAGACTCTGGAGGAGCCTCCCCCGCACATCATTTTCATCTTCGCCACCACCGAGCCCCATAAAATCCCGGCCACCATTCTTTCGCGATGCCAGCGTTACGATTTTAAGAGAATTCCGTTCAGAGAGGTCGTCGGGAGTCTGAAGCGGATCGTGGAAGAAGAAGGGATCCAAGTCAGTCAGAGAGGCCTTTTGTCAATCGCCCAAGAATCGGAAGGAAGCCTGAGAGATGCTGAAAGCCTCCTCGATCAAGTAATCGCCTATGCAGGAAAAGATATCCGTGACGACGATATTACCGAAGTCCTCGGGCTCATTGACCGAAAGATCCTTAGCGATACGATCGAAGCGATTGCTGATCGGGATGTTGAGCGGTGCATGGAGGCTGTCGAGCAAGTCTATCACTTTGGATACGACCTTCAACATTTCAGCCGGGAACTTCTTCAATATCTTCGTAATTTAATCCTCATCAAGCTCAGTCAACACCCGGAAAAGCTGATGGAATTGCCGGAGGAGGAGTTGGAGTCGCTTAAGAAGCAGGCGGAGAAATTTCAATTCGACCAATTGAATCATCTCTTCAGTCTTCTTTTGAAGGGAGAGCAGGAGATAGCCCAGTCCGCTTTTCCGCGAACCATGCTGGAAGTGGCATTGATTCGAATGGCAACATCACGGCCCATCCTGCCCGTCGATGAGATGATGAAGAGGTTGGAAGTCTTAGAGAATAGAGCGCTGCTCAGAGGGGGGACGGAGAAACGGGTCTCCTCCGCTCCAGGGAAAGTGGTTCACTCAGAGCCAGAACGGGATAAGGAAAAAGATAAAGGAAATGAGGGCGCATCTGTCGAAAAGCTGGAACAACCCAGCGAAGAAGAAGTTATGAAGAAAAATGAAGAGTCAAAAGATTCAAAAATAGAAGAGGAGCTCAGTGATGTCTCCTCGGGAATCTGGGAGGAGACATGGAAGGGGCTTATCGATTTTACACGGGCAAGGAACCCCATACTGGGTTCGTTCTTGGTCCTGGGAAATCTCGTCCATCTAAGCGATGAGAAGATTGAGATCGGCTTCGACAAAGATTCATTCCATTACGAGAGAATGCTGGAAAGAGAGAACCGAAGTCAATTGGAATCGATCTGTCATGAATATCTTCAAAAGAAAACAAAGGTGGTCATCTCACCGCTGAATGAGTGGACGGGATCGAAGGGGCGGGGGGGAGGCAACAAGGGAGAGACAACCCGCAGTGAGTCGGGCAAGGGATCGGAACAGCGAGAAGAAGAGAGCCCCATCATTCAGGAGGCTCTCCGTCTCTTCAATGGAAAGATTGTGGATGGGTAAAACCCCGTCAGGAATTCCGGTTGTTGCGACCCTTGGAAGGAGAGAGGCATGACAAAAGATTTAGGGAACATATTTAAGCAGGCACAGCAAATCCATGCAAAAATTTCTCAACTCCAAGAGGAGATGGCCGGGAAAACGGTGGAAGCCAGTTCCGGAGGAGGCATGGTGAATGTTGTGATCAATGGAAAACAGGAAATCCTGAGCATTCGCATCGACCCAGAAGTGGTCAGCCGAGAAGATATCGAGATGCTACAAGATTTGATCGTGGCGGCCGTGAACGAGGCCATTCGAAAATCCCAGGAGATGATGACAGAGGAGATGAAAAAGATCACCGGTGGGCTCAATATTCCGGGACTAATTTGAACAAGATATAGGAATATTGGAACGGTGGAATAGTGGAATAAAGGAAATTTGGGATTATGTCTACCTACGCCAAACCCATTGATCATCTCATCGAAGCCCTGACGAGACTCCCGGGCATTGGGAGAAAGACTGCTTCCAGGCTGGCCTTCCATATATTGAGGAGCAATTCATCAGAGGCTCAGGAACTGGCCAGCGCAATCTTGGATGTGAAAGAAAAGATCCGGCTTTGTTCCACCTGCTTCAATCTGACGGATGAGGATCCGTGCCGGATTTGTCAAGATGAACGCCGAGCCCGAGAGGTCCTTTGTGTCGTCGAGGGACCGAACGACCTGATCGCTATCGAAAACACCGGCGATTTTAACGGAAGATACCATGTGTTGCACGGTACGATTTCTCCTTTGGAAGGTATCGGACCGGACGACCTCAAGATTCGGGAACTATTGGAAAGGCTCGAGAAGGAAGAGATTTCAGAGGTCATTCTGGCAACTAATCCCACGGTCGAGGGAGGGGCCACTGCGCTTTATCTTTCGAATCTCATTAAACCCCTGAGTATAAAGGTTACGAGAATCGCTTACGGGATTCCAATGGGGAGTGAGATTGAATACTCGGATGGGATGACTTTGTCAAAAGCCCTTGAAGGCAGAAGAGAGATTTAGGAATTTTGATTGACATTCCAATCAGTATTTGTTAACGTGAACGCAAATATTCTGAAACCATTTTTTGATCTACAATGTTCTTACTAACTATTTGATTCTTTTGGCTATTTTTTCTTGAAAAACGGTTAAAAATATCTTATGCTGAATTGATCTTTGGAAAATTTAGGAGAAGCAGATGATTGAAATTCGATTCCATGGAAGAGGTGGTCAAGGGGCTGTTAGTTCGGCTGAACTTTTGGCCCTTGCAGCTATTGAAGAAGGGAAATATGCACAAGCCTTTCCGAGCTTTGGCCCGGAGCGAAGAGGAGCCCCGGTCTTAGCTTTCTGTCGGATTAGTGATGAACCGATCAGGATCAGGGCCAATATTTACGAACCGGATCTTGTGGTTGTCCTTGACGCCTCCCTTTTGAAGATCGTCAACGTCGGCGCTGGGTTAAAACCAGACGGTATTTTGATCACGACAAGTAAGGATTCTGCTGATAAAGTGAAGGAGGATCTGAAGATAAAAAATCGAATTGGAGTAGTGGACGCGGTTAAGATTGCCAGGGAAGTTCTTGGCCTTCCCATTACGAATACGACCATGCTTGGTTCTTTAGTCAAGGCTTCGGGATTGGTCAAGAAGGAATCTTTTTTCCCTCCCTTCAAGGAGCGGTTTGGTAGAATTGCCGAGAAGAATATTTCTGCTTTCGAAAGGGCCTATCAAGAGACCATCGTTATTCAATAATTTTTTGGGTATCGTCCATCCTCCCGTAGTGAAAGGGGAGGCGAGGATTGAATTCGTTCAATTAGAAAAGAGGTAGAAGGGTATGACAAAACCTGAATCAGAATGGACATGGAAGGAACTGACAATCGGTAATGTCGTCTTGGAGCCCGGAAATGCAAGCCAATATCGGACAGGGGATTGGAAGACTCTCAAACCCGTTTTGAAAAAGGAGCTCTGCATCCATTGTGGATTGTGCTATATCTTCTGCCCGGACATGGCCTACAACCTGAATGAAGAAAATTATTTCATCGCAGACCTTTTTTATTGCAAGGGTTGTGGTATCTGTGCAAAAGAATGTCCTACCGGAGCCATCACCATGGTGCTGGAAGAGGAGGAAAAATAAATGGGGAAAAAGGTTGGAATGGAGGTTTCAATTGCTGCCGCCGAGGCAGTGAAGCAGGCCAATGTGGATGTGATCTCGGCCTATCCCATTACGCCTCAGACGCATATCGTGGAGCATCTCTCGGAGCTGGTGGCAAATGGAGAGCTGGATGCAGAATTTTTCTGCGTGGAGTCTGAACATTCCGCATTGAGCGTCTGTGTCGGAGCTGCAGCGACCGGAGCAAGGACATTCACGTGCACGAGTTCTCAGGGATTGGCTCTGATGAGCGAGATCACCTATATCGTGTCGGGCTTGAGGCTGCCGATGCTCATGATCATCTCAAACCGGACGCTTTCCGCCCCCTTGAGCATCTGGAATGATCACAGCGATACGATGTCGATTCGGGACTGTGGGTGGATTCAATTCTTCGTGGAGAATGGCCAGGAGGTCTATGATCATGTCTTTGTGTCCTATCGGCTGGCAGAGAACAAGAAAGTTCTCTTTCCTGTCATCATCAACATGGATGGGTTTGTTCTCAGTCACGTGATCGAACCGATTGAATTGATCGAGCAGGAGAAGATCGATCGGTTTCTTCCTCCTTATGAGCCTGTCCACCAGCTGCACCCGGATCATCCGGTCACCATGGGCGCTTTTGCGCTCCCCAGTATTTTTGCAGAGGCAAAGAAAGCTCAGGAGGAGGCTCTCCTGTCGTCCATGTCTAAAATCACAGAAACCTGGAAGGCCTTTGGAGACGTGACGGGCAGGTATTATCATCCCGTCGAGACCTATAAGGCCGAGGATGCCGACACGCTACTGGTCACCATGGGAAGTTGCAGTGAAACCGCTTCCGTGGCTGTGGATAAGATGCGGGAGCAAGGAAGATCGGTCGGGCTTGTAAAACTTCGGCTCTGGCGACCTTTTCCTTTTGACGAGTTGAAAAAGGCGACCCTCCACGCAAAACAACTGGTGGTGATTGACCGGGCCATGTCTGTCGGAGCCTGTGGACCGGTTGCATCGGAAGTAAAAGCAGCCCTCTATGGGAAAGACCAGAGGCCGGCAATCTATAATTTCGTTGCAGGCATTTCAGGAAGGGATGTGACTCCTTCAGACTTCGTGAAAATGGTGGATAAGGCCGAAATCGAAATTGGAGAAGGAAATAAAGAAGGTTACGAAATTTATGGGGTGAGAGGATGACTGAAAATTTAAATGTTTTTGCAGTTCGGACACTGACTCAAAAGGAATATTTTGCTCCCGGTCATCGGGCATGCCAGGGATGCGCTGAGGCATTGGCCGTAAGATTGGTTGCAAAGGCATTGGGAAGGGACGTGATCATCGCGAATGCCACGGGCTGTATGGAGATTGTTTCCTCCCCGTTGCCCTATACTTCCTGGAGGGTACCTTGGTTCCATGTGGCCTTTGAAAATACTGCCGCGGTTGCCTCGGGCATTGAATCCGCATTAAAGGTCTTGATGAGGAAGGGGAGAATTCCTCGTAAAAAGATAGTCACCCTTGCCATGGGCGGAGATGGAGGAACGGCGGACATCGGGCTCCAGGCACTCTCGGGTGCTCTTGAGAGAGGTCACAACTTTCTCTACGTCTGCACGGACAATGAGGCTTATATGAACACCGGTATCCAGAGGTCTTCCTCGACGCCTTTTGGGGCGTCCACCACCACCTCGCCGGTTGGAAGACTTCAAATGGGGCAGATCACATGGAAGAAAAATATGCCTGCCATTGCGGCGGCTCACAATATTCCCTATGTGGCCACGGCCTGTCCCAGTTACCCGATCGACTTGGTGCAGAAAGTAAAGAAGGCCGCTGATATCGAAGGGCCTGCTTATGTCCATATTCTATCCGTCTGTCCCACCGGATGGAGGTCTGCGCCGGAACTTTCAATCAAACTGGGTCGGCTGGCCGTGGAAACAGGGATCTTTCCTCTTTATGAAGTGGAGAGGGGACAATATCGCTTGAATATCGATTTCCCGAAGTTGAGGTCCATTAAGGAGTATATCAAGCTCCAGGGAAGATTTCGCCACCTCACGGATGAGATGATCGAGAACATTGAAAAAAGGGTCCACAAGGAATACGAACAACTGAGAACGAAGGCAGGAAAGGGAGCGTAAGATGGAAGTTTCCAAAATCGACAACGTGATCGAACAGTATGGGGCCAAAGAATCGGCGCTTTTGGCCATCCTGCAAGACGTACAGGCTGAAGAGAAATACCTTCCCAAGGAAGCCCTGGAATATGTTTCTCAAAAGATGGGGATCCCCCTCGCACAGGTTTTTCGCCTCGCCACTTTCTATAATGCGTTGAGTCTTAAACCACGAGGCCGGCACAAGGTCGACGTCTGTCTGGGGACGGCCTGCCATGTGCGAGGCGGGGAAAAGATCTTAGACAAGATGGAGAGAGACCTGGGGGTCCGTGTAGGGGAGACGACGAAAGACAAACGGTTCACATTGGAATCGGTTCACTGCGTTGGTTGTTGCAGTCTCGGGCCGGTTGCGGTGATCGACGGAGAAGTTTTCGGCCGCCTTGCACAAGATAAGGTACCTGCGTTGTTAAAGGAGTTCAAATAAGTCGAGGGAGAGATGAAGATTCAGACAAAGAATGATTTGGAAAAGACAAGAGAAGAAGGGTTGAAGTCTCTTTATCCGGGGACGATTAAGATCTCTGTAGGAATGGCGACCTGCGGTCTCTCGACAGGCGCGGGTAAGGTTTACGAGGCCATTGAAAAAGAGATCGGGAAAGCAAAGGTTCCGATACGACTGGAACGAACGGGCTGCATTGGCTTTTGTCAGAGGGAGCCTGTTGTCGATATTCTGGAGCCGGGAAAACCCAGGGTCTTCTATCAGGGTGTCACCCCTGAGCGCTGCGGTGAGCTGGTTGAGAAATGGTTGGAGAACAGAGTGGTCGAGGATCTGTTGTTCTGCAAGATGGAAAAAGAGGACCGGATTCTCGAGGGATCGGTGAAGGATTATACCATCCAGAGCACTCCCGCTGGAATCGACGGAACTCCCAACTATCATCAGGTCCCCTTCTACGGCAAACAGTTGAAGATTGCGCTCAGGAACTGCGGTTTCATCAACCCGGATCATATCGAGGAGTATATCGCGAGGGGTGGATATTTTTCCCTTTATAAAGCCCTTTTTGAAATGAAGCCGGAGGAGATCATCGAAGAAGTGAAGCGATCCGGGCTTCGAGGAAGAGGAGGGGCCGGTTTTCCAACCGGATCAAAATGGGAAGCGTGCCGAAAGGCAAAGGGAGATCGGAAGTTTATCCTTTGCAACGCTGACGAAGGGGATCCGGGAGCCTATATGGACCGGAGTATTCTGGAAGGCGATCCCCATAGTGTGATCGAGGGGATGATCATCGGAGCCTATGCCATCGGGGCCCACGAGGGGTTTATCTATGTCAGGGATGAGTATCCACTGGCCATTCAAAAACTCAAGATCGCCATCGGTCAGGCCGAAGAGGCGGGACTTCTGGGCGACAACATTCTGGGGTCGGGTTTTTCGCTCAAGATCAATCTTTTCCGTGGGGGCGGGGCTTTTGTCTGCGGGGAATCTACAGCCTTGATGGCCTCTATTGAGGGAAAGGTCGGAGAGCCCAGGGCCAAACACATTCACACCACGGAAAGCGGTCTCTGGGACAAACCCAGTAATCTTAACAACGTAGAGACTTGGAATAATGTTCCGATCATCGTCTCAAGAGGTGCGGACTGGTATTCGAAGATCGGGACCGCAGGGAGCAAAGGGACGAAGGTCTTCTCCATCGTGGGAAAGGTGAAGAATACCGGCCTGATCGAAGTCCCCATGGGAGCCACGCTGCGTGAGATCGTTTATGATATCGGGGGTGGAATTCCGGATGGGAAGAAGTTCAAGGCCGTTCAGACCGGAGGCCCCTCGGGTGGATGCATTCCTGAGTCACTGATCGATATGCGCGTTGATTACGATCAGTTGACTGAGGCGGGTTCGATGATGGGCTCTGGCGGAATGATTGTGATGGATGAATCCACTTGCATGGTGGACGTTGCAAAATATTTCATGAACTTTCTCAAGAGCGAGTCGTGTGGGAAGTGTACCTCCTGCCGGGAGGGGACCAAGCGGATGCACGAAGTCCTGACGGAAATTGCGGAAGGACGGGGGACCACAGACCACATTGAGCTTCTGAAAGAACTAGGATGGGTGACGGCAGAGGCTTCCCTCTGTCAACTGGGCGCGACGGCTCCCAATCCCGTCCTCTCCACCATCCGATACTTCCAGAACGAATACGAAGAGCATATCATCAATAAGCGATGCCCGGCAAAGGTCTGTCGCGCACTGCTCCGATACCGAATCCTTTCCGATGTCTGCAGGCGATGCGGTAAGTGCATCAAAGTCTGTCCGGCAGAGGCAATCACCGGGAAGAAGAAGACGAAGAAGGAGCCAGGAGAAGCCTTCAAAATTGATGCTGAAAAATGCATCAAGTGCGGTATGTGTTTTGAGGCATGTAAATTTGAAGCGATCGAAGTTGAATAAAGCGTAGAGTCACTAAGTCACTGAGTCATTAAGTCACTCAATTCCAAATGACCTAATGACTTAATGACCGAATGACCATGTGAGGAGTTAGGAGGAGTTGATGATTCCTTTTAAGATTGATGGCCAACCGGTTGAAGGAAGAGAAGGCGGGAACGTTTTAGAAGTGGCAATGGATGCAGGGATTGATATCCCACATCTCTGTTATCATGAGTCCGTGAAGTCTTACGGGGCCTGCCGTCTCTGTCTTGTTGAAGTGGCGAGGAGGGGAAAGTCGAAGATGACCACCTCCTGTACCTACCCCGTGATGGAAGGCATTGAGGTGTTTACCCAAACGGAGAAGGTGTTGCGGGCCCGCAGGATGATCATCGAACTCATTCTGGCCATGTGCCCGGGTGACAAGCTCATTCAAGACATGGCCGGGGGAATGGGCGTTCGAGAGGTACGATTCAAGCAGGAAGACAAGGATTGCATCCTCTGCGGTCTTTGCGGCAGGGTTTGCGAAGAGGTCGTGGGGGCCAACGCCATCCAGTTTGCCTTTCGTGGAGATCGAAGGGAGATGATTCCTCCCTTTCAAGGAGAGGCGATGAGCTGTATCGCTTGCGGCGCCTGCGTGATCACCTGTCCCGTGGACGTGATCCGGATGAAGGAGGAGGGAGACGAGCGGACGATCGTCCGATGGAAACGGACATTGAAGATGAAGAAGTGCAAAGTGTGCGGGAACTACTTTGCCCCCTGGTTTCAGTTGGAAAAGTTCAAAGAGCAGGCGAAACTCCCGAAAGATTTTTTCGATGTCTGCTACACCTGTCGGACTTGAAATCTTTGCTCAATCGGAGTATATTGAAACCAAAAAGGATACTCTCAGGAGGTGATGGGTATGCCCCACGTAAAATGGGAGCCCTTTCGAGATCTGATGGCGATGCAAGACCGGATGACCCGGCTCATTGACGAAACCCTTTCGCGTATTTGGAAAGAGGAAGTGGTTCAGGGAACCTGGTCTCCTCCCGTGGATATTTTGGAGAGGGGAAATGAGGTGGTTTTGAAAATCGACGTTCCCGAAGTGAATCAAAATGAAATCGACATCAGAGTAGAAGAAAACACCCTCATCATTCAAGGAGACAGAAAGTTCGTCAAGGAGTCCTCTGACGAGAACTACATCCAGATCGAGCGACCCTATGGAACCTTCCGCCGGACATTCACTGTGCCGAGAACCATCGATCAGGAGGGCATTAAGGCTTCTTACAAAGACGGGGTGCTCCGAGTCATCCTTCCCAAAAAACAGGAGATTCCACCCAAACAGGTCGTGGTGGAACCAAGATAAACAAGAAGGGGGAAAGGGACCCTTTGAACAACGATCTTTTTTGACATCCTGCCACGGTTCCACATTTTCCGGTTGTCCGGAGATCTCATTTCTTAGGAACTTTGTCCCAGTCTGCCAGAAACTTTTCGATGCCGATATCCGTCAAAGGATGCTGAACTAACTGTTCAATCACCTTATAGGGAATAGTCGCCACATCCGCTCCGATGAGAGCTGCTTCCAGAACATGAACGGGATGGCGGATGCTGGAGACGATGACCTTGGATCCGAACCCGTAATTCTTAAAGATCGTAACAATCTGGCCGACCAGGTCCATGCCAGTCTGTGAAATGTCATCCAACCTTCCGATGAAGGGGCTGACGTAGGTTGTTCCCGCCTTGGCGGCTAAAAGTGCCTGGGTCGGAGAGAAGACGAGGGTCGTGTTGGTCTTAATCCCTTCTGAAACTAATACCTTGATTGCCTTGAGACCTTCTTTCGTCATGGGGATTTTGACCACGATGTTATCTCCCATCTCAGCAAGGTTTCGGGCTTCTTCGACCATCCGTTCAGCTTCGAGACTTAAGACCTCCAGACTGATGGGAAGCCCTTGGATGATTTCAAAAATCTCTTTGATCAGGGGCATAAAATCCCTTTTCTCCTTGGAGATCAGAGTGGGGTTGGTGGTGACGCCATCGATGACTCCCATCTCGTAAGCCTTCCGAATCTCGCCCGGGTTGGCCGTGTCGATAAAGAATTTCATCTGGTCCTCCTCGTTAGATAAAAACAGGTGGTAGGGAGTTTCTCCCTACCACCCTGATGTAATCCCTCGCACCATGGACAGGTCCATTTATGGAATCACTTTAAATTCCACTCTCCTGTTTTTGGCGCGCCCCTCTTTGGTTTTATTGTCAGCTACAGGTTTCGTGCTTCCGTAGGCTTTGACCACCAATCGACTATCCGGAATGTTAAATTTATCCTGTAGATATTTCTTGACGCTCAATGCCCTCTTTTCCGATAGTTTCAGGTTCGCCCTCTCGGTCGCGGACCCATCCGTGTGCCCCCCAATTTCAACCTTGATATTTGGATTTTCCTTCAGAGTCATCCCGTTTCGGTCCAATACCTTCGCTGCTGCCGGTGTTATGTTTGATTTATTGGGATCGAAATAGACCATATCAAGGACCACTGGTTTTGGCGCTGGCGCTGGTGGCGGTGCTGGCGCTGGCGGTGGTGGTGCAGGCGGTGCAGGCTTAGGTGGTGGAGGCGGTGGAAGAGGCGGTGCGGGTTTCTCGCAAGGCGTCAGTTTCATGGCCTCCAAGGATTGCTTCTTGACGATCGCAATTGAACTTGTCAAATGGCATGGAGCATAGTCCCCTTCTGCTATCTCGTGGTCGGCATGGGCGAGAGCAGCTTCGGCCGCCGCATACTGACAGGGCGCACACTTCTTCGCACCCGCAGCAGTGGCCTTTTGAAAAAGATCCTTCGCTTCATTATAGCTCTTCATCGTCTCGTTAGGTATCCTGCCACACCCGTAAACGATCATTGCCGCAAAGATGAAAAGTATTAAAGTTTTCTTGAATTTCCAATGGATATTCATCGTTTGCCCCCTCTCTTCTTTCCTCGGCTATTTTTTCTTTACTTCTGCTAACCCAGCTTCCGCGGCCGATTTGGACCGAGTCGCAAAATCTCGAGTCGCTTTCCAATCGCTCTCGTTGGCCTCCAATTTTGCAATCTCTAAAAATTTCTCCGCGCTGCAGTATTCATAAGGAACGAGTGTTTGGCCTCCTGCTGCCTTCAACTCAGTGAATGACTTTTCAGCAGCCTTCATCTCCCTGTTGGCACTAAAGTAATAGCATCCGGAAACAGAGACAGAGAAGAAAATCAGAATGAATAAAAGTGCCCACGCTCTTTGCCTCATATCGTTGCCTCCTTTCACGTTCCAAAATTCTTAGCAACATATCGAATTTGTTTAACTTTGTCAATCTTTTTTTTGGAGATTTCTGAAAAAGTCCGGAATTTCTGACAATCTTTTTTACGAAAATGCTGCAGAATGTCCCGCCCTGTGGGCGGGAATGAATGCATCGATTTCAAAAATCCGATAGGCCGGACATTCCTGTCCGGCAGCTGAATTTTCTCCCTGGCTGCCCCTGTCTGCCGGCAGACAGGGGCAGCCAGGGAGAAAATTGGCTGACTTTTTCTGCGGGAGAAGTTTAGAGTTTTTCGACCTTCTGATCTTCTTTGAAATCGTCTAAGAGTTCTTGAATCGTCCTTTTCAAGACGGGATGGATGAGATTTCGATCGATTTCGGCCAATGGTATTAGGACGAATTTGCGGTCTTGGATGTGAGGGTGGGGAACCTTGAGCTCCCCAGTTTGAATTTGAATGTCATCGAAGAAAAGGATGTCCAGATCAATCGTCCGGGGTCCCCATCGGAGCGTTTCTGTACGGCCTAACTGGGCCTCGATGGTTTTCAAGGTTTGCAGGAGTTCAGAGGGCTCTAAATCCGTCTCGATCTTTATCACTCCGTTCACAAACCAATCCTGAGAGGTGTAGCCAATAGGTTCTGTTTGAAAGAGGGAGGATTTTGCTAAGAGTTTATGGCGATCGATTTTTAAGATTTCTGAAATAGCTTTTTCACAATAATATAATTTGTCGCCGAGGTTAGAACCAATCCCAATGTAGGCAATGTGTCCCATTTCGATTCAGGGCCAACCCGAGCAAGCCCAGGCCTTCGCGGCCGGGGGGTCGAAAGGACTTTTCGCCCTGCACCTAAGGGTCCCTTTCTTAATGTAGGATTGACGTGTAGTGTGGCAAGAATATTCCGGAAAAAGTCCTTCAAGCTACGGTGCAGGGTTCACTTTTTTTCGGAAATTTCTTCGGGTTTTTTAGGTGTGACGTCTATCTCTTCTTTGTCTTTGGTCGCCTTCTTGAAGTTTTTGATTCCTTTGCCAAGTCCTTCACCGATCTGAGGCAGTTTCCCAGCACCGAAAATGATCAAAATGATGACCAAAATAACAATTAACTCAGGCATTCCGATTCCGAACATTTTTTTCTCCTTTTAATTTCATTCACCCGCCTGACTTGCCTAACCCAGAGAGAAAACTTGGCGGAAGTGCATGGGAATCGAACCCACCACGGACATCTCTGCCCGTCACTGGATTTGAAGTCCAGGAGGCTCACCAGAACCTGCCCACTTCCATTTTATAAAATATCCTGGTTTTCTTTTCAAGTCAATGGGTTTTTGGTGTTTGCATCCGCAGTTTTTCTCTTTTGTCGGCAAGAAGCATTCAGAAAAGTCATCGTCAACAGAGGGACCCCGATCGATCCCGCATTTAGAATGGGTTGAGCTTTCGAAAGATAACGATGGGATTACTCTTCCCATTCTCTAATGATGTTTGCGCTTATCTATTCATAAATACCGTCATTTTTGAAAGAAAATACATAGTTTATCCTATTATTTTTTGGGAGTTTTTCAAGTATCTTAGTCCTGGTAATTTTCTCAGCGAACACACGTGTCCTTAACTTTGCTCACTTACTGAAGGAGGATGCTCTCATGGCCGTGGGGGAGGGGAAGAACGAAACTGAGGTTCTTGTCATTGGTGCAGGG
>Ga0315282_10005034_pt1 | contig 22677 bp, 22 predicted proteins | sample YL17G07_20_MG_FD_203693 | JGI IMG/M metagenome (GOLD analysis project Ga0315282, IMG submission 203693) | Sediment microbial communities from Yellowstone Lake, YNP, Wyoming, USA - YL17G07_20 | ecosystem: Environmental > Aquatic > Freshwater > Lake > Sediment | place: USA: Wyoming | collected... | reverse complement strand
GGCCTCGCGCAGCATCAAGGCCATGGCGGGGGAGAGCCTGGACCCCGGCACGCTCCCGGCCATCGTGGGGTGGGCCATGGTCCTGTGCGGTGCGGGGATCATGCGCACCGGTTGGCGCTATCGCGGTGAGCCGGTGCCGGTCCATTGGCCGGACTGGCAAGGACAGCTCCGCTTGATGGCGACCGCTGTCCTGCTCCTGGCGTACGTGGCCCTCATCGAACCCATCGGCTTCCCCATCGTTACCGCCGCCTTTGTAGCGGCCACCTCCTGGTACTTGGGCCGCTACCGGCCCTGGGTCACCATTCTGGGGGGGGCTGCGACGGGGCTCATCGTGTACTACGTGTTCATGGAGTTCCTGGAGCTCACCTTCCCGCTCGGACTGCTCGAATACCTACATTAGCGCGGGCGATGAACCGCCAAAGCATCAAGGACGTCAAGGCGCTTTCCCCGGATTCGACAGGCGATTTTCGAAATGAATCTGGCGTCTGACCGGTTATCGATTCGGGGGGTCTGACTCATGCTCTTTTCGTGGGACTTGCTCCTCCAGGGGTTCGCGACGGCGCTGACCCCTTACAACATTTTCTTCGCCTTCCTCGGCTGCTTGATCGGAACCCTGGTGGGGGTGCTTCCGGGCATCGGGCCGACCTCGGGGATCGCCATTCTCCTGCCCCTCACCACGGTTCTGCCGCCCATCCCGGCCATCATCATGATGGCGGCGATCTACTACGGGGCCATGTACGGGGGTTCGACGACCGCCATCGTGGTGAACATCCCGGGGGAGGCCGCCTCCGTGCCCACGGCCCTGGACGGATACGCCCTGGCCAAGCAGGGCCGTGCGGGTCCGGCTCTGGGGATCGCGGCCATCGGCTCCTTCGTGGCGGGATCCCTCAGCCTCGTCGGCGTGACCTTCTTCGCCCCGATCCTGGCGGGCGTCGCGCTGGCCTTCGGACCGCCGGAGTACTTCGCGCTCATGTTCATGGCACTCTCCCTGGTGGTGAGCCTCTCAGAGAAGGCGCTCCTCAAGGGACTGGCCGGCATGTTGCTGGGCCTCCTCGCCAGCCTGATCGGCATGGACCCGTTCACGGGGACCACACGCCTCACCTTCGGCTCTTCGACGCTGATCGCCGGCGTGAACTTCGTCGCCGTGGTCATCGGTCTTTTCGCCTTCGGCGAACTCTTCGTGAATGTCGAGCGGCAAATTACCCACATCTACGACACCCGGATCAAGAACTGGCTGCCGACCTGGCGGGATATTCGGGAGACCGCAGTGAGCATGATCCGGGGGACGGCGGTCGGCTTCTTCCTGGGACTCCTTCCCGGTTGCGGGCCGGCCGTGTCCACCTTCGTGGCCTACGACGTGGAGAAGCGGTTCTCTAAGCACCCCGAGCGGTTCGGGAAAGGGGCCATGGAAGGGGTGGCGGGGCCGGAGTCGGCCAACAACGCCGGCTCCTCCAGTCAGTTCATCCCGCTCCTGGCCTTCGGTATTCCGCCCGGACCGACTCTGGCCATGCTGCTGGGCGCCCTCATGATGTACGGTCTGCAGCCCGGGCCGCGTCTCTGGACGGAGCAGCCGCAGCTTGTCTGGTCCGTCATCGCCAGCATGTATATCGGGAACGTGATCCTCCTGATCTTGAACCTGCCCCTGGTCGGCTTCTGGGCGCGGATCGCCCTGATCCCGTTCCCGATCCTGGGGCCATTGATCGTCGTCTTCTCCCTGATCGGGGCTTACAGCGTCCGATACCTCCTCTTCGATGTCTGGGGAGCGCTCGTCTTCGGCGTGATCGGCTACCTCATGCGGAAGTTCGGCTTTCCGCTGGCCCCGGTCGTTCTGGCCGTGATCCTGTCGCCGCAACTCGAGATCGCCCTGAAGCAGTCGCTGGCCCTGTCGCAAGGCTCGTATCTCATCTTCTTCGGCCGCCCCATCGCGCTCGCGTTCATGATCCTGGCCTTCGGTGTGATCGCCCGCGGGCTCTGGCAGCAGTATAAGAGCCGTCGGCTGGAGTTCACCGACGAAGAGGCGGACTAAGCGATTCGAAGCGATTCAGAACGCCACGACGGCACGGAGGCCAAGGAGCGGGATTCGTTTCGGGAAGGGTCACTGGGTCAAACCCGAACGATTTGCGGTCCTTCAGGGTTTAGAGTGGGTACCCCCAATATATAGTGATTCAAAAGACCAAGAGGAAAGCGACTGCTCCGACGGTGAGGCATCCCGTAAGCACAGGGGACATTGTGTCCTGGGTTGCAAAAGATTTGACAGCCCGAGGGTGACAGGGATTATAAGGCAGCCTCGGACACAACATCCCCTAGTCTGTATATTATCCTCACCAGGAAGGGATTTCTTTCGTTGAAGGAAGAAGGGGTATCTCTAGCTTTTCTGAGCCGGCAGGGTGAAGCGGAAGGCCGAACCATTTCCCAAACCCTCACTCTCCACGCAGATCCTGCCGCCGTGCATCTCGACCAGGCTCCGGGTGAGGGCCAGCCCTAGGCCGGTCCCCGGGTACTTTCTGCTCAATGAATTTTCGATCTGGGAGAACGGCTCGAAAATCTTCTCCAGGTCTTCCTTCCGGATCCCGATGCCGTCGTCTTCGACGCTGATCTCTACTTCGTTCCGCTCCCCTCCCACGCCTGCGATCATGCGGGCCCCCAGGCAAATGGTTCCTCCGTCGTTGGTAAACTTCACGGCATTGGATAACAGGTTGTAGAGGATCTGCTTCACCCTGAGCTCGTCCGCGACGAAGGTCTCGGGAATGTCGTCGGCTTGGATTTTCAAGTCGATGTTCCGCGCCTTTGCCTTCTCCATGATGATGGCCGGACTCTGTTCCAAAAGCGCTTTCAGGTTGAACTCCGAGGGCTTCAGCTCCAGTTTACCGGCCTCGATCTTTGAGACATCCAGAATCTCGTTGACCAGGGAGAGAAGATGAAGGCTGCTCTGGTGAGCATCCGTGAGGAACTCTTCCTGCACCTTGTTGAGGTCGCCGAAGTTCTTTGCCAGCACGAGCTCCGTAAACCCGATGATATGATTCAAGGGGGTCCTGAGCTCGTGACTCATGTTGGAGAGAAACTCGCTCTTTGCGGCGTTGGAGGCCTCGGCGGCGATCTTGGCCTGGTAGAGCTGTTCGGCCCTTTTTCGCTCCGAGATGTCGCGGCTCACTCCGAGAATGGCCTCGGGCTTGCCATGCTCATTCCGCAAGAAGGTCGTAGTGACCTCGGCCCAGACGGTGGAGCCATCCTTGCAGTACTGCAGAACCTCCAGGACGGCCGATCGGTTCGGATCGAATCCTCCGCCCGCTGCTTCCTTTTCAAGTTCCTCTGCAAGGCGTTTGGATACCCTGTCCAGGGATTCCGGTGTCAGGGTCTCCTGCAGAGAAATCGCCATGGCCTCTTCCGCCGAATAGCCGCGCATCCGCTCGACCGACGGGCTCACATAGGTAAACCGCAACGATTCCAGGTTCAGGATCCAGATCGTATCGGTCACGTTTTCGGCCAACAGCCTGTACCTGAGCTCCGAAGCCTTCAGCTCAGCCATGTAGGTTTCCAACTGCTGTTTGGATTCCGTGAGTTGCCGGTTCGTCGTCTCCAGCTCGAGCGCCAGCCTTCTGGCCTCGTCGTATTTTTCCTGCATCACCCGGATCGCTTCCTGAAGGTCGTGTATGGCCCGGCGGTAAACGCTGTACCGCTGGAAGACGCGTTTCCACAGGGGCGGTCTCTCTCTGGAATCCCACCGGATCCGATAGAGGCATCCTCCGGCGCCCTGAACAGGGTGGTCCGGCCAGGTCCTTTCGCCGTAGATTTCCGGGGCCACCTGGCATTCAATCTCCTCCACTTCGGCCACGGGCATTTCAAAGATGGTCGGGATGGTGGCGAGGACCCCCCGGGTGTAATCGCAGTCGAGGCGGGTCTTCTGTGCGCTGTTATGATACCGGTCCTCCAGGAGCGCCCACGAATCGCCGACTTCATGGACATAGACATCTCCGTTGGCCTTCAGGAGCTTGTTGTATTTGGGGGCTTGGGCGTAAATCAGTCTTGGATTTCCGAGCAACCGGCCGATCCAGTCCAGCAGTCCGAAGGGGTGCAATCGTTTGCCCTCGATGTTCATCTTATAGACGGCGTTCTTATCGCCTAGAATCTCTATCATTCGTGCATAGAGGACATGCAGGAAGGAATGGGAGACCCAGTTGTTCGTGTCCATGAGGTAGGTCTCGTCCAGAACCAGGCCGTCCAGGAGGTTTCCGAGTGAGCCGTTCATCTTACGGACATACAGGATCAGGGTGCGTGTGATCCGGCAACTGATCTCCCTTTTTGTGGCTGAACTCAAATCCATTTATGACCAACCTGTCATTCCGCGGGCTACCCGCCTGCTCTCATGTCACAGAAACACATTGACCAAAAGTGTCATTTCGACCCCGGCGAAAACCGGGGAAGAAATCCAGTGCGAAGCATTGTCCCGAACGCAGTGAGGGATCTCTTCCTGGCGCAAAGAGATCCTTCGCTTTGCTGAGGATGACTTGAGGGCTTCCCCTGAACACACGAACATCTTACATATCGGGCATTTGTTCGGAAAACTAAACCCCGGCAAGTCCAATCAACCCAGGTACACATTCAACCGGTTGTTTGAATCCCCGAGCGGTTCCTGCACCTCCTTGATCGGGACCTCGGCGGCACCGAGGCGATAGGCATTGATTGATTGATTGAATTGATAAGAAGTCGCTTTGGAGTGGCTTGAATATACGAGAAAGGCAATTATGTCTTCTTCCTGCGTGCTCAAGAAGAAGCTGGTCAATCTATTACCGGTCTGGGGAGGCTGTGCGGGCTTTCTCACACATCGGTGAGAGAAGCTATCGCCAAAGCACGAATGGAAGAACAAGAAGAAAAATAACCTTCAAAATCTACCAGCGTCCCGGCAGCATACGTTCAGCAAGCCCCTGCTGAACCTTGCCTCCTGTCGGTGGCTATGTATCCGGACATGATGTCCGTTTTTTTGTCCGGATAGACACAGGTCGCGCTTTTCCCAGGCTCTATCCGGACATGATGTCCCATTTCGTGTCCGGATAGCCTCAAGTTGCCTACAATCAATCATCTCAAATGACCTCATATTCGGTCGAAGGTCCCGAGCCTGTCTTTCTGACCAAGCCCAGTTCGACAAAACGATTCATAAATTGCGGGACGTAGTGGAAAATTAACACCGTAGAGAGTGCCTAAAATGCCTAAAGTGCCTTAAGTGCCTAAAGTTTACAGAAAATCTATAAAAATTTTAGAGATCCTGAAAGTTAGTAGTTCAAAGGAAATATTAATATTCTCGGTACCTTCTTGGATTTTATCCTGGGCATTTCCTGACACCTCTTCGTTCGACAATAACTTCGCCCGTAACCGACGAGTCTATCCCCCAGGCACCGCTGTCGTTCGTTTATCTTTTTGAGGACACAGAGTATTTCTCTGCGATCTCTGTGGTTCCATATGTTCTCCCCTTTTCGAATTGCCTTAGCGATTGCCGAAGTACAGACCCCTAACTGCCTCGCTATCTCCGCCATTGCAATCCCATACTCTCGCCTCAAAATCCCAGTGAGCTTAACGTGTACCCGCCCCAGCAAGAACCAGGCGAGGATGCGGATGGTGGTTTGTTTAGATAGGTCTTCCAAACAAGTGACAAAGTCTTTCCGGTCCTGGCTATCCCGAAAGATCCGCTTGCCTTCCATTCCTCGAATCACCGGATAATGTAAAGTGCACATTTTCCACTACGTCCCCTTAAACGTATCAGTTATTAGAGGAGTCGTTAACAGGGGGGAAAATTTGAAGAAAATGTGCTAAACTGTCCTTACTCTCCGAGAACATCTCAATGGGTGAAGATTCTAATCCATCTAATCCATAAAGAGTATAAGCTAACACTCTGCTGACATAGGAGCCCAAAAATGGAAGAGAGGCCTTTTGGAAAGATTGGGGTTAAGTTTCCCATCCTCAGCTTCGGAGCCCAGCGGGTTGTTGACGGCCATGGGTGTTCAGAAAAACAGGCTGTAAAAATCATGAACCACGCCCTGGATCGGGGGATTCGGTATTTTGACACTGCCTGGGTTTATTCAGGCGGCCAGTCGGAGGAAAGGGTAGGAAAGGTGGCGAGACACCGAAGGAAGGAAATGTGGATTGCCACTAAAACGATTACCCGCACTGCCAAGGAGTCTCGGCTGCAATTGGAAGAAAGCCTGCGCAGAATTCAAACTGATCATATTGATGAATGGCGGCTACACAACATCTGGTCCTTGGAGGAATTGGATAAAGTCACCGGGCCCGGCGGATCTTTGGAAGCGGCGATCCGAGCCCGAGAAGAAGGACTAATTCGTTTCATCAGCATCAGCGGTCATACTAATCCCCGGGTTCAGATCGAAGCCTTAAACCGGTTCCCCTTCGATAGCGTTCTTTGCGCGGTTTCGGTGCTCGACCATTTTATTCTGAGCTTCGCCGAGGAATTTCTTCCGGTCGCCAACGCCAAGGGTGTGGCTATCATCGGAATGAAAGTAATGGGTCTGGGGGTTCTGGCTCCTTTTTACGAGAAAGCCCTGCGCTATACCCTGGGCCTGCCCATCAGCACAGCGATTGTGGGGATGGAAACCATGGAGCAACTGGAAAAGAACCTTTCAGTGGCTGAAAATTTCAGACCTCTCACCGATGAGGAACGCCTGGAATTGTTCAGAGAGACACTGCCGCTGGTAACCCCTCAGAAGGTCATGTGGAAAGCGGAGGATTGGGGGAATCCAGCTTCCTGGAAAAAACGTTAAAAAATATCGAACCAAAGAGTATACGGGTTGCGGGACGTAGTGGGAAATTAACACCTCTAATCCTCCCTCTCCCTTTTTCGAAGTGCCTTAGCGATTGCCGAAGTGCAGACCCTTAACTGCCTCGCTATCTCCGCCATCGCAATCCCATACTCGCGCCGCAAAATTCATGTGATCTTAGCCCGTACCCGCCCCAGCAAGGACCAGGCGAGGATGCGGGTGGCGGTTTGTTTAGATAGGTCTTCTAAACAAGTGACAAAGTCTTTCCGGTCCTGGCTATCCCGAAAGATCCGCTTACCTTCCCTTCCTCGAATCATCAGATAATGTAAAGTGCATATTTTCCACTACGTCCCCTTAAACAACAGGCAAACCACAAAAAGCATCATAGCCAGCAAACATAGTCGGCTGAGCATTTGCCGTTGACGTAATCACGACAAGCGCCAAAATAAGAATAATTGTCTTCACGTCCCCCTCCTCTCTGTTGCGCAGTTAATTAGCTGTCCTAACGATAATTAGGCCGGTCTACGTATGACCTTTAGCAAAGCTGTTTTGAGTCAATATATCCCAACTGGGCCAATACCAAAATTCCGCGTACATATTAAATATTTTCCAAAAAAAGCCTCCAGAGGAATAAAAATTCCCTTGGAGGCTTCATATTGGCACCTTCCAGTAATACCTTTTCATAGGATACTCCAGAAGGTTAGGGGTTAGGCTGTTGGGTTTACTGGGCTATGGAACGGTACTTTAACTATCCCAAAAATATTCTCAACCTCAGCGGTAGTCAAGAGGAAAATTGCCCGTGAAAACAGCCTCGGTAAGGAAGCATCGGGTCTCGCGGGAATCGGCCGTCGTTTGCCAGATTCATCTGGTACGCCTACAAGTCATGGGGGGAAGCAATATTCGAGAACCGAGAATTACGAGTTGAAAGTGAATACAACGTATTCAATGACCGGCCGGTCTGTCGCGATCGGGTGGCTTGGACTCCAACCTGATCTCCCCCATGACTTTTGTAAACCGTAAGGCGAAAGCCAGCGCCAATAGAATAGGTATCACAGATATAAATGCGCGCTCGATAGTTGACCGTTCTGCCGCACGACGCAGGGATGTGACTGCCGCCACACGCTTGTTATATTGCTCCACCGCATCAATAAAACCTTGGCGTATTTCGCGAAGGTCTCGGAGATCATCTGGGATTTTTGGAGATGCGGGAAGTCCGGCCACTGGTAGTACGGCAAGTGGCGCCGCCATCTCACGGGGTATAGCTTTCCGTAGGTCCGAGAACCATAAACATACTTCGTCATAAAGTCTCTGAAGTCGTTTAAACTCTTTCTCCGGTGGAGAGAACTCGCTACGTACGAATGTCCTACAAACGGCTCCTTCATTCGAGTAGACATCCACGTACGAGGAAACCATCCTGTAATGAAAACGTACGCTATCAATGGCCCCTTCCAGTTGGTTTTTCGCGAATAGTATTCGTGCCTCCGAAACGGCACCAAGAAGTGAAATCGAAGCGACTGCTAACCAGATAAACTCCGTACGCTTCCACCCGATCTTACCCAGACTGGTCCGACGCAATCGAACTAGGAAGATATTGAAAATAACCAGCGCCGCAAGGAAAATAAAAACGATATATTCAATTCTGGCGGTAACTGGAAAGAAGGGTTCATCCACCATTGCATCATCCCTCCAGGAGGCTCATCCTCAACAAATCTTGTGGGTTGCTGGCCGGAATTTACGCATTTAATGGAAAGTGGTCCAGTCTGATTTTCAGGAAGTAAGCAATCGATCCTATCTCCCCCTTCCGGCGTAAGCCGAGGAGTGCAGTGTACCGGAGAAAGCCCGGCTCACTCTGACAACCCTACTGCCTGCCCTCGCTCTCGTAGTTGGCCCAACCGCGTATTGCTGCCAGCGCCTTAGCGAAGGATGGTGAGGCCTGGTCGATATCGAGGCCAGCGAAGACAAAGTAACCTGCCCCATAAGGCACAGCGCCAATGATGATTTCTTGGCAGGTGGCTGTTCGTAGCAAAGGAATCATTCGCTGAGTTGTGATGGAGTAAGACCGAAAGACTCGTGCACCGTTTCCTCCGCCAGCACCCGCAATCTCGCCGAAACGCCGAGAGTCTAGTGGGTCTTGCCGGGTAAGCACGGGTTGAGGCGGTGCATTGAGGGGGCTAATCCCAAGCAGGTCCGGGAGCAACGGTCTGAGAAGCATCAAATTCGTCTGTTGCTGCTCCCATCTACCAGATGGGGCCCTGACGCCTGTAGCCGGGTTAGTTTTCCACCAGAACGGGTACCCGGCCACGTTCACGTAGACGCCCCCACCCCGAACATAATCACGGACACGGGTAAAGGTTGTATGGAGGCTTAGATCCTCCTCTGGGTAGGCCTCGCCGAAAGGGTTGACGACAAGATCCGCCTCTTCTGACAGAGCTCGATCAACCGATTCCAATTCGACGTGCCAGCGCGGGTTCTGGCTCCGGATTTCCTGGCACCACTCATCAGGCGTGCGCGTAGTGTAAATGGGCTGGACCAAGGCCGTTCCGTCGTCCGAGATGCGACCGTCCAGGACAGCAACACGAGGCTTTAAGAACCGACGACAGCGATGAACACGCGCCCACCAAAGAATCGGCGTTCGAAAGGCGGCTGTAAATGCCGCCAAATAACAGGCGATCCAGACAATGACTGACACAGCAAGGAGAACCCAGGTCTGAAGTGAGACTTGTGAGTTCGTACCTACTGCGACCACGATATTAGCGACTAGGGATACAACGAATGGGCTAACGAGAAGAAGGAGCCAGTGCTCGATCTCACTTCTCTTATTGGCACGAATCGTTGCCATCACCGGTTCTCCTTCTCGGCCATACGGATTCTTCCGAGAAAATTAGGCACCTGAGACCGCCTCTTTCCCCAGCTGGATAAGCACCTGCTTTAATACCTCGAACGTGAGACCGCCTGCCTTTTCCGCCACTATTTTCTTAGCCCTCTTCCATATACCTTCATTCCGGGAGCTCTCCAAAAACTCATGCCCCGCCCACGTCAAACGTTCGGCTTTCCATTCATCTCGTCCGAATGAACCGACATCCAAGGCTTTTATTAAACCAGCCTCGTGCAGCAGCATAATATGGTACCAGACTTCTTCCGGCGCATGTCCTTCGATTTTGATATCTACCCAGCCCTGGTTACTGTTTGACTCCTCCAGCGCGAGCAAGATGCTTCTGGCCAGGTCCATGTCACGTTTCATCAAAGACCCCTTGAGCAGTTATTATTTTTGGAGCGGCAGCCCCCACTCTTCCGTTTCTTCTTCACCTGCCTTCGGCGCCTTCTTGAAGGTCACATTCGCCCCTGATGGTGAGTAATCAATTTCCTTGCCGTCCAGCAGGTCGGCTGGACGCCGGGGTTCAGCCGCCTACCTTCGTCGCACCTGCCTTTAAAAGCCTACTCACCGCGGTGTTTAGCTCAGCTTCCTCCTTCAATGCATTTCCCAATCGGTCCACGAGATCCGTGAGGACAACCCTGATACTGGTGGCAAGTTCGAGGCATTGCTCATCTGTTTGGGCGTGCAGCCCTTCACTTAATGCGGAATGGAGGAGGGGCGATAAGGGGTCAGTCCAGGAATTCAGGATAAGGGGTCAGTCCAGGAATTCAGGAATTTTGCCTTTCCTTCCTCCTTGTTCGCCCATCACTACGTCGAAGGGTCTGACTCTTTGCGTACACTCCGCTTCTCGGACCTGGGTAATTTCTTCAACTGAATAACCAAGCGAAGGGCCGTGTTTACGACCTCATCACTAGGAAACGCCTCGGCGATATCCCGGTCCAAGAGAACTAAGTTGGTGCCTTCCCGAAACCGCTCCACGTATTTGCCCTGGACACCGTCCTTGAGCAGTTCGCGAAGATCGTATCCTGGACGAAGATCGTTAGCCTTTTCGCCTTTGGATTTCTTCTTCATATGCCTCTCGGAAAGGAACGCCGTGTTTTCGCAGATTCATTCTTGCTTTGGCTCGGTCCCATTCGAATTGTATCATGCTTTAAGCCATATTCGCCATGGGCGAACGGGGAAATCATTCGCCGAGTGTACGGGGTCGGCTGGGTTGGGTTGTTAAGCCACGGCGTCAATATCGACGGGCAATTTACGAAGGCTTAGTTCCTTTAACTGAACTTTGGTGCTGGCATTATCGATGTCGATGCCTACGAGATTGCCCTCAGAATCATAATCCAGAACAACTCCTTCAGAAATTTCCCTGCTCTCTGTACTTGTCTTTTCTGAAAGATCAATGTAGAGGGAGTCTGTTTCCGGATAATAGTTAATTTTCATTGTTTAAACCCCCTGTCCGGAAATGCATTATGAATGGTTTTCTTATCCGCTAAGGTGACGACACGGAGTATCCGGCCTTCAAGCTCGGGTATTATTCCCCAAAACCGGAAACGGTTGTGCTCCTGAGGCTCCATCTTAATCGGTTTTTCAATTACCCTCACGCACCATTCCTTCTTGAGATACGGCCGCTTTCTTAAGACCTCGTTCTCAAAATAATCGGTAAACTTATACTCGGCCGATTCCATGGATACGCCTATTATAGGCCTTCTCGGCTTGGAATTAAATATATTTTGGCTTAACGGATGTGTCCGTCAGATCAAATTTTGCCTCTTCCAAATTAAGAGCTATTCTTAACTTTTTGCTTTTGTCTTTGCTTTAAAGCCCCAGGTAGGCTTTTTTGATCATGTCGGTTTGGAGAAGGTCGGCGGGTTTTCCTTCCATGACGATGCGGCCCGTCTGGAGGACGTAGGCATAGTGGGCCAGCTCTAGGGCTTCTTGCACATTCTGCTCGACTAGCAGGATCGTTATGCCCTCTTCTTTATTTACCCGCTGGATCATCTCGAAGATTTCCGTGATTAACTTGGGCATGATTCCCATGGAGGGTTCGTCGAGCATGAGGAGTTTGGGCTTGGACATTAACCCGCGGGCAATGGCCAGCATCTGCTGTTCCCCCCCGCTGAGAGTGCCGGCCCGCTGGTTCTTCCGGTTCTCCAGGATCGGGAAAAGCTTGAAGATATTCTTCAGGGTGGCCTCCCGGTGCTCCGGCGACTTCTTCGTGTAGGCCCCCAGGGTGAGGTTCTGTTGCACGCTCAGCCGGGCAAAGAGACGCCGGCCCTCGGGCACATGGGCGATACCCATGTCCACCAGCCGGTGAGCAGGGACTTGATCGATGCGCTGATTTTCGAAGGAAATCGAGCCTTCGTCGAGGTGGAGGACGCTGGAGATGGCTTTCAGAATGGTACTCTTTCCCGCTCCGTTGGCCCCTACGATGGAGACGATCTGCCCGGGTTCGACCTTGAAGGTGACTTCATGCAGGGCCGGCACTTCATCGTAGGAAACTTTAATGCGCTCGACGCGAAGCATGATACTTATCCCCCAAATAAGCCTTGATCACCTCTTCGTTGTGGATCACTTTCTCCGGGGTATCCTCGGCGATCTTCTTGCCGTAGTCCAGGACCACGACCCGGCTGGAAATGGGCATCACTACTTCCATGACGTGTTCCACCAGAAGAACGGTAATTCCGGACCCCCGGACCTTTTTCACCAGTTCCACGGCTTCGGCCGTCTCGGTCTGGTTCAATCCCGCGATGGCCTCGTCGAGCATGAGCAAGGACGGGTCAGTGGCCAGGGCTTTGGTGAAATCCAGCCGCTTCTTATCCGCGATGGTCAGACCACCGGCCAACAGGCTTTTCTTCGCGGCGAGACCGCAAAAGTCCAGAACCTCCAGGGCCTTCTGTTTTGCCCGGGCGGCTGAGTTTGTGCGGCTAAAGGCGCCCACCATGACATTGTCCAGGACCGACATGTCTTTGAAAATCCGGACGATCTGAAAAGTACGGGCGATCCCCCGCAGGCAAATTTCGTTGGGGGGAAGGCCGGTGATATCTTCGCCCTTAAACTGCACATTCCCGGCAGTGGGGGGGTAGAAACCGGCGATGCAGTTGAAGAGGGTCGTCTTGCCGGCCCCGTTCGGCCCGATCAACCCGACGATTTCTCCTTTATCCACCCGCAGGTCGATACGGTCATTGGCTACCAGGCCGCCGAAATGCTTGCTGAGCCCTTGTACTTCCAGAAGAGGCATTACGCGGACTCCTTTTTCTTAAACCGCTTGCTGATACCGATGACCCCGAAGGGTTGATAGATGGAGATGACCATGATCAGAAACCCGTAGATGATCAGGTCCGTTCCTTTGCCGCCCCCGCCGAACTGGATGCGGGTGAACTCGGAGATGGGGATGAGGATGAACGCACCGATCACCGGGCCCCAGACCGTGCCCACGCCCCCCAGGGTGGCCACGAGACAAACAATAATGGAAAGCATCAGGGGAAAGACGCTGTCGGGATCGATGAAAAGGACATACTGGGCGTAGAAAGACCCGCAGATCGAGGTGAAGAAGGCGCTCAGTGCCAGGGCGTAGAATTTATATTTGGAGACATTGATCCCCAGGCTGCGCGCGCCCTCCAGGTCTCCTTTGATGGCTTTGAAATAATACCCGAGTTTGGAGCGGTCCACCCCATAGGTGGCCAGGATCGCCAGGATGAAAATCCCCAAAGCGACGTAATAGTAAGGAGCCTTGGTGGTGTGAAATTCCAGGTTGATCAAGGATTCGGGGAGGATGGGTAACGTCAGACCCACGGCGGAACCCGCCCAATCCCAGTTGAGCATCCATTGCTGGGCGATCTCGCCGATGGCGATGGTGGCGATGGCAAAGTAATGGCCCGCCAGCTTGAAACAGGGATAGCCGATGATGAAAGCAATGCCCACGGATAGAATTCCCCCGACGAGCATGCCCACCCAGGGGCTGACTCCCAGCTTCATCAGCATCAGCGTGGAGGTGTAGGCCCCCGCCCCGAAGAAGATGGCATGCCCCAGAGAGATCTGCCCGGCGTACCCCCCGATCATGTTCCAGGCCAGCCCCAGGGAGGCGTAAAGAAAAATCATGATCATCAGGTGGCGGGGGAAGGGCAGGGTAAGGAAGAGAGGAAAGATCAGGCAAAGGACGGCCCCGATTACGAGCCAGATCCATTTATGCTTGTTTCCGCCCATGAAAGTCCTCTACGGGTTAGTATCTTCCCCACAATCCCTGCGGTCGAATGAAGACCACCAATAAATAGATGAGGAATACAAAGGAATATTTAAAGGCCGGAGCGATCAAGAGCCCGCTTAAGAACTCCACCAGGCCGATGATGATTCCGGCGACAAAAGACCCCGGAATCGACCCGAATCCTCCCAGGGCTACGGCGACGTAGGCGATCAAGGCAAAATTAAAGCCCACCTCCGGAAAGATGTAGTAAAAGTTAGACATGAGTGCGCCGGCCACACCCAAGCAAGCCGCGCCGATCCCCCAGCCCAGGGCAAACATCCGGTCGCTGTTGATGCCCATCAGGGAGGCGGCCTCCCGGTCTTCGCTCGTAGCCAGAAGGGCGATCCCCACTTCGGTCTTGTTGATGAACGAGTAAAGGATGATGAACGTAACGATGCAAATCAAACTGGCGGCGAGCTGTGGGACTCCTACAAAGATGCCCCCCAGGTTGATGTTGCCCGAGAGGATCGGATTCTTGATGGTGCGAAAATCGGGGGAGAACATGAATTGGGCCAGGTAGCGCAAGAAAATTCCCAGGCCGAAGGTGGCCAGGATCTGGGCCAGGAACGGAGCCTTGATAATTTTTTTGATGATGATGAAGTAGGTGGCTACGCCGATGATAAAAAGGACGATCATGCATAGGGGCAGGGAGAGAATGGGATCGATATGGTAGAGGCTGAAGGCCCAGAAGGCCGTAAACATCGCCAGCATGAGCATCTCACCGTGGGCGAAGTTGACGATCTCCATCAAACCCCAGATCAGGCAGAGGCCGACGGCGACCAGGGCATAGATGCAGCCCATGAGGATTCCGCTGAGGATCGTCTGCCAGATGATTTCCGAAGTGAGCATAGAGGTCCCCTTCTAATTCATCTGCTAGTTTCCAACCAGAAACTCGCATTTACCCTCCCCTCTCGACGGGGGAGGGAGAGGGTGGGGGTGATAATGGATAAGAATTTCACAACCTTCCATTTTTATCCCCCTCACCCTAGCCCTCTCCCGCAAGGGGAGAGGGGTTTTCCGGATAGACACCAGCTGCAGCGGTTACCTGTAAATCGCAAAGAGCATAGCGCAAAGCGCATAGCGAATACATTGGCCAAGCCCAACGCGTATCGCTATGCGCCTTGCCCTTTCCTTCTCGAATCGGCTTGCTTTGGAGAGAACGGTTACCTTCCCGTAACCGAGCAGGAAGCTATTCCTATTTTCTATCAGACCACTTGGGGATCGGATAGATCATCTCTTTGGTGGCCAGGCTGAAGGGCCATACCGTGTACGGCTTGGCGCCCTGGTACTGGATGACGATGGCATCGACCAGGATATTCTGTCCGGTCTCGTCAAATTTCACCCCGCGCCAGGGAGTGATCAGTTGATCGGCAGGAATATTGGTCTTGGTGAGGGCCTCGCGGATGGCCTCAGGGGCGGTGGAACCAGCCCGGTTGATGGCCTCACAGAGCACGAAGAAACCGACAAAACATCGAGCGGAAGTTCCCGAGAAATCTCTTCCGGAACGTTTCTTAAAAAGATCGTTGATTTCGGCGAGCATCGGCTTATGTTTCACCAGGTCCAGGGAGAACTCCGTGCGGCTGCAAATCCCGTCGGCATCCTTCCCCACCGCTTCGATAAAAGAAGGGTCGGTGTGCCCGGCATTCTGGGCCATGATAATCGGCACGTTGTAACCGAGGTCCTTGGAGGTCTTGTTGAGGAGAATCGCATCCGATGCATAAGAAGTGGGGAAGAGGATATCCGGGTTGGCTGCTTTCAATTTCTGGACCTCCGAGGTGAGGCTGGTGGCCCGGGAGCGGTAGGCGATATCCGCAACGACCTGGTAGCCAGCCTTTGCGGCCAGCTCCTTTTCAATGCGGCTGCTGTCCTTCCCGTAGAGGGTATCCTCGTACATTACGGCGATGGTCTTGAACTTGCTGCCCCGCTTCTTCTCCAGGTCTTGCACGGCTTGGAACATGCCCTCGGAGAAAGTTTCGTCGTGCGGTGAGCTGCGGAAGAACCACTTGAACCCCCTGCGGGTCAGCCGAGGTGAAGATGACTCGGGGTTGAAGAAAGGGACCTTCATCCGTTCGGCCACCATGCTGGCAGTCTCCGTCACGGAGCTGTGGTAGCAGCCGAGGAGGGCTACAGCTTTCTCCTGGGTGATCAGGCGCTCGGCCTCACTCAGCCCCAGGTCGGGTTTGCCCTGGTGGTCGGAAAAGACAACCGTTACTTTGGCTCCTCCCAGGTTGGGGAGGCCCGCGGATTTAGAAAGAGGCAAGTTTAAATGTTTGTACTTGCCCGTGTTGATGATGTCCAGGGCAAGTTCGATGGCGTGCTTGTCGTCGAGACCGGCTTGGGCCGTGGGGCCGGACATGGGATAGATGACCCCAATCTTCACATCCGCCGCCAGGATAGTCGCCGGAAAGACGAAAGATAAGAGAGCGGCAATGATTGAGCAACAGAAAACGGCTTTCCTCATTTTAAGACCCTCCTTTCTCTTCTTTCTTAAACTCGCTCATTCTTACCCAATTCCAACCCCAAAGCAAGGGCTTTTTTATTCAGTTCCAGAAAGGATGGCGGCACCCGATTGGAGAGGGCTCGGAGCAAAGATTCTTCCCCGATCAGGCCCCTGGCTTTTACCATCGCTCCCAGGAGGACCATGTTGGCAACCATCCGGTTCCCTAAATCCTTCAGGGCCTTTTCGGTAGCCGGGATCGGGATATGTTTGATGGGGATGGAAGGATCGGGCTTGATCAACTGGGCGTCGATGAAGATCGTACCGCCTGCCGGGTTGACCTTGTCCTTGTTCTGTTCGTAGGTGCCCTGGGACATGCAGCCCAGGACATCGGCCTCCGTGACCTCCGGGTAATCAATCCAGGAGTCCGAGATGACCACATCCGACTTGCAGGCCGACCCGCGGGCTTCGGCCCCATAAGAAGAGGTCTGCCCTACGTATTTCTTTTCCAGGACCGCTGCTTCTCCCAGGATCTCTCCCATCAGGATGATGCCCTGTCCGCCCAACCCGGCAAAACGCACCTGAATCATGAATAGCCTCCATTTTCATAGGACGCAGAAATGGGACGCAGATTTTCGCAGATCAACGCAGATACACTATTTTCTAAATTCATCGTATACTTTCAGTAAATCCATAGCCAAGTTTGTCATAAACTTTGAAGAAAATTTTGATTATCTTTTCAGTCATTTCTTTAATTTCAGATCTTATAATCTGTACTACTAACGTTCAAACTCTTTAAATTTCGTAAAGATTTTTTGTAAATTTTAGGCATTTTAGGCATTTAAGCGCATTTAAGGCATTTTGTTTGGTTGCGGCTCTGCCGCGCTGCGTTCATCTGCGTCCCAAATAAGCTTTCTAAGCTGTCAAATTTACAAATTCCCCCACAACCATCTTGCCCTGAAGTTCTGCCGGATCCAGGCCCTTGGCTTTTTCCACGGGGATACAACTGTCCTTCAGGGCCTTGATCATATCGTAGGCGGTGCGGAAGGCGTTGCGCCGCCCAAATTGCGTCGGGCAAGGAGAAGGGACATCGACGAACGCAAAACCGCGGTGGGTGATGGCCTTTTTCAAGGTGCGGGTCAGCGGCACGGGCGTGGCCACCGGCTGGCGGGCCACGTAGGTGGCCCCCGCCGCTTCGGCCAGTTTGCAGAGGTCGAAGGGGCGTTCAAGATTTCCTCCGGGAGTGGTGGTCGTCCGGGAGCCGAGGGGGGTGGTCGAGGCGACCTGCCCGCCGGTCATGCCGTAAATGCCATTGTTCGCGCAGACCACCGTCATGTCTATGTTTCTGCGGGCGGCGTGGATGAGATGGTTACCGCCGATGGAGCTTAAGTCGCCGTCGCCGCTGATGACCATGACCTTCAGTTTGGGGTTGAAGAGCTTGGCTCCAGTGGCGTATGCAATGGCTCGACCATGCAGGGTGTGTAGAGTGTCGGCCTTAAAGTGCGGGCTGGGAATCCAGGCGGCGCAGCCGATACCGGAAGCGAAGAGCATTTGTTTCATGTCGTATTCCAGCTCCGCGATGGCCCGAAGCACAGCCCCCATCAGGATGCCATGGCCGCACCCCGGGCAGAAGGGGGTGGGAAAAGACTGGGGGTTGATCATCTGAAAAATTTTTTCATTCATACCTCATACCTCCGAATTCCCTCCACGATCTCCGCGGGTTCGATGACTTCGCCGTTGGTCTTGGGGAGCGAAATCACCGGGGTGGTCGTGTATTTCTTCATCTCTCCAGCGACCTGGCCGCGGTTCATTTCCGGGACGAAGATGACGCGGCAGCGTTTGCCCAGCTCCGCGATGGCCTCTGCGGCGAAAGGCCAGATGGAGACCAGCCGGAGTAAGCCGACCTTGGTCCCTTCTTTCCGCAGGGATTTTACCGCCTGGAGGGCCGCTCGGGCCGTGAAGCCGTAAGACACCACGGCGATTTCAGAATCTTCCAGCAGGTGCGCTTCGGTTTCGATCACTTCGGATTTAAAATCCTGAACCTTGAGAACCAATCGTTCCGTCAGGCGGGCCTGGACGGCGGAGTCTGCGGTCTTGCGGAAGCCCCAGGGGTCGTGAGTGGAGCCGGTGACCAGGAGGTTGGCCCCTTCTCCGAAGGCCGGCATGGGCGGGACGCCGTTGGGGGCATCGGTCCCGAAGGGCGGAAGATTCGGGGCCTTGAAGCGGTCGAAGACCTCCACTTCCTCTTTCACCACCAGCGTCTCGCGGAGATGACCCACGGCTTCGTCGGCGAGGACGAAGGCGGGGACCCGGAACCGCTCGGCGAAATTGAAGGCCTTGATGGTCAGGTCGTACATCTCCTGCACGGACCAGGGGGCGAAGGCGACCATCTCGTTGTCCCCGTGAGGACCCCACTTGACCTGCATCACATCCCCCTGGCCGGGGCGGGTGGCCTGGCCCGTACTGGGGCCCGCGCGCTGAACATCCACGATCACGCACGGCGTCTCGGTGATCACGGCGTAGCCGATGCCCTCGGTCATCAGGCTGATTCCGGGTCCGGAGGTCGCGGTCATCGCCTTGGCCCCGGCCCAGGAAGCCCCGATCACCGAAGAAATGGAGCCGATCTCGTCTTCCATCTGGATGAATACGCCCGCAACGTCAGCGAGACGATGGACCATACGGATCATGATTTCACTCGCCGGGGTGATGGGATAGCCGGCGTAGAACCGACAGCCCGCAGCGATGGCTCCCTCCGCGCAAGCCTCATCCCCTTGCATGAAATACCACCCGGGCTCCAGAGCACTCTTTGTTTTCTTCAGTTGCATGGCGGGTTTTCAATTCTCCTTTTGCACGTTGATGGCCAGATCCGGGCAAAGCATCTCGCACTGCAGGCAGGCCGTGCATTGCTCCGGGTGGGCGACGAACACAGGGTTAAACCCCTTCTCCGAAACTTCCTTGGATTTCTCGAAGACCTTTTTGGGACAGACTTCGAGACAGACGTAGCATCCCTTGCACCATTTCTGGTTGATATGAATGTGGCTCACCTTTTTCTTCTTACTCTTTTTTTCTTCCAAAGCGCACGTCTCCCTTCACCTTTTCCTGAAGTCTTTTCCCGAATACTATCGCTTCTAAAGAGAGCGCGTCAAGAATTTTTATCATCTTCCCTGATCATCCCGCAAGAGTCGGCTGAAAAGCCCTTTTTGAACCAAGAAGCCGGGCCCGGGCTTAAAAGCGCCCGGGCCCCAAGACAACTTGCGGAAGCCATGATTAGGGATGGCCAAGGGGCTTTTTCTCTTGACGAATGGAGACTATCTATATAGTATAAATTAGCTTTTTTGATAAAGAGAAGGGAATCATCCATGAGCATTTTAGTAGATGAAAACACCCGGGTGATCTGCCAGGGGATTACCGGGAAGCAGGGCATGTTTCACACACGGCAGGCCGTAGCGTACGGGACCAAAATGGTCGGGGGAGTTACGCCCGGCAAAGGTGGAGAGAAGATGGACGGCCTTCCAATCTTCAACACCGTTGCGGAAGCGGTGCGCGAGACGGGCGCCAAGGCCTCCGTAATCTATGTACCCGCTCCGTATGCGGCGGATGCGATCATGGAGGCGGTGGATGCAGGAGTGGAGCTCATCGCTTGCATCACCGAGGGGACCCCGGTCTTGGACATGGTGGCAGTGAAGGGATACCTCGCGGGCCAAAATAGCCGGCTTCTGGGTCCCAATTGCCCGGGGGTGATCAGCCCGGGGAAATGCAAAATCGGCATCATGCCGGGTTACATTCATCGCCCGGGAAGCATCGGGGTAATCTCCCGCAGCGGCACGTTGACGTACGAGGCGGTTGACCAGCTGACCCGCCTGGGACTGGGTCAATCCACCTGCGTGGGGATCGGGGGGGACCCCATTACCGGCTTATCTTTCGTGGATATCCTGAAGCTTTTTTCCAGGGACCCCCAAACCGAGGCGGTCATCCTGATCGGCGAGATCGGCGGCGCTTCTGAAGAGGAGGCGGCAGATTATATCCGTACTCGTTTTGGCAAACCCGTGGTCGCTTTCATCGCCGGGCAGAATGCTCCTCCCGGACGGCGAATGGGGCATGCCGGAGCGGTCATCTCCGGGGGTCGAGGTTCAGCGAAAGCCAAGATGGAAGCCCTGCGGGCAGCCGGGGCCACCGTGGTGGAGAACCCGGCGGAGATGGGCCTGGCGATGCTGCGACGCTTAAAGGAAAGAAGAGAGTCATAAATCCATGGCCAAAAAAGAGAAGCCTGCCATCGAAATTTACCAGAGCTGGTGCAAACGCTGCGGCATCTGCACGGCTTTCTGTCCGGCCGAAGTTTTGGCTCAGGACGACTCGGGCATGGTCTATGTAAAGAATCCGGATCGCTGCACGAATTGTCAGTTGTGCGAGCTGCGCTGTCCGGATTTCGCCATTCATGTACGCCCGCCCAAGAAAAAGAGAGAGAAAGCTCAGGGAAAAGTTCCGGAAAAAGTTTCCGCTGAATGAAATGAAGGACAAGGTGTATGAAGACTTCGGAAAAATCTGACCCCGGGCCAGAGCTTCTGCAGGGGAACGAAGCTTGTGCCGAGGGGGCACTGGCGGCTGGATGCCGTTTTTTCGCCGGGTATCCAATCACCCCGGCGTCGGAGATTGCGGAGTATCTTTCCCGGCGGCTTCCCGAGATGGATGGAACCTTTATCCAGATGGAGGATGAGATTGCCAGTATGGGAGCGGTGATCGGGGCTTCCCTGGCGGGGGTGAAGTCCATGACCGCTACCTCCGGGCCGGGATTTTCCCTGATGCAGGAGAATTTGGGGTTTGCCTGCATCGCCGAGGTTCCCTCTGTAGTGGTGGATGTAATGCGGGGAGGGCCGAGTACGGGGCTGCCCACCAACCCTTCTCAGGGGGATGTAATGCAGGCCCGCTGGGGAACCCATGGGGATCACCCCATTATTGCCCTCTGCCCCAGTTCGGTTTTCGAGTGTTTTTCCTTAACGGTCAAAGCCTTTAATTTTTCGGAGAAGTATCGTACGCCGGTCATTCTGCTGGTGGACGAAGTGGTGGCGCACATGAGGGAGAAGGTGGTTTTGCCCGATCCCGGTGGGGTGGAGGTGGTCGATCGGGTGAAGCCTTCCGTTCCGCCAGAGTGGTATCTTCCCTACGAGGACACCAGTTTTGGCGTTCCGCCGATGGGCATTTTCGGCGAAGGGTATCGCTATCACGTCACCGGGTTGGTCCACGATATTCGGGGATTCCCGACTTTACGCCAGGATGAAATCGAGCCGTTTCTCCTCAGGCTGTTCCGCAAGATTTCCACTCACTTCGATGACATCCAGTTGGTGGAGAGTTTTTCTACCGAGGACGCCGACCTGGTCATCGTGGCCTACGGCAGCGTCGCCCGTTCCGCCCATCGCGCCATGGTCGAGGCCCGAGCCCAGGGGATCAAAGTGGGTTTACTGAAGTTGATCACCCTATGGCCTTTTCCGCGCAGCTTTGTGGAACCCCTGACCCGGGGAAACAAAGTCTTGCTCGTGCCGGAGATGAACATGGGTCAGATCTCCCGGGAAGTGAAGCGAGTGAACCAGGGGATGGCCCGGGTAAACACTCTGAACAAGATCGACGGCACCCTGATTACCCCCAAGGAGATTCTGGAGAAGATCCGGGAGGAGAAGAAATGAACGATGATCGTCCCCTCATCTACAAGTACCTTCGCCATGATAAGAAGTTTCCCCACGTCTGGTGCGGGGGCTGTGGGATCGGCATCATGCTGGGGTCGTTGATCCGGGCCATCGATCGTATCGGCTATACCAAAGACGAGGTGGTTATGATCTCGGGAATTGGTTGCTCGGGACGGCTTCCCGTATATGTGGACTTCAACACCCTGCATACCACTCATGGCCGGGCACTAACTTTTGCTACAGGGGTCAAGCTGGCCAAGCCCGAGCTGAAAGTGATCGTCATCATGGGGGATGGGGATGCTACGGCGATCGGGGGGAATCATTTTATCCACGCGGCGCGCCGGAACCTGGATTTGACCGCCATCATCGTGAATAACAATATATATGGCATGACCGGCGGGCAGTATTCCCCCACCACACCGTATGGTCGGCGGGCGAGCACGGCCGTATATGGGTCTGTCGAGCATTCCTTCAACATTTCTCAGCTGGCGGTGTGTGCCGGGGCGGTCTTTGTCGGACGGGGTACGGTTTACCACGTGCGGCAGCTAGACGGACTGATCGAGAAGGCGCTGCTCAAGAGCGGCTTTAGCGTGGTGGAGGTAATCAGCCAGTGCCAAACGCACTTCGGGAGGTTGAACAAACTGGGAAACCAGATTGAAATGATGAAAGGGCAGCGGGACAGCGCG
>Ga0315282_10005033_pt1 | contig 22681 bp, 24 predicted proteins | sample YL17G07_20_MG_FD_203693 | JGI IMG/M metagenome (GOLD analysis project Ga0315282, IMG submission 203693) | Sediment microbial communities from Yellowstone Lake, YNP, Wyoming, USA - YL17G07_20 | ecosystem: Environmental > Aquatic > Freshwater > Lake > Sediment | place: USA: Wyoming | collected... | reverse complement strand
CCTGGATTATTCATGAACACGATGCGCGAAATTGGTGGTTGACCCATACAGAGCCGCGAGCGTGAGCGAGCGGGTTGCTTGTCCATTTCTTCATTCTGCGCCATTTGCGTTTCACCACCGGCTCCCTTACGGTCGCGGCTCTGAAAGAGATCTGCATCCTGCCGCTGTCTTTCATGAATAATCAGGGTTAATGCTGTCAGCGTCCAGCTCCGAACCGGTGATCAACAGTTCTTCCAAGACGGCTTTCGGTGCTCCAGGAAAGAGGCGATACCCTCATTTGCGTCGTGGGTCGACATCAGGCGATCCAGATAAAGCGCCTCAATACTCCTGAGTTGCACGGTCAGCAGGTCATTGAAACGGAGGCGGGCCGCTCGGACGGCAAATCTGAGCGCCGCCGCGCTTTTCGGCAGGATGTTCTTCACAAGCCACTCGTCGACTCCGAGCAGCATCTCCTCCCGATCATTGAATAAAGCGGTGACAAGGCCCATCGACGCCGCTTCCTCGGCGGTGTAGGACCTGCCGGTCAGGAGCATCTCGTCTGCCTTGTGCTGCCCGATTTTGAGCGGGAGGATCAGGGACGCCGGGGGCGCGAAGACGCCGAGGTTTATTTCTGGCTGCCCCAGTCTTGCCGACCGGTCGGCAAAGAGGAAATTGCACATGAGCGCCAGTTCCAGCCCTCCGCCCAGGCATTGGCCGGAGACGAGCGCCGCCGCAGGAACGGCGAGCTCGATCAGCGCGTGGAACAGTCCGTGGAACTGCCGGAGCATGGCCGGGGCTTGCTCGCGCGCGTGCTCCTGGACGCTCGCGCCGAAACTGAAATGGTCGCCGGCGCCGGTCAGCTCGAGGAGCTTCAATTCCTGCCGGTCCCGCAGATCGCTCAGGAGGCCGTCCAATCCGGCCATCATGTCCGAATCGAGGATGTTGGCCTTCGGCGCGTTCAGCGTGAGGCGCGCCACTTGGCCGTCATGAAAAGATTGCATCGTCACCTTTTCGGAGATCATGTTTCCCTCGGCCCTTCTTCAGCGCGTTGATGCTGCAGCTTGAAAGGTGCGCGGCCTTTCAAGGATGTGGACGAGAGCCGTCACCATTTGATTCAGAGGCGTGGGCAGGCAGTGTTTATGGCCGTAGCAGACTATCCTGCCGTTCAACTGATCAATCTCGGTGGGCTGTCCGTTCTCCAGATCGATCAGCATCGACGGCCGATGGTGGCCGGCATTCTTCAGATATCGGATGCAGAAGCGGCGGAACTTCCTGCCCAATTCGATCTTCTCCATTTCCGCAACGCGGACCGACTCGTCGACGATTGCCTCGACCATCTCGAGCATTTCCGGAGAGTCCATCACTTCCTTCATGGTTCGGCGTGTGATGGCGCAGATGGCGCTCAACGCGGCGTTCAGGATCGCCTTCTCCCAGACGTAATCCTGTATGTCTTCGGGTATCTGTGTTTCCAGTCCGACGCTATTAAGCAGATTGGCAAATCGAACCGCCACAGGATCGGCGCCGGGAGATACCGCAGCAACATAGTTGGGAGGATTGAAAAAGCTCACATGCACCGTGTTAGGGCTGCTCATGTTGCCCGCGTAATTGACGACCATTCGGAGCGTCTTGTCGTCCCCGAACGCGCGTGCTACTTCCAGCTCGTTGTCAATCCCGTTCTGCGCGCACATGACGTACAGCTTGTCCGAATTGATCTCCTCCAGTTGCTGCACCACCCCTTTTAGATGCGGCGTCTTGACCGCGATAATCGCGAGCTCCAGGTCGTACATGCTCATTGCCTGTACGGAGTGGCAGATTTCGGAGAACTTGGCGTTCTTCTCGATAACGTGGGTCAGAAAGATGCCGGATTTCTTCACCGCCTCGGCGATCTTTGAAGAGATTTCGCACAATACTACGAACGCGCCTGCTTCCTGCAGATGAACCGCCAGCGTGGACCCGACGGGTCCCAAACCAATCACCCCAATGCGGAAACTGTCTTCCTTCTTGGCTTCTGCCATGCTTGTACTCCGCCAGCGCGCTTGTGACCTCTGCGCTTTGCACCGGGCCTCCACCGACCATGCCGATGCATGGCTCGGCCCGCTTGTTTCCGAGTCTTCTCCGCGCGCGCTTTGCTGTGCCGCTATTATGCATAAAAAGGATTCCCTGTCAAAGACTGCCGTCCCTCAAGAGCATCCTTGACATGGAGGGCGAAGAGGTTACAATCGGCCCGCAGGCGAAAAGTAGAAAAATCGACCAAATACATTTCACACAACCCCCAGGACAAGAGTCGTGAGAGAAAATCATGCATATCAAATGATCGGAAAGGATCAGCCGCTTGAGAAGGTCGTCCTTTCTATTCCGGCAATCGGGCCCGATGAAGCCCTGGTGCAAGTGGCCGGCTGCGGCGTATGCCACACCGACCTGAGCTTTTGGCACTACGGCGTTCCTACCCGGCACGAGCTGCCGCTGGTTTTGGGACACGAAATCAGCGGCACGGTACTCGAAGGGCCCTCTGAACTGATCGGAAAGCCCGTTATCGTGCCCGCGGTTTTACCTTGCGGAGAATGCGATCTTTGCACGAAGGGCAGAGGAAATATCTGCCAGCGCCAGAAGATGCCGGGCAACGACTTCAACGGCGGGTTTGCCAGCTACATTGTCGTCCCGGCGCGGTTTTTGGCCCGCGTGACTGAGACGGCTCTGAAAGAACATTCTCTGGCAGAACTCGCAGTGATTGCGGACGCGATTTCGACGCCGTATCAGGTCATGGTCAAAAGCGGTGTTCAACCCGGAGATCTCGCTGTAATCATCGGAGTGGGCGGCATTGGAATCTATGGGGCGCAACTGGCAAAAGTATTCGGGGCCAAAGTAGTGGCCATCGATGTTGTTCAAGAAAAGCTCGATCAGCTCTCAGAACTCGGGATTTCCGCCCGCATCAATGCGCAGGGCCTCGATATCAAGGAGATCAAGAAGCGGCTCAGAGATTGCTGCCAGGCGATGTCGGCGCCGGCGCACGGTTGGAAGATCTATGAGATGTCCGGCACCAAGGCCGGGCAGGAACTGGCATTTGCGTTGCTGGGAATTGCCGGCACGCTCTCGATCGTGGGATTCACGCTGGACAAGCTGGAATTGCGACTGAGCAACCTGATGGCTTTTGACGCCAATGTCATAGGCACGTGGGGATGCAAGCCGGAGCTGTATCACGAAGTGATTGAACTGGTGGCTCAGGGACGGCTCAAGATCAAGCCGTTTACGCAGATTGTGCCCATGTCCGGCGTCAACGAGGTCTTTCAACAGGTCCTGCAACATAAGCTGTCGAAGCGTGCGGTTCTGGTTCCTGATTTCTAGCCGGGCGCATTTCAGGCCTGTGCTTATTTGACCCGGATTATTCATGAACCCATTACGCCAATTTGGCGTTCGGCCTGCACAGAGCCGCGAGCGTGAGCGGGCCGGTGGCTCTTCCGTTTTTTCATTGTGTACCGTCCACCCGCTCCCTTGCGGTCGCGGCTCTGAAGGAGTTCCACAGCTTGCCTAGCTTCTTCATGAATAAACCGGGTTAAACGCTGAGAACATTCCGCACCTGGCTTTATTAACGCGCACTTACATAGGAGTGAGTTCTCATGGCATACGATCTAGTCGACCACAATCTGGCAGATGTGGCTTTCAAAGAGATCATCTATGAGCTGCGTCCCTGCCTGAATCAGGACGGCAAGCCGGCGGAAGGTTTGAACAACGCCTGGATATTTCTGAACAATCCCAAGCAATACAATTCCTACACTACCTCCGCAGTGAAGGAAGTCATACTTGCCTTCAGGCAGGCATCCATGGATCGGTCGGTAGTGGCGGTGATTTTCACCGCGGTGGGAGACGCGGCATTCTGCACCGGGGGCAATACGAAAGAGTATGCGGAGTATTACGCCGGCCGGCCGCTGGAATACAAACAGTATATGCGGCTGTTCAATGACATGGTCACGTCCATTCTCATGTGCGACAAACCGGTGATCTGTCGGGTGAACGGGATGCGGATTGCCGGAGGCCAGGAGATCGGGATGGCCTGCGATTTCAGCGTGGCCAGCGACATGGCGGTTTTCGGGCAGGCCGGCCCGCGACACGGGAGCGCTCCCGATGGAGGGAGCACCGATTTTCTCCATCTGTTCGTTGGGATTGAGCGGGCGATGCAGAGCTGCACACTGTGCGAGATGTGGAGCGCCTACGAGGCAAAATCCTACGGTCTCATCACTGAAGCAGTACCGGTGCTCAAAGTCGCCGGTAAATTCGTCCCGAACCCGCTCGTGATCACGGATCGATGGCTGGATGGGCAGGGCCGCATTGTCTACGGAAGAAGAAAAACCGGAGACGACCTGAGGGCTGCCAAGGAAGTCCTCGCCGGCGGGACCATCGATCTTGCTCCGCTGGATGACGTGGTGAACAGCCTGGCCTTGAAGTTGCTGTATCTCATGCCGGATTGCCTGAGCAAAACCCTGAACAGCGTCAGAAAGAAGAAGCTGGAGCATTGGGACAGGAACCAGCAGAGCAACCGTGACTGGCTCGCCTTGAACATGATGACCGAAGCCAAGGCGGGATTCCGCGCCTTCAACGAGGGGCCCAAGGGAAAACGAGAGGTGGATTTCATCAAGCTTCGCCGGATGCTTTCCGAGGGACACCCTTGGGACGATGAACTCATCGAAGCGATCTTGCCGCGGTGAGTTTCGGGGACAGGCGCCATAACCTCGAACTTGCACAGTTCGCACCTCAAGTATGTAGGAAGCGATTTCGAGGTTATGGCGCCTGTCCCCGAAATTAGGAGAAGGATGCACAGCAGGTTTGACTATCATCGAGCGAGCAGCCTGGAAGAAGCATGCCGTCTCATGGCAGAACTCCCCGGCGCTCAAATACTCGCCGGCGGAACCGACCTGCTGGTGGATGTCGGCACAGGGATTCGTCAGGCTGAAAACCTCATCTCTGTTCGGGACCTCCCGGAACTCAGACAAATTCGAAAACTGGGCGACCGAATAGCTGTCGGGGCAGGTTGTACCGCAGCCCAGGTCGAAGGCGCTGAGCTTGTCCGGCGGCACTTCCCCGAGCTGGCGGAGGTGGTGACAGTGTTTGCATCGCCCCAAGTCCGCGCCCGAGCCACGTTGGGTGGGAATGTCTGCAGTGCCGTGCCGTGCTGTGATTTTCCTCCCATTCTCATGGCGCTCGGTTCCGAGATCGAGTTGCGGCGCAGCGACGGATGTCGAGTCCTTCCGCTCAGAGAGTTTTTTATCGGAAACCGTCAGACGGTGCGACGGAGTGACGAAATCCTCACGCAGATTCTGATTCCACTAAGAGGCGACCGGGCGGCGGCAAGCTATCAGAAGTTTCGACGGCGCGCTTCGAACTCGCTGGCTGTCGCGAGTGCTGCGGCCTTTCTGGAGTTGCACGGGTCGCTGTGCCGAACTGCACGGATCGTTTTGGGCGCGGTAGCGCCCATACCGCTATTTGCGGAAAAAGCTGGCACATCGCTGGTGGGAAAGGCGGTGGACGAGCCTGCTATTGCAGCAGCGGCTGAAATCGCCTGCCAGGAATGCCGGCCGATAACCGACCAGAGGGCCACGGAGAGTTATCGGCGGCAACTGGTTCAGGTGTTGACGGCGCGAGCGCTCCGGGAAGCGTTGCGTAGAACGGGCGCAGGTCGCCCGCAGAGACAAGAGAACCATGAATAAGAAGCGTGTCGTTGAGCTTGCGGTAAACGGCACCAAGTATGCGGTGATGGCGACTGGATCCACGACACTGCTGGAGGTTCTGCGCGAACAGATTGGCCTGACCGGGACGAAGCTCGGCTGCGGCGCCGGCGACTGTGGCGCTTGCACGGTGCTTGTGGATGGCCAGCCCACGAACTCCTGTCTTCTGCTGGCCCTCGAGGCAGAGGGCAAGGAGATTGTGACCATTGAGGGCCTCTCACAGGAGGGCCGGCTGCACCCGATGCAACGTGCTTTCGTGGGGGAAGGCGCCATCCAGTGCGGATTCTGCACGCCCGGCATGGTGCTTATGGCCAAGGCCCTGGTTGACAGGAATCCCGACCCCGGCGAGGAAGAGATCCGAGAGGCGCTCAGCGGGACTCTCTGCCGATGTACCGGCTATGCCAAGATTGTCAAGGCGATCCAGAGCTGGCGGAGTTACGCCACCGAGCCCCCGGCAGGAAGGCAGGCCGCGACCAACGGGCCGGTGGTTGGTGCTCCTTTGCCGCGCAAGGACGCGTTCGAAAAGGTCAGCGGCCGGGCACAGTACGCCGATGACATCAGGTTGCCGGGCATGCTCTGGGGAAAGATCCTTACGAGCCCGCTGCCTCATGCCCGGATCAAAAAGATCGACATCAGCAAAGCGCTCGCCTTGCCCGGCGTCAGAGCAGTGATCACGGGCAAGGATGTCACCGACACCACGTACGGTGTCAGCCCCGCCCGCTATGACGAGCATATCCTGGCCAAAGAAAAGGCGCGCCACGTCGGCGATAAGATCGCGGCCGTGGCTGCAATCGATGAGGCGACCTGCCTGCAGGCGCTCGAATTGATCGAGGTTGAGTACGAGGAGCTCGAAGCGGTTTTCGATCCGATCAAAGCCATGCGGGAGGGGGCGCCCATTGTCCACGAGAAGTATCCCGGGAACATTAATACTCGCGTGGAGTGGAACTTTGGCGACGTGGAGAAAGGATTTCAGGAAGCGGATCTAGTTCTTTCCGATACTTTCGTGGGCAACCGGACTTATCAGAGCCCGATGGAGCCGCACTGCGCAGTGGCTGAGTGGGATCAGCAGGGGCGGCTTACGGTCCATACGTCAACTCAAGTGGTCCACTACGTACGCTACCAACTGGCCCGTCTCTTTGATATGCCTCAGGGTGACATACGAGTCATCGGCACCCACTGTGGCGGTGGTTTCGGCGGCAAGGCCGAGACCAATCCTCTGGAAATCTGCGCTTCGCTGCTCGCCAGGAAAACCGGCCGGCCGGTGAAGATGCGATACACTCGCTCGGAGATGTTCCATTACTGCCGTGGCCGCCACAAGCAGATCATTGAACTGAAAATGGGGATGAAGAAAGACGGCACTATCACGGCCGTGAAGCAGCAGTCCATTCTCGAGGGGGGAGCGTACAGTTCCTTTGGAGTTGTAGCCGTCTATTATTCAGGATCGATGGTTCCTACGCTTTACAAGATTCCCAATTACAGATATGACGGCTTCCGGGTGAACACCAACCTCCCGGCATGTGGCGCCATGCGTGGCCACGGTTGTCCTCATCCACGGTTCGCTTTTGAGAGTTTGATGACCAGGATGGCCGTCGAGCTGGGTCTCGATCCCTTGGACGTGCGGCTGAAAAACGCCATGGAGCCCAACACGCGCACGGTCAACGATCTCGATGTCGGCTCGTGTGAACTCAAGGCCTGTCTGCAGCGCGTGCGCAAGGCCAGCGGCTGGGACAACAAGTGGGGCAAGCTCCCTTTCGGCCGGGGGATTGGTGTCGGCTGCGGCGGCTTCGTGAGCGGCGCCGCCTATCCGATCTATCGTTCGAAATTCCCGCATTCCAACGCCATCATCAGGGTCTCCGAGGATGGCCAGACGGCGACCCTGTATACGGGAGAAACCGATATCGGCCAGGGATCGGCGACGGTTCTGTCCCAGATCGCGGCCGAAACGATGGGAATAACCTTCGACCGAATCAAGGTTGTTTACGCCGACACGGACCTGACGCCGCTGGGATTCGGCTCCTATTCCTCACGCGTGACTTTGATGGGAGGCAACGCGAGCAAACGCGCCGCCGAAGATGTCAGGCGACAGATCGTCGAGATGGGCGCGCGCATGCTGGAGCTGCCAGCCGAGCGGATTGATGTCCAGAAAAACTGCGTGTTTGACACGGCTAACAAGAATACCGGCCTTCCGTGGCATGAAGTGGCAGCCAGGTGTTTCTCTGAAAACGGCCCGCTCGTAGGCCGGGGTTTTTACTCGCCGCCGGAAGGATTGGGAGGAAACTTCAAGGGCGCTACGGTTGGGACTTCTCCTGCCTATTCTTTTGTCGCCTGTGTCTGCGAGGTGGAAGTAGATGCTGAGACCGGCCAAGTCAGGGTGATCAGGTTCACGGACGCACACGACGTCGGCACCCCTATCAATCCGATGGCCGTCGAGGGGCAAGCCGAAGGAGCCATCGCGATGATGCTCGGCGAAACCTTGCTCGAGGAAATGCTCTTCAACGACAAGGGGGAGATCCTCAATCCAAACCTTCATGACTATCTCTTGCCGACGGCCAAGGATGTACCGCCGATAGAAAGCAGCACAGTCGATTCTTATGAACCGCACGGACCTTTTGGAGCTAAAGAAGTAGGTGAAGGAGCAACCTTACCGGTCATCGGCGCCATAGCGAACGCAATCTACGACGCCGTCGGAGTCCAGATTAAGGAACTCCCCATTTCTTCGGAGAAGATTCTCAAGGAATTGAAACGACGGCCGCGAGGGGAAGCAGCCAGGTGAAACCTCCTCGTGCGTATCCGGCGGCCGCGGAGGAAGGTGTCCTCTGGGAAGGGCGATTGCTTGATGGGCTCAATGATTTAATACTTTATCATGATTCTGTATAACACCGAAGGAGCGCGCATATGACGGTCACCGTTTCTGCAAAGGGTTGGGTTGTGATCCCGGCCGGATTGCGCAAGAAGCATGATCTGCACCCGGGCAAGGAAGTGCAAGTTGTAGATTATGGAGGTGTATTGGCCCTCGTGCCGAAATTGGACGATCCGGTGCATCAAGCAGCAGGCATGCTCAAAGGACGTAAGTCACTTCGCCGTGCCTTGCTAGCCGAACATCGAGAGGAGCGGCGCAGGGAGAGAGCGCGTGCCCACTAAGCCGTCTGCCTATGCTCTGGACAGTTTTGCCCTGTTGGCTTATCTGGAAGGCGAGGCGGGGAGGCCCCGCGTAAAAGAATTGCTCAGGGGCGCGGAAACCGGGGCACACACGCTCTATCTCTCGCTCGTCAATCTAGGTGAAATCCTCTACATAATTGAGCGCGAAAACAACCTCTTCCTTGCACAACGGGCATTGGCCGCTATTGATCAGTTGCCCCTCCGCATTGTGCCAGCCTCACGCGCAACAGTGCTCGCGGCGGCGCACGTGAAGGCGCGATACCCGATTTCGTATGCAGACGCTTTCGCGGTAGTCACGGCGCAGATGCACCATGCCGCGTCTCTTCACCGGCGAGCCGCCGCTGCTTTTCCAGGCCGCGAAAGCGCCGATCGAGAGCGCGGAACGAGGCGCCGTCATCTTGGACGTCCCCACCCTGGCAGTAGCCGAGACGGCATTCACCCTGGAATCGTACTGTAAGCAGCCCCGCAGGGAAAGTCGGGCAAGTTCTTTTTCGACACGCCGTTCAAGCAGGAGACGATACATTGTCACTTGCGGTCACTTGCGCTTGCGCTCGGCGAGATAGTCTTCCAGCGGGCGGTAATGGAGCGGCTTGCGGCGGGCGCGCTTGAGCCACGCCACGTCATCGGAATCTTCCAGGCGCTCTAAAAGTTCTTCGTAGTCCTTGATGGGGATGATGACGGACACGGGTTTGCCTTTACGTGTCACAATTTCGGGTTCCGGCAAGGTCGCTTTCATGGGTTGAAGTGTAGCATCGTTCACGGCCTGGAGCAAATCGCTTTTCCTTTTCAGAACGCTGGGAAATCAGAGGTTTGCGCGGGCTCGTCGTTGGTGCGCCTCAAGGACAGGTCCATGCTGAGGTTTTTGTCCTTCCTGAACTTTGAAGTTGCGAACAGGGCGTCCGCTTGGATCAGACTGTTGTCTCGGGCCGCCATTAAGGCGGAGCCGCGCCACAAACCTGTTTCGTGCTCCATCCTTTCGAGCTACAATTCGACCGAGTCCAGGTAAGAAGGGCAAAGTTGACAGATAGCCCTTTATCCTAAGCTGAGGGACACATTCTGGGAAGCGTTCTGGCGGAGGCGGCGGCAGCTTGTTCAGGCTGTTCTTCCATCCTTCCCTCAGGTCGAATGTCCACAGACTTATCTGCTGATTAGAAATATCACTTCTTCCCCGCGCGTTTCGCGAGGATCTGCGTTTCAGTCGCCGCGCTCCGCAATCCATGGCGCACCTCCACGCCGGCCTTGAGTGGCCGTCACAGCCGGCGCCTCGAGTGACGCTGCAGCGTGATCAGCTCGCGCGTTCCAGGATGATCCGGGTGCGCAGCTTGAATGGTTTGAGAAGCAAATCCAAGGTCTCCCGTTTTGGCTGGCGCCGGCCATTGACGAACGCGACGACGTTGGACGCCCTCATCCCAGTTGCCTCAGAGAATTCCTTCACTCCCATGATCCTTATCATCTGCCGCACTGCGTCTTCAGCAGTCAGTCCCTCGGGCCCTTCCATGAGAGCCGCGATAAACTCCCTGGCGTAACGAGGTTTCTTAAGGCGGCGGCTCAGTTCCTCGTTATAGGTTGGTGTTCTTCTCAAGGTAGTTCCTCCAATACTGCTTCGCCGTCCGGATATCGCGGTCCTGGCCTCTCTTGGACCCGCCAAGTAACAGCAAGAGAATCTGGCTCTCCGGCACTGCAAAATAGACGCGATACCCCGGTCCATAGTCGATTTTGATCTTATAAACGCCGTCCCCCACATGCCGGATATTCTTCTTGGCGGAACCCAAGCTCGCGCGCACAACATAGGCGTCGATCCTGGCCTGAGACACTCAATCGAGGGACTTCAACCATTCGTTGAATGGTTCCTTTCCGGCAGCAGTCTGACACTTGACGATATCCCTCATCGACCCGCTTATAATTATCAAAATGGATAATAATAGTCAAAGGAATTCCGGCTGGGCAGACCCACCATAGATTTGAACCTGCGTGCCACTAAGCAGGTCACGATCCAACATAGGTGTGCTTTCGGAACAGGACGTTCTCAATGGCGAAGACAGGGTGCCGGGTTGGCAGTTGCCGGTGAAGGACATCTTCGATTACTGAATCGACTCGAGCACGAGAGCGATTCCCTGGCCGCCTCCGATGCACATGGTCACGAGTCCATAGCGCTTCTTTTTTCGACGCAGGGCGTAGGCGCACGTCAGCGTGAGGACCGCTCCTGTCGCCCCGAGGGGATGTCCCAAAGCGATTGCACTCCCCATTGGATTGACCTTTTCGGGATCGATCCCCATTTTTTCGAAGTCGGCGATGCAGGCCAGCGCCTGAGGGGCGAAGGCTTCGTTGAGCTCAACGTGATCGAGATCGCCCCCTTTGATCCCGGCGCGGGCGAGGGCTTTGCGGGTTGAGGGCACGGGCCCCCAACCCATGATCTCCGGGTCGCACGCTGCCACTCCCATGCCGATGACCCGCGCCAGAGGCTTGAGGCCGTGTTTTTCGGCGTCCGATTCCTTGCAGAGCACCATGGCAGCGGCGCCGTCCACCACGGCGCTGGCATTGCCGGCGGTAATGATGCCGCCCGGCTCGAATGCCGGGCGAAGACGGGCCATCTTCTCCAAGCTGACGTCGTCCAATACATGTGTGTCGTGCTTAACGACAACAGGCCTGCTGACCCCATCCTCCTGGACTTGGATCGGTTCGATCTCCTCGTCGAACCAACCGGCGTCTCGAGCCTTCTTGGCGTTTCTGTGAGAGCGGTAGCCGAACTCGTCGGCCTGGCGGCGCGTGATGCCGTAACGCCGGCCGAGTTCCTCGGCAGTATTCGCCATGGCCATCTTGGCAGCCGGATCGTACAGCGACATCAGCAGCCCGTCCTGTAGCTGAGTCCCTGGCGGCAGGCCTCTGATGTCGAGCGGGCCGTACTTCTGCACGGCCTCGCCGACCTTGCGGCCTCGCCAGTTGAAAAGGGAGAAGGGGTACTGCATGCTTTCGGATCCGCCGGCCACCATGAATGGCCGCGCCTCGTCGTGCCGCAGCCCTGCTACGATCATCTCCGACGCCACGGCGATCGCCTCGGCGCCGCTGCCGCATATCCTCGCAACGGTCAGGGCCGGAACGTCGTTCGGCAAGCCGGAGCGCCATCGCATGCCTTGGGCGCCGTAGATCGAGTCGCGGTGGCTCTTGTCGGCCATGCCCATCACCACGTGTCCGACCAGCCCTCTGTCGACGGGTGTGTGATCCAGTGTCGCTTTGATGGCCAAGCCGCCGAGCTGCGTCGTCGAGAAGCGGGAAAAAAGCCCAGGCTTCCTGTTCTCGACCAGGATGTCCGCTCGTGGTGTGCGGCGCCCACCATCCAGGATGACAATGGAAGTGTCCTTGCCCATGTTTTCCCTCCCGATCATTCGTGCAGAAAGGCCGCCGGCACTCGAGGGCCATTCTGGATGAAGTTCTTCATGCCGATGTCGTAATCAACCGTTTGCTTGCAGCGGGCGAACCCGGCTGCTTCCACCTTCAGCCCTTCGGGCAACCGCTTGGTGAGTCCCTCGCGCGCAACTGCAGCCAGGATGCCGTCAATTGCCAAAGAGTGGTGGCCAATGTCCACCTGGGGCAGGTTTTCAGGCACGGCGATCGGATCGGGGCTCACCGGGGTCAGCTTGATCTTTCCTGCCAAGTGCTGAGAGACCAGATCTCTGGCAGCCGCGAGTATGTCCTCTGCCGGACCGGCCGCAGCCCACCCCCATTCACGTGCTTCCCTGGCGCCGATAGACCGGCCGGTTCGCAGCAAGTCCAGTCCGCGCTCGAGGCCAATGATTCTCGGCAACCTCTGGGTGCCGCCGTAGCCGGGAATGATCCCGAGGTTCACTTCCGGCTGGCCCAGCATAAGCGAACTGCCGACAACCCGGGCGTGACAGGCCATCGCAAGCTCACAGCCGCCACCGAGCACTGGCCCGTCCACGGCCGCGACGACTGGCTTGTCGAGCGCCGCGATCTTGTCGAGAACTGCCTGTCCTCGGCGCGACAAGGCCTCGGCTTCTTCCGGTGTCTTCAATGAGGCCAGCTCGTTGATATCGGCTCCCGCCAGGGCGCCGCCGTAACCGGTCAGCACGACTCCCTTCACACTGTCATCCGAAGCCAGCCTGGCGAACACCGCCTCGAGTTCATCCACGGTGCGCGCGTTCAGCGCATTTCTGACTTCCGGGCGTCTGACCGTCACGAGCGCAATCGGGCCGTCCTGAGCCACTAGGACGTTGCGATAGAAGGACCGGAGCTTTCTCTGGAAAATGCTCTTAGGGACCTCGAAGCCTTTGTGGGCGGCGGCATACTGGAAGCAAATCTCATAGACGCGATCGGCGCCAAGATCCTCTGCGATGTCCAGAAGCCCTTTCCGGAAGCCCAGCGCTGTCGCCGTGAGCCAGTTGAGCTCGGAGGGATCGCAAATGCTGTTGTCGACGACGAAGTACGTCCTCGCGAGCAGCACCGCCAAAATGCGGTCGAGAACCTTCCTGGCAACCGCAGCGTCATGGCTCGGATTTCCAGGGCTCTTCGGGTCGTGCCAGGGGGTAGTCCCCTGGCTGTATAGCTTCGCTGGTGGCGCGAACCAGTCGGTGCCCGTTGCCCCTTCTTTCATCAGCACCTGGCAATGAGCGACCAGCAGATTGCCGCGAGTCAGATCCATGACGTTGAACGGCCCGCCGCCGCCGATCGCGTCGTTGACGATCTGGTCTACCTGCGCCGGCGACGCGAGTCCCTCCTCGACGATCCGCACCGCTTCGGAGCAGTAGTTGCAGAAAATGTCGTCGGCGGCGAAGCAGGGGACATCGGCCGTAACGATCGGTATTCTTCCCAGCTTCCGCATCGTTTCCAGCATCCGGGCTCCGAAAGCTTCGTCGCCAGAGAGCACAACCTCGACCGGCAGGGTACGCCAGGCCGGGAAGAACGGGTGGTTGACGAAGCAGCGCTCGGGATGTCTGGCTTCGGCCGCGATCTGGGCCCGTGGAATCCCCGATGTTGCAAAGCCGATCAGGCAATCGGGCCGCACGATCTCCTCGAGCTCCTTCAGGATCATCCGCTTGATCTTCAAGTCTTCCGTGGCGGCCTCGATCACGTAGTCGCAGGCCCCGAGCTCTTTGAGCTGGCTGGTTGGAATGAGTGCGGTTTCAGCGGCCTTGGCGGCCTTCGGGCTTAATTTTCCCGCCGACACTCCTTTCGAAACATACCCTTTGATTCGCTTCACGCCGGCATCAAGCGCTTCCTGCTTGATGTCGGCGAGGTAGACCTTACCGCCCTCGCCGAGAGCGGATATGAACCCGTACGCGAGGTCGGGTCCGATGGATCCGGAACCAATCACGCCGACAATCATTTTCAAAAACTCCTTTCGGCTTGGCGCAAACGGAGCGCGAGGTGCTCAGACGGCAGGATCCTCGCGGGTTTATAGACACGCAGCCTGCTTGAGGAAGATCACGCTTACACGGGCGGCATCATAGCACGACTGTTTTGAAAACCGAACCACGAAGTCGCCATGGGCCCATGGCTCAGCACAGCGAATGAAAATGCGCAATTCTCACAGGAGACTGCGCGAAAATAGCATCTGGCCGATTTTCTGCTGTAGTGCCGCATTTCGAGAGGATATGATGCGACCAGCATCTTCGGGCACGCGTGGAGGGATGCCGATGGAGACATCCGGGCACTCTCTTGAGTTCAGCGTGCATCGGAGGAACGGAGCGAGGAAGGAGACTGGAATGGCTGTTCACGTAGTACGGCTGGGAAGCCCTAGATCAGCCGATGAGGGTCTGCGCTTGGGGACCGTGCGGCGTCCACCGCGCGGCGTGCCGAAGGCTGAGCATGCATCGCGCGATTTCTACGACGTATGGCTTCCAGAGCTTGCGCCTTCGGAGGCCTTGGTCAAGCAAGGACTTCATGCTTCCGATGAGCGGATGTGGGGCGCGTTCATGAAGCGATACCGTGCTGAAATGAAGCGCCCTGAAGCCGCTCGGCTCCTCGCGCTCCTTGCCGCTTTCTCCCGTCAGACCAATTTCTCGGTGGGCTGTTACTGTGCGGAAGAAGCGCGCTGCCACCGATCGGTGCTGAAGGCACTATTGCAGGAACACGGGGCGAAACTAGGCTGACCCGGGGTAATGTGATAGGAACGCAGCGCCCCGGAAGCAGGCGCCCGTCGCAGCTTATCGCCGGCATCAGGTTCTAAGCCCGTCTTCAGGTTGACCGAAGTTCGCGTATGACATATGGTCACACTTAGAGAGTGCATATGTCCAGATCCAAGATTGCCATCACCATTGACGAATCAACGCTGGAACGCCTTGACGAACTGGTCCAACAATCGATGTTTCCCAGTCGTGGCCAGGCGATCCAGGAGGCCGTTGAGGAAAAGCTAGCGCGGCTGAAGCGGAGTCGGCCAGCCCGGGAATGTGCCAAACCAGACCCAGCTTTCGAAAAATCGCTTGCAGAGGAAGGACTTTCAGAGGATCTGTCGGGATGACCCGGGTTGTTTAGGGACTTAACGAAATCATCGGACCGTAACGAATAAGATTCTTTACGAAACGCTCGCAAGGGCGCGAAGCTTCGCAAAGGATCTCATTCGTTAGGGTCGATCCCAGCCTATCAGAGTTGGCAGCCTCAGGGAAGCCTTAATGAATATCAATGGCGCGCAGCTGATCCGCTTCGTTAATCAGCGTCTTCCTGGTGTAGAATGTCACAATGGGAACGAGCAAAGCGTTGCGGCGGGTGTTGAGCGGCGCCTCGGATGCCACCATCCGATTTGATGACCTTTGCCAGTTGCTCCTGAACTTAGGTTTCGAAATGCGGGTTCGGGGGAGTCATCATATCTTTCGCAAAGCAGGGATTGAAGAGAAGATCAATCTGCAGCGTGAGGACAGCAAAGCAAAGCCCTATCAGGTTCGCCAAGTTCGCAATGTAGTCTTGAAGTATCATTTGGGTGAGTCAGAATGAACAGGTATGAGGTTATCATTTACTGGAGTGTGGAAGATCAGGCATTTGTAGCCGAAGTCCCGGAACTCCCCGGGTGTACTGCCCATGGAACGACACAAGAGGCAGCCCTCGCCAGCGCTCAGGAAGCCATCGCGCTTTGGATCGACACGGCGAAAGAATTTGGCGATCCGATTCCCGAGCCCAAGGGCCGTCGCCTGATTTTCGCCTGACAACAAGACCGTCTAACAGTCGCATCCAGCCGCCGACGCAGGAAGCGCGCCGCGTCTGATGCCGCGCGTTAAACAGATTTACGCAGTCAAATGAACGAAGCTGTCGCGACAGAAACTTTCTAAGCCAGGCGTATCTCTTTATCCGACCTCTTGATCGAGGCCCCGTGATATAGGAGCGGAGGGAGGCGCCAGCCGCCGGTCGTTAACCGCTTGACATCTTGACAGGCTGTTATAGGATGCGTTCGGCTTGAAGGCGACATTGCTCTGCTTCGAGATGGTTCCGATCTTGACTCGCTTCAGCCTTTCAATTATCAGCTGCGACTACTGATGGGGGAGGCTCGCCCGTGTCCAAGCTCAAGATGATGTGCCCTTTCTCCAAGAAGCTGTGCCGTGAATGTGCGGTGTATTTGGGAAGGCACTATTACCTCTGCTTCTGCCGCGAGTACCGCGGATATTTGGAGCACAGTGAAGGAACCGGCGCGAGGTTCTCGCAGCCTGACAGCACGGCGTTTCGGTTTGAGATGCCCCCTCTGCCGTCTTCGAATCCGACGTGGCTGACGTTCAGGGACTTCCCGGAAAGGAAGGAAGGATGATCCGAGACTTCGTCTATCTCAAGCCCGGCACGCTCGATGAAGCGCTTGCCTTGCTTTCGGAGCACCGGGGGGAATGCAAGGTCATCGGGGGAGGCCAATCGCTGCTGATTCTGATGCGCCAAGGATTGGTCACGCCGGCCTACCTGATCGACATCAAACACCTGGATGAGCTCAACTCGATCACCTTTGACAATAAAGACGGGTTGAAGATCGGCGCCACAACGACACACCGTACCATCGAGACCTCAGAGGCTGTGAAGGCTCACTTTCCCGTTCTGGTCGAGATGGAGCAGAACGTCGCCTCAATCCAGACTCGCAATTGGGGCACCATCGGAGGCAACCTGGCGCACGCGGACCCCGCCGGCGATCCAGGGCCCGTGCTCATCGCGCTCGATGCCAGCTTCAGAGTGGCGAACACCGAACAAGAGCGGACGATCTCCGCGGACGCCTTCTTCCTAGATTACTTCGAGACTGCCCTGCAGGACGACGAGCTGTTGCTGGAAGTGAAGGTGCCAACACAAAAGCCGAAGACCGGCACAGCGTACGAGAAGTTCACGATCATCAAGAACGACCTGGGTATTGCCTCGGTGGCAGCCTCGGTCACAGTAGACAAGGTTGGCAAGTGCACGAAGGCCAGGATCGCGCTGGGCGCGGTTGCCCCCACGGCGCGTAGAGCCATCCAGGCTGAGCAGGATCTGCTCGGGCAAACTCTGGGCGAAGACCTGCTCAACCATATTGCCCAGAAGGCTTCAGAAGAGGCAAAACCGATCAGCGACATCCACGCCAGCGAGGACTTCCGCAGGCATTTGGTGAAGGTTCTGGCGGCGAGGATGGTCGCGAAGGCCTGGAAACAGGCGATCGCCTCAGCCTGATACGGAGGATGTCAACGATGGAGAAGCGACGACTCTCGATGACCGTCAATGGGCAGCTCTATGAGGTGTACGTAAACCCGAAGCGCCTGCTCGTTGAGGTGCTCCGAGACGAGCTGGGCCTGACGGGCACCAAACGAGGATGCGACACTGTCTCGTGCGGCGCCTGCACGGTTCTGATAAACGGGCTCGCTGTCAAGTCGTGCTCTGTGCTGGCCATGCAGGCCGAGGACGCAGAGATCACGACCGTGGAGGGGCTCGCCGCGGGCGGCCAGCTCAACCCTCTACAACGGTCTTTCCTCGATCACGGCGCGTACCAGTGCGGATTCTGTACTCCCGGCATGCTGATGTCGGCCACCGCCCTCCTCCGGGAAAAGCCGGACCCGACCCGTCGTGAAATCCAGGAAGGCATTCACGGCAACATCTGCCGGTGCACCGGGTACAACAGCATCATCCGGGCAATCGCAGCGGTGGCTCAGCGCAAGCCGGGCGAGGAGGGGCAATGAAAAAGTACTCGGTCATCAACACTCCGCATCACAACATCGACGGCATTGCGAAGCTCACCGGTCGCGCCACCTTTACGTTCGATGTGAAGCTGCCCCAGATGCTCCACGGCAAGATCCTGAGGAGCCGGCTTCCGCACGCGAAGATACTCAGCATCGACACGAGCAAGGCGGAGCGCTTGACGGGAGTGTACGCCGTGGTGACGGGCAAGGACACGCTCGGCATAAAGCAGGGGATCTGGCGGCGCTACAAGGAGCTGTGCGACGAGGAGATTCTGGCCCGCAGCACGGTCCGGTACGTAGGCGAGCCGGTCGCTGCCGTGGCCGCCGTTGATGAGGATACGGCCGAGGAGGCGCTGGATCTGATCGAGGTCGAATACGAGCCGCTTCCCGCAGTCTTCGAGCCGCTCCAGGCGATCAAGGAAGGGGCGCCGCAGCTCCATGAGCATGCCGAGCGGAACATCAACGTGACGCGGCACATCGAGTGGGGGGACGTGGATGATGCCTTTGCGCGGGCCGACTACATCCGCGAGGACTGGTTCCGGTGCTCGTCTCAACACCACGTCTGCATGGAAACTCATTGCGCGGTCTCAAGCTATTCGCCGGACAAGAAGCTGACCGTGTACACCTCGACCCAGTCGCACTATTACATCCAGGTGCTGCTGGCCTGGGTGCTGGGGCTGCGCGAAGGCGACGTGCGGGTCATCTCGCGCTACACGGGCGGAGGCTTTGGCAGCAAGTTCGAACTCGATTCGGCCCAGTTCTGCAGCGCACTGCTGTCGATGAAGCTGTCGAGACCTGTCAAGATCGTCCTGACCCGGGAGGAAGAGTTCCAGGCGACCAAGCGCCGGACGCCGATGTTCTACTACCTGCGGACGGGCACTGACAAGGCGGGCAAGTTCCTTGCCAAGGAAGCCAGAGTGTTCACCGAAGGCGGCGCGTACACCTCGATGGGCGCTACCGCTCTGTACCTGACGGGTTTTTTCCAGGCCTTCCCATATGTCTGGCCTGCATACCGGTACGACGGCTACCGGGTGTACACGAATACCGCTCCCTCTTCCGCAATGCGCGGATTCGGGGCGCCGCAGGCGACCTTCTGCGCGGAATCGCAAATCGAGCTGATCGCGAAGGAGCTGGGAATCGATTCTTTCGAGATTCGGCGGAAGAATGCGATGTATCCTGGGTATGAGGTGCCTGGTCAAGCCTGGATCCAGAGCTGCGGGTTGAGCGGGTGCCTTGACAAAATCGAGGAGTGGATCAAGTCGCGGGGCCCGATGCCGCCGAATCGCGGCATTGGCATTGCGGCCTACGGTTTCATGTCGGGCGGGATCTTCAACTGGTTCGACACTCCCTATGCCTTCTCCACTGCGGTGATCAAGATCAACGTGGATGGCAAAGTCCATTTGTACGTGGGATCCCAGGACATGGGGCAGGGATCGAACACAACGATGGCGATGATCTGCGCGGAGGAGCTGGGAGTGACGGTCGAGGATATCTGCGTGCACATGGGCGACACCGACGTCTGTCCCGTTGACGTGGGCGCGTGGGGAAGCCGTGAAACCCTGATGCAGGGAAACGCGGTTAAGAATGCGGCCGCCGAGGCGAAGCGACAGTTGCTGGAGTTTGCTGCCGCGCAATTGGCGCCCAACATCGTCTACGATTTGGACATCAAGAACCGTTGGGCCCATCTCATTGCCAGGCCGGAGCGAGGGCTTTCGTACTTCGACGTGGTGAAGGCTGCGGTCCGGGGCAAGGACGGGCAGCCTATCATGGCGACGGGGCACTACACGCCGCACCGCAAGGGCATGATTTCTCCTGCCTATAGCTTCGGCGTGCAGGCCGTCGAGGCCGACGTCGATCCGGAGACCGGCAAGATCACGCTGGTCAACTGCGTGACGGCGCATGACTGCGGGCAGGTGATCAATCCGATTGGGTTGGAAGGACAGCTAGAAGGAGCGATGGCCCAGGCGGCGGGTTACGGGTTTACCGAAGACCTCCCGATGGACGAAGGAAAGATCCTGAATCCGAACCTTGCCGATTACAAGGTTCTCCGAGCCACGGAGATGCCCGAGACCAGAGTGTTCGAGGTGGAAACCTACGAACCTGAGGGCCCATTCGGAGCCAAGGAAGCCGGGGAAGGTCTGACCAACCCGACCGCGGGTGCGCTGGCGAACGCGGTCTTTCACGCGACCGGCGTCAGCATCAAGAACCTGCCTATCACTCCTGCGAAGGTGCTGAACGGCCTCAAAGAGAAGAGAAACCAAAAGGCAGCGGGCTCGGGAACTTAGCTTGATATCCCGCAGCCGTTCAAGTCAGTGAGACCGGAGCTTTCGCCGGTCAGTTCAGCAGCGAGGGTCAACATTCTGGCTTCTTGCTTCTGGCTCCTGGCTTCTAACAATAAGGGGGAGGAATGCCGTGGCTTACAAGTGTCCAACCTGTGGGAAAGTCTGGCCCGATACGATGAATCTAGCCCGCCACACGTTCGGAACCGGAGACAAGGCGCACAAGGATTGGGTGAACTCGAAGGGGCTGAACTTCGTCGAGCTCCTACTCCTGCAGACGATGGAGCCGGGCAACAAGGGCTATAAGACCCTGGCGGACCTGCTCGAGCGAGAAGCCGAACAGGTTTGATTCCAACTTGCCGGACGGACTGAGATTCGGGAGGACGACGTGATTTTAGAAGGGGCATTTTCGATCAAAGCACCTGCTGACAAGCTGTTCGACATGCTCTTGGAACCGGAGACGCTTCAGGCATGCCTGCCGGGAGCGGAGAGGATCGAGCGCCTCGACGAACGGACTTATGATTGCGTGGTCAGGCAGAAAGTGGGCCCGATATCGGTCCGGTTCAAGTTCAAGACCGTCCTGGTGAAGGTCGAGCGGCCGACACACCTGGAGATGGAGGGCGGTGGGGAAGACCTGTTAAAGGGCGGCTGGTTCACACAGCGGACTAACATCGATCTGGTCCCAAAGGAGAATGGCGAGGTTGGGGTGTCGTATCATTGTGATGCCAGCATCACCGGCAAGCTCGCCATGTTCGGCGACCGGATCCTGAGAGCCAGAGCGCAAAAGGTCGAGGAGGAGTTCACCCAAGCCCTGCGCCAGAGGCTCGCCAGCCTCGAGAATCGGTGACAGGCTCGGAGTTGCGGCGAGAAGATTGAGTTGGGGCAAGGCCGATAGGGCAATTCGGCGCTTGTCACCGATTTTCATGCCGAGTGCTCATTCGTTTAGCCGATGATCTGAATGTGCTCAGTAGTCGCATCGGTCAATGATCCGCCGCGTCTCTGGATCGTGCAGGGCTGCATGCGGTATCTTCTCGGATCGGGCGAGAGGGCCACGCAAGTCTGCGCCTGCCCGGCATGCCGTGAACGGGCCGGCGCCAAAAGACAACCGCCGCAGAGCCGAGCCAACGGTTGGACTGCATTCCCGGTATCGGACACCATCAGTCCTCGTGCTGACGTTGACCATTATTTGACTCTCCTGCCAGATGGAGACTTCCGCCATTCCTCGATAAGTTTGCGAGTACGCTCGATCTCTTGAGCCAGGACCTTCTCATCCGGCAGAGCAAGGCGATATTGCGCGGCAAGGACCTTGTTGGGGAGATTCTCCAACGCATAACGGGCCAGGGCGTCGTTCTTCTGAGCGCAGAGGATCAGCCCCACGGGCGGATTTTCCCCCTCCCGTGTCCAGTGCTCCCGCGCATAATTGAGGTACAAGTGCATTTGTCCCGCGTCGGCATGGCTGAACTTGCCCAGCTTCAGGTCGATGACCACCAAGCAGCGGAGCTTCCGATGGAAGAAAAGCAGATCGACACGATACCACTCATTTCCGATCCTCAGGCGGCGTTGCCTGCCCACAAACGCAAAATCATCGCCAAGTTCGAGAAGAAACGTCTCCAGGTGCCGGATCAGTGCCTCTTCCAGGTCGGTCTCAGAGTACTCATCCTTCAATCCCAGAAACTCCAAAACGAAGGGATCTTTGATTTCTTCCTCGGCAGACAAATGATCTGCCGGCCTGGGCTGAGCGCCCTTTGTGAGCATAGCGGCCTTGTTTCGTGACAGGGCCGTGCGCTCGAAGAACAAGGAAGAAATCTGGCGATCCAGCTGGCGGACCGACCAGCCTCCCCGCAGAGCTTCGGCTTCATAGAATTTGCGCGCTTCCGAATTCTCCACTGAAAGCAGGCGAACATAGTGTGACCATGGCAGTGAAAAGAGAGGCATCCTAGTTTGGAGGCCTTGCGTTTCGAGCGTCAATTCGCCAGACACTGTCTGGCGAATTGGGTGAAATGCTCCGGCATCGGTGGCGAGTGATTGGGCAGACGGCGTCTGGAAGACTAGCGCCGACTTCACTGAGGGTGGTGCTTCAAATTCGCCAGACGGTGTCTGGTGAATTGGCCACGCAAGATAAAACGACCGAAAATTGCGAAGATTCTGAACAGAAAATCCTCGCCCGAAACGTGCGGCAAGATCTCGAGACAAGCGATCGAGCAACTGCTCCCCGTATGCGGCCCGCTGTTTGCCGCGTTGCTCGTACTCCACAATCCTGCGCCCGATTTCCCAATAAACGGAAGTCATCACGGAGTTGACCGCCCTGACCGAAACACGCCGCGCGCGATCCAGCAGTTCCGTTACTTCCGCCAGGATCAATTCATAACCCGCCGGTCTTCGTCGATGATTCGCAGCTGCCAGTCTATTCTCTTTAGCGGGCACC
>Ga0315282_10005032_pt1 | contig 22683 bp, 22 predicted proteins | sample YL17G07_20_MG_FD_203693 | JGI IMG/M metagenome (GOLD analysis project Ga0315282, IMG submission 203693) | Sediment microbial communities from Yellowstone Lake, YNP, Wyoming, USA - YL17G07_20 | ecosystem: Environmental > Aquatic > Freshwater > Lake > Sediment | place: USA: Wyoming | collected... | reverse complement strand
GCCCTCGCGCAAATCGCGTTCAATCTCGCGCCGCCAGCTCCTGGGGATTGGCGATGGTCGCCGACGCGCAGATGAACTGCGGCATGCTGCCATAGAAACGCGCGATGCGTTTCAGCCGTCGCAGCACGTTGGCGAGATGGCTGCCAAACACTCCGCGGTAATAATGCAGCTCATCAATTACTACATATCGTAAATTCTCGAACAGGCGCTCCCACTTGGTGTGATGGGGCAGGATGCCGGTGTGGAGCATGTCGGGATTGGTGATGACCAGGTTGCCGCGCGCGCGGATGGCGCGGCGAGCGTCCTGCGGCGTGTCGCCATCGTAGGTGAAGGTGCGCACTTCGTCGCCCAGCCGTTCCGTCCAGCGGTTGAGTTCCGCGAGCTGGTCCTGCGCGAGCGCCTTGGTGGGGAAGAGGTACATCGCACGCGCCTCGGGGTCTTCGACGAGCGCCGTCAGAATCGGCAGGTTGTAGCAGAGCGTTTTCCCCGAAGCCGTGGGCGTGACGACGACAAAATTCTTCCCGGCGCGCGCCAGCTCGCAGGCCGCGGCCTGATGCGTGTAGAGACTCTCGATGCCGCGCGCGCGCAAGATCTCCACAAGCCGCGCGGGCAGGAATTCCGGGAAGGGAGCGAGCTTCGCCGCGCGGGCGGGGAAGTGCTGGATCGCCGTCACCCCGCCGCGCGCCGGCGCCCCCACCGGCGCATCGCCGCGGCTGAACTTGTCGCGGATTTCTTCTAGGGCGTCTTCAACCGACGCCAGCCCTCGCGTTCCTACAATCTCCAGCGCTTTCGATTCCTGTTCCATGAGTTCTCGCTTTTCGTCGTTACATTGTACGCTGTCCTTCGTCCTTAGTCGGTTGTTGGTCGCACCCTAGTCCCTAGCACCTAGCCCCCAGGCCCTAGTCCGAGCTTCGCCTTTTCTTCGCTCATGCTAGCACAACCCGGCCGGGGGATCCAAAGGGATTTCGCGGGGGTCGGGAGTCGCCAATCGGCTCTCGGGTTTTCCCTGAAACCTGACACCTGGTACCTAGCACCTGTAAGCTTCCCCTGACACCTGAAACCTGGCACCTCAAACCTATTTCTCTCGTCACTCGTCACCCTCTTCGAGGCGTCGAGCGACAATGCTAAAATGGCATCAGTTGCCGTTGCGTGAGAGGGAGGGGAGGTCATGCACCCTGGTTTCGTCGGCTGGATTCTGATCGGGCTGATCGCTGGTTGGCTCAGCGGCAAGATTGCCCGCGGCAAAGGTTTTGGTCTGATCGCGGACTTGTTTCTCGGCTTGGTGGGCGCGGTGATTGGTGGTTGGATCTTCGAGCGGCTCGGGGTGGCGTCCTACGGCTTCATCGGCAGCCTCGCCGCCGCCACCCTCGGTGCCGTGCTCCTCGTTTCCCTCGCCCGCCTCTTCTCCGGCCCCCCAGATCGGTGAGCCCCGCCCGCGTTTTGTAGGGGCGCATCGCGATGCGCCCCCACGCCCCTCGCCCGTCCGTTAGCCGACGGACGCCCTCTCCCGGGGGGAGAGGGTTGGGAAGGGAGAAGGGGGCGGGGTTCGTTCGCGGCACGAGTAAACTCGTGCCCTTTCGCGATCGAACGCTCTCTGGACACACAACTTGACATCAGGCGAGTTATGATGTAGGCTAGCTAAATGGCCACCGATCCGCTGCCCTCCCCGCAGGCTGTCTCTCCCGAGCCCCCTGCTGCGGAACTCCCGCCACAACGGACATCAGCGCCCGAACAGCTTGCCGCAACCGGCGAGGCGCCACGACGGAAACGGACGTACCGACTCCGCAAGCCTTTCCGGATGACGCGTGCCCGGCGGGCCGCCTCGCGCGCCAACGCGGCGAAAGCCCGCGAAGCGCAACGGGCGCGTGGCTGGCCGCGCTCCGACCGGCAGCGGGCGGCCGCACGCGACAACCTCGAGAAGGCGCGTGAGGTGATGCGCGTCCGCGGTTGGCCGCACAACGATCTCCAGGGCGCGACGGCACGGGCCAACTTGGTGAAAGCCCTGGAAGCCCTGCGGGCACGGGGCTGGCCGCATTCCGATCTCCAACTCGCCGCGGCGCGTGCCAATCTCGTGCAGGCGCGAGCGGCCAATCGCCGGCGCGGTCGGCTGACGGACCGCCAACTGGCGGCGTCAAGGGCAAACATCGCCAAGGCCAGCGCCCGCCTGCGGGAGATTGGGTATGTGCGCACCGAGCGTCGGCTCGCGGCCTGCCGCGCCAATCTCCGCAAAGCCTGGAAGGTGAGTCACGATCCGGCGAACTACGCGCGCATTCACGGCCCGACCCTCAAGCACGGCCTCTGCGCGCGCAAGCTCGAGGAGATGATGATGCAATATGCCGAGGAATGCGAGGCGGCCCGCCGCAAAAGAGCGCTCCGACGCCGGACAACTGGCTACTGAAGCTGCCTCTTTCTCCCCTGACAACCGAGACCTGACACCTGTTTGGGATTTCGCCCCAGGGCCTTGCAGAGCCGCAACATTGGACGGCCAGTTGATGTTATCCTCATCCCTGTAGGTCCCTAGGGAGGTGAGTGAACCTGTGAAGAAATTCATTGCAGGGCTGATTGTAGGAATTGTTCTCGTTCCTGTGGTGCTGTATCTCTATTTCCTTTCCGGGCGTGCGCCGGTCGCCGCGGCCGATGCTCCGCTGCCGCTCGAACGGCTTTTTGCCGGGACGGCCATCCGTGCGCGGTCCCAACGAGATATGCCGGCGAGCGTCCCTCTTCGGGCCGACGAAGCGACCTACCTGGCCGGCGCGCAAGTTTACCGGCACCATTGCGGCGGCTGCCACGGCCTGATCAACCGGCCGGAATCGCCGCTTGCCAAGAGCATGGCTCCACATCCCCCGCAGCTTTTGGAGCCTGACTCCATGGTGACGGACGATCCGCCGGGTGAGACTTTCTGGAAGGTCAAGAACGGCATTCGTCTCTCCGGGATGCCGGCGTTTCAGGCCGCGCTGTCGGAGGAAGAGATGTGGCAGGTTAGCGTTATGCTGGCCAACGCGGATAAGCTTCCGGACAGCGTGAAGCAGGGACTTACCTTCATTCCGCCTGCCCCGCCAACCGCTCCGGCCCCTGAGCCAACGAAGAAGTAGGATCCTTGAGGAGGGAGGCGATTCTCGCTCACCGCGTTTGCGGGGACAGAAACCGTGCCCCAGCTATCCCTTAACGCTTCCAGCCCGTACAACCCAGCCGCGGCGCAGCGAATCGAACCGAGGGAAGCAGCCGGGGCACCGGTGAGGTAGGACTGCGTGGAGTCGAACAAGGGAAGCGTGATAGATTCCTCTTTGCGGGCAGCCCGTGAAGGATGGCCTGGCGCCCACGCTGACAGGATGGGACCAGTTATGAAGCGGACTCTTTCAATCTTGGCGGCTCTCGCCTTGGCCGCCGCCTCCTCAATTCCGAGCGCCCGCGCCGCCGAAAGCGTTACGATCCCTCCCGGCACCATCCTGCACATCAGGCTCGAAACGACCATTACGTCCAAGACCAACAAGCCGGGCGACCCCTTCACGGGCATGGTCTCGCAAGATGTCATGTCCGGCACCGAGACGATCGTGCCGCAGGGAAGCCTCGTGACCGGTCACGTGGCCTATTTGAAGCGTGCGGGACGCATCAAGGCCAAGGCCCAGATGCGCGTTGTGCTCGATTCCATCACCACCCCCGAGGAGCAGAAGATCCAACTCTCCAGCACGCTCGAAGACAGCAAGGGCGGCGTTTGCGGCAATTCGCCGAGCGATGATGAGGGCACGATCACCGGCTGCGGGAAGAGCAAAAAAGATGCCGCGAAGGATGCGGCCATGGGCGCGGCCATCGGCGCCGGCGCGGGCAGCGCGGTGGGTATGGGCCACGAGATCGAGTGCCGTTATTACGGCAACTGCGGCGGCCCGAGCATGGGCGGCGACATCCTCTACGGCGCCGGCATCGGCGCCGGCACGGCCTTGTTCTACAACCTCTTCAAACACCAGAAAGAAATTATCCTTCTTTCGGGGTCGGAATTGACCTTCGTGGTCAACCGGACACTCAATGCCTCCAACTCCGGCATGCCGCACGGCGCCGCCGAGCAGCAGGCGACGGGAAGCACAGCCAGTGACAAGTGACGAGTGACGAGAAAAGCCCCCCCGCTTTTCCGGGCAACTGACCACTGACAACTGACGGCTGACTGCCGACTCCTGCTCTCTCGACCCTGCTCTTCCCCCTTGCATCACCCTTCGAATTGTTTTATATCGTGACCAGTGACGGGATCGTGATACGTTTACCCCAGACATCGCAAGAAGGGCGATGTTCGCAAGAGCCGCGAACCTACGAATGAGGTGTGGGCCTCCCCCTGAAACCGCCCATTCCTTCCGGACTGAAACGGTCTATAATCCATTACGCCATGCACCTCCAGCAGACAAAGCGCGGTAGCAGAGCGACTGGCGGTCCCCAGTACTATTTCCACAATCTCAATAAGCAGATCAGGCGACATCTGCGAGCAGAGAAGGCTGTGCCGGTTGCGTTGGTTACACCTTATGGAGCAACCCCTTCGTCCTTCTTGGCACTTTCGGTGGACGCAAAGTTGGACGCAAATGGTAAGGTGGTCGGCGGGAAGGTCGGGCATGACCGCATCCAGCAAGCTGGTGCTGGCGAATCCATTGGGGAAGCTATCAGGTACTGGTTCAAGCTAAGGTCCGGGGACTTCGAGCGAATAGATGTAGAGATTGAAGTGATCGACGACAAGTTCTACCTCGCTCCTGTTGGATACAAGTATGCGGCACGCTCGAAAACTCAGGTGATACGGCGTCCCGAATTCCCGCTTTCATTCAATGACCGGCTGCAAAGTGACCTTTGGCGCCAACAGATAGAACGAGTCAAACAAAGGCAACGAGAGATGTGGCGTTGGTCCATCGAAGAGATTTGTCGAATCACGGAAGCCCACGCTCAAGAAAGCCAGTTCCGCCACGTGAAAGAGGAGGATTTGCTACGCGCCTCGGGGCCTCTCAAAGTGCTTGGAGTTCAATTCGGTCCTTATGTGGGGAAGGGTTTTGACTGCCAGGGTGAATTCCGCTTCTTGGATTACGAACCCTACAGCGTGCCGATCGAAATCAAGAAGCTAAGTTCTGGATTCAAGTACCAGCAAAGCAAGTATTCGCCGGACCAACTTTCCCGTGCTGTGATTCTTTGTATGCAGCATGACCTGCAAAATGTTCCAAGAAACGTGGATGTCATACAACTAGCGACGCTTTGTTCCACGCTTGGCCGGTGATCTATGTCTCCCACGCTGCAGGTTGCACCGATAACGCGCCGGATTCCAGCCGAGAGGCAGGAAGCAAAGCGCCATTACGGAATACACCCCTACTTTACACGTCGGCCGGCAAACGTTGTCCGTGCGTACATAAAGCACTATACACAACCAGGCGATGCTGTGCTGGACCCATTCGGCGGTTCAGGGGTCACTGCGATCGAGGCGATGCTCCTGAACAGGCGTGCAATTCATAATGACATCAATCCGCTTGCTAATTTCATTGCCTCTCAGGTAGCCGACACCACGCATGAGGACACCACGTATATCAAACAGGCCTTTCTGGAGGTTGAGGGCGTATGCAAGGCACTGGTGGAGCGCATTCCTTCCATGTCTGATACAGAGGTGGCGAAAAGGTTGGCAGATCTCGAGCTGCCGGAAAACATTGTCCTCCCGCGAAGCTCAGACGCCGAGAGGTACTATGATCTGTTCTCGAAGCGGCAGTTGCTCGCGCTCGCCGTGCTCAAGGCAGGCGTCGAACAGGTCTCTGACCCTTGTGCCCGCGGAGCTCTGCTGCTCGCCTGGTCGGCTACACTGGGCAAGTTGAACAGGACGTTCCTTTCGGCAAGAGGCAGGCTTGAATCCCGCGGGGGCAGCAGCATATTTAGCATATACAGGTACAAACTAGCAGATGCCCCCGTAGACCTCCCTGCCTGGGAAGTCTTTCGTGAAAGGGTTATGAACGTTATAGCTGGGAAGGCGGAGGTGCTCAAGCAGAAGCGTTTGTGGACGAAGACGCAGGGATGGCGTGGCAGCTTCCACGCTCATTGTCTCGACGTAGATGAACTTCCTCAGGCTCTCGGCGGTAAGGTCGACTACATATTCACTGATCCTCCTTACGGCGGACATATAGCGTATCTCGACCTCTCAGTCCTCTGGAACCATTGGCTGGGCTTCCGGGTCCCTATCCGCGCCAGGGAAAGGGAAATCATTGTCGGCGGGGAACTCCGCCTCAGCGAAGAGCATTACATTAGGCGATTGAGGGAAAGCATACGAGTGTGCGTGGGGATGCTTAAGCATAACCGGTGGTTTTCTGTGGTGTTTCAGCATTGGAACGTGCGTTACTTTGAGGCCATCCTGGAAGAGGCCACCGAGGCCGGCGCGAGCCTGAAGGCCGCAGTGACGCAGATAGGCGACACGGTCTGGTCAATGCACAAGAAGAAGAACAAAGAGAAAGTGCTCGCAGGTGAAATGATTCTCACCTTTCTCAAAGATGGGGCGCATACGTTGCCGAGTTTTCAACCTCGCTCGCTGCTGACGATTGGGGATCTCATAGGTGAGACGCTCGCCCAGGTCTCTCCCGACGGTAGGCCCTTCGCAGGTGAGCTTCTGTTCAATCAAATAATGCTGAGGGCCTGGAAAGGCGGCGCTTTACGCTGCCTAGATGTGAGTCGGGAGGATTTCTCAGATGTTCTAAGAAGCAGGGGATGGCGCTACAATTCTGTTCGGCACCAATGGTTCAACACAAATGAGTCTGTTCCTTCCGGCCTGCAGCTAACATTCTAAAATGGAGACCCGTTAGCTACGCTTGGTGCGCTTTCCAAGCGTGGGCTTTTTCCCGATTGCGAACCCACTGCTGATCTGAAAGGCGAACCGGTAGCGCAAGATTCGCATCTTAATCTTGCGGCTTTTGAAGCCGGCAGCCACGGCATGGCGTTTATGCCGTGGGTTTTTCCGATTTCCACGCATGCAAAGCCCTACGGCACAAAAATCGTGCCGCGGCTACATCACGGTGGGGGAAATTCATGAATTGCCGCCAGGGCAAGGGGTGATTCGTGAATCCCCCCCGCAAAGACCAAGGGGCGGTTCGTGAACCGCCCCTACAAATGGCGTACGATCCCCCAACGCATCATCGGCGGTCGATTCGTCTGCGCGGTTATGATTATTCGCAGGCGGGAGCATATTTTGTGACTGTGTGCGCCCATCCGAAAGAGCACCTCTTCGGCCAGATCGTCGAAGGGGAGATGAGAACGAACGAATATGGAGAGATCGTCCGGCTGTATTGGAAGCATCTCCCCCGACGGCATCCCGGTGTGCAGTTGGATTCATTCATCGTCATGCCGAACCATATCCACGGAATCATCATTGTAGGGGCGGTTCACGAACCGCCCAAAACCGCGGGGGTAATTCATGAATTGCCCCTGCGACATGCCACGGGGGCGATTCGTAAATCGCCCTTACGGCGGCGAATGCTGCTGCCGAACGTCATCGGATATTTCAAAATGAAAACGGGGAAACGCATCAATCAGCTTCGTGCGAGGCCAGGCGCGGCGGTGTGGCAGCGCAACTACTACGAACACATCATCCGAAGCGAAGATGAGCTGGGCAAGATTCGGGAATACGTTGCGACCAACCTGCTACGCTGGCTGTCAGACCCGGAGAACCCGGGGCGAGAGGTAGACGTGCCGGACAGGTGGTAGGGGCAATTCATGAATTGCCCTCCGCGAAAAATGAAAACGTAATGGGTCATTTGCCAACGGCGGGCGCATGCCGCGCGGCGTTCGGGCAATTCATAGATCCCCCTCTGGGCCAGGGGCGATTCGTGAACCGCCCCTACCTGGTCCCCGATTCCCGACCGTTCGGTCGCGGCTCACACAGTAGCAATTGACTTTGCCTTCTCAGAATTTGATAATTTGGGGGGTAAAGCGGAACCCGAGTCAGCGACCAAGACAAATCGTTACCACCTCACCTCCAGCGAGGGTCAATGGCCACGATTACGAATCAGGTCCAGAAAGCTGTGAAGCTTTCCCGGGAGTTGCTTGTCGGCGCGTATCGCACGATGTATCTGTCGCGGCAGGTGGACGACAAGGAAATCCAGCTCAAGCGGCAGAACCGCGCCTTCTTCCAGATCAACGGCGTCGGGCACGAAGCGATCGGGGTGGCGGCGGCGCTGCATCTGAAGCCGGGCTACGACTGGTTCTATCCCTACTACCGCGACCGCGCGTTCGCCCTGCAGATTGGGCAGACGCCGCTCGACATGCTGCTGCAGGCGGTGGGCTCGAAGGACGATCCGTGCTCCGGCGGGCGGCAGATGCCCTCGCACTGGTGTTCGAAACCGCTGCACATCGTTGTGCAATCGAGCCCGACGGGCACGCAGATTCTGCAGGCGGTGGGTGCGGCGGATGCCAGCGTCTACTTCTCCGTCGTGCAGGAGGCGGCGCAGCTCGCCTCGGGTTTTTACGCCGACGAGCTGGTCTACGTCTCGATGGGCGACGGCTCTGTCAGCGAAGGCGAGTTCTGGGAGTCGCTCAACTGGGCGTGCTTGCGCAAGCTGCCGGTGCTTTACGTGGTCGAAGATAACGGCTACGCGATTTCGGTTCCGGTGGACGCACAAACCGCGGGCGGCAGCATTTCGCGGCTGGTCAGGAGCTTTCCCGATCTGCTGGTGATCGAGTGCGACGGCACGGAATTTGTCGAGAGCTATGAGCATTGCCGGCAGGCGGTCGAGTACATCCGCCAGCGGCGCGGGCCGGCGCTGGTCCACGCGCATTGCATTCGGCCGTACTCGCATTCGCTTTCCGACGACGAGCGGGCCTACAAGCCCGAGGAAGTCCGCCGCCAGGAAGCCAAGCGCGATCCGGTCACACGCCTGGCAAAATACCTGCTGAGCGAGCGGCTGATCACCGAAAAGGAATTGAAGGAACTGCAGACGTCCGTCGAAAACGAAGTGCGCGAAGCCGCGGATAAGGCGCTAGCCGCTGAGCCGCCTTCGCCCTCGACGGTGATGAACTTCATCTATTCGCCCAGCGTGGACCCCACCGGCGAGCACTTCGATCATCCGCCCAAGTTTCACGGCGAACCGAAGACCATGGTGGACCTCATCAACGCCTGCCTGCGCGATGAGATGGCGCGCGACCCGCGCGTGGTCGTCTTCGGCGAGGACGTGGCCGACTGCAGCCACGCGGAGGACCTCGCCAGGCTAAAGGGCAAGGGCGGTGTCTTCAAAGTAACGCACGGCTTGCAGCGGCATTTCGGCAGCGCGCGCTGCTACAACGCGCCCATCGCTGAGGCGAGTATCGTCGGGCGCGCCATCGGCATGGCCACGCGCGGGCTGAAGCCGGTCGTCGAGATTCAGTTCTTCGACTACATCTGGCCGGCGATGATGCAGATCCGTGACGAGCTAATCAACGTGCGCTGGCGCTCGAACAACGTCTTCTCCTGCCCGCTGGTGATGCGCGCGCCGATTGGCGGGTATCTGGCCGGCGGCGCGATTTATCACAGCCAGTCCGGTGAATCGGTCTTCACCCACCAGCCCGGCCTGCGCGTGGTGATGCCCGCGACGGCGCTCGACGCGAACGGCCTGCTGCGCACGGCCATCCGATGTGATGATCCGGTTTTGTTCCTCGAGCCGAAACATCTCTACCGGCAGACCCATAACCGGGCGCCGTATCCTGGGCCGGATTACATGATCCCCTTTGGGAAAGCGAGGCTGGTGCGCGAGGGCACGGACGTGACGATCGTGACTTACGGGTCGCTCGTTGTGCGCTCGGTGCAGGCGGCCAAGACGCTCCTGGAGGAGGGAATCGAGAGCGAAATCCTGGACCTGCGCTCGCTCCAACCCTACGACTGGGAACTGATTTCAGCCTCCGTCAAGAAAACCAACCGCGTGCTGGTGCTTTACGAGGACAACATCTCGTGGGGTTACGGCGCGGAAATCGCCGCGCGCATCGGTGACGAGCTTTTCGACTTTCTCGATGCGCCGGTGAAGCGGTTGGCGGGCAGGGACGTCTTCATTCCCTATCATCCCATCCTCGAGGAGGCGGTGCTGCCGCAGCCGGCGGATATCGTACGTGTGACAAGAGATTTGCTGAAGTACTGAGTAGCTGCCCTTAGTCCGTTGTCAGTCGTCCGTTGGATTTGTAGTCTCGAGTCTGTGGGCGTTACCTTGCGGCCGGGAACTAACAACCAACAACGAACGTCCTTCATCCAATTCCCATCTCATCCACTTTCTCGAGCGGCGTGCCGCAGCGGCGGCAGATGACGGCGGCGCAGTCGCCGCACACCAGCGGGTCGTAGACTTCCTGTTCGCAGTTCGGGCAGTAGAGGGTTGCCTGTTCCTCGCCTTCGTTATCTCCCATGGCCTCACCTTTGGGCTGCCAGTCCAATCTACTCTAACTCACCGCCCCGGCCAAGGCTATGCGTCTTGATGCGGAAGCGCGCGGGTGACTTCTTCCAGGAAGGTCCGAATGACCTTCTGGATTTCCTCGTGCTTCCCCGTAAGGAAGTGGTCCGCGCCTTCGACCCAGCACAGGCGTTTGGGTGCGGGGAGAGTGGAGAAAAGCGCCTCGACTTTCTCGCGCGGACCATAGATGTCTTCCGTTCCCTGGACGATCAGCAGCGGTTTGTTGGCTTCGCGGAGGAAATCCAGATCGGACGTCGCAGCGGGAATTCCCAGCCCGACCAAAGCCGTGACGCGCGGATCATGCGCGCCCACCGCTAACCCCACGACAGCGCCGAACGAGAATCCCATCAGGCAGGCCGGGACCTGCGGATATCTCGTGCCGAGAAAATCCAGCGCGGCGCGAACGTCCTCGCGCTCGCCGATTCCGCCGGCGAACCTCCCTTCGCTCCTGCCGACGCCGCGGAAATTGAAGCGCAGGGTCGGCAGGCCGGCCTGCAGCGCGGCTTTAGCGGCGCGATAGACCACCTTGTTGTGCATCGTGCCGCCAAAGAGCGGATGAGGATGACACACCAAGGCCGTCGCTCGGGGGCGCCACGCCGGGTCAAACTCCAACAGCGCTTCGAGCCGCCCAGCCGGGCCGGGAATGCGCAGTCGTGGGGCTTTCGTTTTTGCCTCCAGGCCGCGGCTGCGCGGGCCGTCCGCGACCTGCCGCAGAAGCAATTAGTGTAGAATGAAAGTCAAGATCGGAATTGGTGTGGAGCGGACCCATCAAGCGCCTCGTCATCAGCGTGCTGGTTCTGACTGCGGCGGTCGGTGTGTACTATCGATTCCTGCGCCGCTCGGCAGAGCCCGCCCCGAGGGAGGTGGCCTACATCCTCCCGGAGTCCGCAGCGGTTTTCGACTCTCCGGCGGAAATCCGCCTGGGCGTGGCCACCCTCGCCCAGGGCGACCGCGTGGAGATCCTGCAGCGAACGACCAAGTGGGCGCGCGTGCGCATGGCCGACGGACGCTCGGGTTGGCTCGAAGTGGAAGATCTCCTCGATGCGGCCACCTACGAGAAGGGCCGGCGGCTGTTTCTGGAGCTTCAAAAGGAACAGCCGCAGGCGACAGGGCACTCGGCGGGCTTGGCCAACCTGCGCGTGGAGCCGGCGCGAGACGCCACGCAAATCGGCCAGCTGGCTGCCAATCAAAAGGTTGACATCTTTGATCGGCAACTTGTGGACCGCCTGCCGCAGTCCGGGGCACCCTCCGCCGAGGCTATGCGCGATGCGTGGTATCTGGTGCGCGCGGGCCGGGAGGCCGGCTGGGTTCTCGGCCGGCTGATTTCACTCGACGTGCCCGATGCCATGGGCCGCTACGCGCAAAGCATCAACGTGGTGGGCTGGCTGGTTGTCAGCACCGTCCAGGACGGCGACCGTCAGGTTCCGCAATACCTCGTCGCCGATCGCATCGGCGCGCAGGAGTCTGACTTCAACCACCTCCGGGTGTTCACCTGGTGGAGCAAGCGGCAGGAGTACGTCACCGCCTACGTCGAGAGCAATCTCAACGGCCGCTTTCCCATTCGCGTGAGAGAAATCAACAGTGTGCCGTACTTCCGCCTGCGATTGGTGGATAAGAACGGCCAGAAATTTCAGAAGGTCTACCGGCTGGACGATACGATTGTGCATCCCCTCGGGACCGTGGAGGGTTGGGAAAGCGATGCGATGCCGGCTGGCCGCGGGCGCGCTCCCGGTGCGCGTCGCGGGCGGGGGCAATCTTATTCTGGAGGAAGATAACCGTCGCACAATCCTCAGACGCTATGAGTGAACAATCCGCAAATTCGAGCGGCTACGTTTTCGCTCGCCGCCTGGTCCGCGCGTGGCTGAGTTGGATCCACGGTAAGGTCCGTCTTCTGCGTGCGGAGGCGATGCCCGCCTCCGGCCCGGTCATCCTGGTGGGGAGCGGTCCGGCCGGCCTGCGGCAAGCGCTCGTCCTGGTCGCCGCACTCGAGCGGCCGGTCAGTTGTCTGGCCGAGAGCGATCAGTTCCGTGGCTTTTTCGCCAGTCTCGTGGGCCGAAAGCTGGGGATGATCCCGTATGGGCCGTCAAAGGAAGGCAGGGTTGCCGGGTTGAAAGCTGCCCGCGAACGGCTCGAGCAGGGAGAAGCCGTGGCGATCCTTTGCGGTGAGTCCACGCGCAGGCCGGGCGAACCCTCGATGGGCGCGCAGATGGCCGCAACGCTCGCCCTCAGCGAGGCGCAGCGCCAAGCTGGAAAACAGCCGCTAACGATTCTGCCCACCCACATCTTGCTCCCCATCGAGCGCTCGCCGCGGCGTGAGGTGTTCATCTACCTGGGCGCACCGCACCTGCTGGACGCCGCCTCCTTGCCGGCAGAGCGCGGCCCGGCTACGCGGCAGATTGCTGTCGAACTTGAGGGAGCTCTTCGCGAAAATCCCTTTCGCCTCCCGCCGAAGGATGTCGAGGGCTTTCTGAAAGACCTCGAGCAAGTGTTGCGCGTCGAACTTGAGGAGGATTGGGCGGGGCGCCCGGATTGGAAGCAGAAACTCGAAGGCTTCGAGTTGAGCCGATTTGTCGCCGACTGGCTCGAGCAGCTTGGCGCGGCGGACCCGGGCCGCCTGATCGCTTTGCGGCACGAGTTGGATTCGTACCGCGAGGAGCGTCGCCGTTGGTCGCTCCGCGAGGCGGAGGTCGAAGCGGCGGGTGAGTGGTTCCAGGCGCCGCTCGCTCGGGCGTGGTACTGGCTGGAGAGCATTGCCGGACTTCCCGTGGCGATGTATGGCTTGCTCAACCATCTCGTGACAGGGGCGGTGCTCTTCGTGACCGGGTTGCCCAGGAAGGAGAGCAAACGCGATCGGCGAGCCGAGTGGGGTCTACGTGCGCTGGCCGTCCTGGGCTGTTACCTGGTCCAGGTTCTGCTCTGCGCGCATTGGCTGGGACGTGCCACGGCGGGGTACTACGCTCTCACGCTGCCGGTGAGCGGAGCGTTCCTCTGGCGCTACCGATGGCTCCTGCGCTCGCGGACGAGACTGCTCTTGCTTTCGGCGCGCCGGGCCGCCCAGGCTGCGGCCCTTGGTGAGCGGCGCCGGAAACTCATCACAGAACTGAACGCCGCACGCGATCGCTACGCGGCAACCCTCCGCGTGGCACATTGAGATTCGATACTCGAAACTGGAAATTGGAAACTCGAAACGCGCCGTGTGGCGCAGACATGCCGCGCTTCAGCATGTCCGCGATATCCCGATGGCTACAACGATGACAGAAGAATGTAGTTTGCGCCTCCAGCAACCAACGCCACGATGAGGATTGCCCACCAGCGAGGCGTAATCAGCTTCCAGCCTTGCAGTCGCGATATATCCTCGCCACGTGCGATTCTTTCTTCTTTGTAGCCTGGAAAGATAATGATCCCCAGGCCGACAACAAAAAAGGCGGGGAAGAGCATGCTGGCTTTGCGATAGAAGTATCCCTCGTATAACGCGGTGTACCAACTCCATCCGGTGAACCCTGCTCCCAGCAGGGCCATAAACAGTCCACCCACCTGTTGTTTCCAGCGAGGCACCATTCAACCACCTCCTCGCGAGTTCTAGCGGCCTTCTAATACAAACGCACTAAATCACGTTACGGGACTGCCACTGTAGCGCCGCCATCATGGCGGCACAAGCCGGCTGGAAGCCGGCGCTACGAAGGGAGCTGCCACCTTACTTTGTGCGTTTGTATTAGTAGCAAACGATTCCCTTTGGGACTGCCGCCGATGACGCAAACATCGCTGGTTGTTGTCTGCGAATGTCCGACGGCTACCGCTTCTCGCCCGCTGATTCCGACTGGATGGTGATTTTGTGCGCGATGATTTCGCCGGATTCCTGCAAGTCTCCGTCAACGTGAATGCGCGTGCCGACTTGCAGGTCCTTGGAAGTCCCGGCGCTGCCATCCTTGCGCTGGATTCCGGTCTTATCGCTGTACGTCACGCGGAAGATGATGTTCCCTTCAGTGTTCAGGGTGAGCTTATTGCCCTCGTGCTGGGTGATTTTGCCCTCGACGGTGAAATTCATGGTTTCCTGAGCGGCCGGGGAGGGAAGGGGCTGCGCGGCGATTTCGGGGCGAGCTGCAGGCAGGAAAGCGGACGCTACGGCAAAGGCGAGAAGAATCTTGGCGAATGGCATTGAGGCCTCCCACGAGTGGGGTGCCGATCGTTCAGGCGCGTGGGTCACTCGTGAATTGGTGTGACCAACTTCTCTTCCTGTTCCAGTTTGAGGGCAACGGCATGATAGAAGCTGTCCTGGGGCTCATCCTGGCGGACGACGCGCGCTGGAACGGGGATCGTCACATCCGCTTCTTTGTAAGGGACGACGACCTCGACCAGCTCGCCCACGTCGTAATTCCGCGTGCTCAGGAAGTACACGCCGTTCTGCGAAACGTTGATGGTCTCGCAGACGTCCTCCAGGATGGTCCCGTATTTTTCGCGCGTCACCCTGATCTTCATATTGATGGGCGCGCGCCCTTTCCGACGTTGATCGCGGCCGGATTTCTTGCCGGCTTCTTCCCCTTGGGCGCCACGAGGCGGCTCGCTTTCTATCTCTGCGGGTGTGAATCCCCAGACGGTCGTGGCGCGGCAATTCTCGCAGTCGCGCGAGATCAGAAAACCGTCGCGGATGAATTCGTCCTCGGCTTCCGGAACGGGCGTGAGGTGCCCCTGGTGGCAGCGTTGGCACTGGAGCCAGGCTTGCGCGACGGCCGCATCCGCCTCATCCTCCTCCGCCGGGAACTCGATGCCCCACAGGTCTCCCGTGCTTTCGAGAAGCTCCAGGCCGACGTCGTGCCCGCCGTCGGAGCTCATAACGTTGATCCACGCCACGCGAAACGTCCCGCTCACTTTATTCGTCAGGTTGGTGACGTGCAGTTCGGCTTCGAGCTCGACCGAGGTCTGCAGCCGAGCGATGAGAAGGCGCTCGCCCACCACGTGGGTGCGGGTCTTTTCCTCAAAGAACTTGTTTTCGGCCGACATACCGCGAACGAGAATGGAAATGGCGAGGCGGAGGCGTTGAGTGTTGAATGACTCTTCGTTCATGCGGGGCGGCGAATCTTTCAGTCCGGGAATGCGATGCCGAGGAGATTCGAGACGTTCACATATTCGATGCCAATCTCACCCTCCCGGGGAGATCCGGAGCGGCCTGTCCAGACGACCTTGAAAAGGCCTGCCTGGCGGCGGCCCACCGGCTGGACTTTCACCTGCATTCCCACCTTGAGGGGTTTTTGGGTCTTGAGCTTCGCGCCGTATTTGCTGACCGTGATGACGTAGGTCTCCTCCGTGAAGGCCTGGTTGTCGGGGAGCGTTCCGGAGAGCTTCACCAGGATGCGAACGTTGACTCGCGCACTGCGACGCAGCGACGCGCCGCTGTCTTGTTCTGCCATGTTCACCTCACGTCAAGAGCCTCGCAGGCTCGCCCGCCCCCTATCCCGGGCCTGTCGCGAGGTCCGAGGCGGGCAGCTTGCGGACTCACTGTAGGACACTCCACGGGCCATGCGCGCGCTAGGATAGCACATCTTGCGGGAAGCACTGCAGGGGACCCTTGTTCCGGTCGGCAGATTACGGGCAGAGCCGGCCCCCGATGCGCTAGAACCAATGTTTTCGCCGGAAGTAATAAAAGATAACGAGCGCGGAGGCGCCCATCGCCGCGACGAGGATTTCCATGATGTAGGGGTGCCCCTGCAAGGGCAGCTTGATATTCATGCCGTAGAAGCTGGTCAGGATCAACAGCGGGATGGCGATGGTTCCCCAGATGGTGAGGATCTTCATCACTTCGTTGGTACGGTTGGCGACGGCCGAAAGGTAGATGTCGAGTGAGCCCGTCAGGAGGTCGCGGTAGGTCTCGACGAAATCGATGACGCGGACGATGTGATCGTAGACGTCGCGGTAGTAGATGCGCAGCTCGCGGTCACGCGGCCGGGTTGGAGAGGCGACCGAGTCGTAGCGGCGGATCAGGCCGTTGACGGCCTCGCGCATCCCAGTGGCCACGCGGCGAAATTCGAGCAGGCCGCGCTTCAGCCGGAAGATTTGACGCAGCGTGGCAGGGGCCGGATTGTGGATGACGCGGTCTTCAATCTGGTTGATGAAGTCGCCCAGGTGGTCGAGTGCGGGAAGGTACTGGTCCACGGCGGCATCGATCAGAGCATGGGCGATCGAGTCCGGCGTCTGCAGCGAAGGTTCCGCCGCGATGCGGGGCGCGACCGTGGGGATCACGCTTGAGTCGCCCTCATCCACGGTGAGGACGTAGTCGGGCCCGAGGAAGATATCGAAGTCTTCGAAGTGCAAGCGCGCAGCCGCGGGCGTGGCGTTGCGCTTGTCCACGGGTGATGCGGCGCCTTGACCCTCGGTAGTCTGGACACTCGTTCCCGCTGCCGGGAGGTTATTGCCAGGCCTTCCGGCAAGGACCTTGATGACTACGAACGTATAGCGCTCGTGCTCTTCCAGGCGGGCGGTCTGCCGGCGGTGGCGGCAGTCTTCGACTTGCAGCGGATGAATCCCGAAGTGCGCCGCCAGCTCGTCGAGCGCCGGAGAGGAAGGATCGGAGAGATGAAACCACCGCGCGCCGGGGATGACGGCCAGCGAATCGAGCAGCGCCTGCGAAGCAGGTTTGGGAATTGACGACATTGGCGCGACGCGGGCGGTCACTATAACACAGAGCCCGCCCCCGGCAATGTCAAGAGCGGGCTACTACTGAGTGCAGCGGTAGCCGAGGGACAGAAGGCATTGGCCTAATCTTGTGGGGACGCAGGCAGAAACCCCGTTTCAGTTATGAAGTCCTCCCTCATGATCGGAACGCCAGGGACGGATGGCGCGAAGCCCAGTGTGGCCACTGGTTGAATCTGAACGGGGCTGATGACAAGGTTCATGGCCATGAGTGCAGGAGAACTCGACGGCACATCGGCAGATTTTGGGGAAGGTTTCTTCCCGGTCACTCCTCTTTTTCCCATCGCTGCCACAATACCTCCTGTTTGATAGCCTCTTGTGGACCCGAAGGAGTATTCACAAGTATTCGCTCAAGCCTGAGGTCTGTCTTGAACACATCGCAGCGTGCGTCGGACTCTATGTAGGCTCCACGGATCGGGTCAAGGTTGACTTTTTCTCTGCCGGTGACATCTCCACCAACAAAGGGTAGCATAGCTGCCGCTAGTTTCACAAGCTGTTCTTCAGTAACCATACCCAGGCGGAGGCCACCAGCCGCAAGTGCCTGAATTTGTTGAAGCAGTTGCTGTGTGGTTAATGGCGCAGGTGGCCGGACGACCGACTTGAGTTCCAGTTCTCGCACAGGGTTGAACGGCTCGTCTAATTTCAGGTCCTCTTCATATTGAAGGTAGAGTTCCCACATTAGCGACTCAACTTCCGCCGACGGCACTGCCACCTTGAGCTTGAGGTCCTTCTTCGCCTCCTCGCGGTTTATAGGATGCCCATGATAGAACAAATTCGATTTCAGATTTTCGATGATTTGCGTAATCTCATGCTCTTGGGATTCGCTTGGCATATGGAGTTTAAGCAGCTTTTGCGCCATCAGTCGCGATTGGTTATGGGATCTTTGCACGTTGCCTAGAGCGAGCGGATGAATCTTATCCGTGAGTGCGATAAAAGCCTGGACCAGTTCGTCTTCATGCGTGATCCCCACCTCGTCCTTCACTAACTTGAAAAAGGCGGATACATCCTCCACGCTGATCGCGGCAAGCTGCCCCGGATTCGATGGATGCGGAGGGTTGAAAATGTTGCCCACGGAAGGGTCTATGGGACCAAGGCAGCCCATCTTGTGCATAACTATCTCGTTAGCACCTAGTGCAATGAGGGTTGCCGCACTAAAGGCGTGGTGGGGGACAAGCACGGCAAATTCCTGAGTGTACTGCCGAATCAGACTAGCGATACGCCATGGGACGGTTCCCGACCCGCCATTGCTATGGATGAACAGGTCTACACCGTTCTTGGCCAACTCCTCGGCATCCCTGAGGTGCTCGTATATAATTCTGAAAGCATCGTCAGCGATCTGAATCTCATGATTTGGCCGAGTCGATGTAATGTATGCAATCGTCAGGCGATTATTTCTGGCTTTCTGCAGTCTTTGGATCAGATCCCTGCGCGTAGCTCGCGACACTTGCGATCTCCTTAACAGTCTCGAGGATTTGAACCATACCACAGTAGTAATCGGCTTACCACTCTATTCGCTTGAGGGACCAAATGACCGCACTACCAACGGGCTCTAGACGCGCGGTCGGAGAGCGAGATCACATGTTCGTGACTCCAGATGAAAGCGCGTAGGCGTTCGTGCCGTCGAAGATGAACGTCTGCGCGCTGCACTTGGAGGCGGTCGAGCCGATGGTCATGCCGCCTCTGACGTTGTTCGGCCAAACGAAGGTGCGATTGCCGGTCGCGTCCTGGCAGATAAGGAAGTGGATCTGCTCGCCGGCCGCGGCGTTCGCGAGCGTCGAGCTGGTGACATTCCCGCCGAGGGTAATTTTCTGCGTGTTGCCGAGCGAGACGTCGAACATAGGCGTGCTGGAGAACGTCACCGTGTTCAAACCCGAAATCACCGGGCCGCCAAACTGAGCTGGCGCCGTCCCGTTCGTGTAAATCGCCCAGTTGTTGGTGCCTGCCGTCTGGGTATCCACAAACAGCCCATAATTGTTATCGACTGTCCCTGCAGACTTATAGCCGGATGAGGCGAACAGTGCAGTCATCTTTCCGACTGTCCCGCCGTTTCCCGACATTCCGGCGCTGCCCACGATCCCAGTAAGTATACTGACCGTACCGGAAGTCTCGTGGTAAGCATCGCCTTCGAGACCCGTCGCGAGAAATCTGTTGCCCGACGTGTGTTCAGACGCCGCCACTCCATAGAGGCCGACCTGAAATGCCGTCGAGTTGGTCTGGTTTGCGCCTACGAAGGCGGCGCTCTGACTGGGATTGAGCGCCGCAGTAGAATTCACGGAGTCGCCGAGGTAATTCTGCACGGTGCTCCCGAAGCTGCTGCTCGCTGGACCTACGGCGATATTATGAAACTGCGTACTGCCGTCATTATTGATGGCCCACTTCGTGGCGGAGTCGGCGGCGTCACGGCCCACGAGCATAGGGCTATTGTTATCGCCGTTGGGAACGAGGTAGAGGTGGTTGGAAGGTCCTTTGACGTACACCCCTTGGCCCGAGTAACTGTTGTCGATCCAGATGCCGCGCACAAACTCTCCCCCGCTAAGAATCCTATGCAGGCCGATGCCTGCCGCGGGCCGTTTGGACCCGGCACTCATAATCAGCAACCCTTCTTCCGTGTTTACGCCGGGCACGGCATCGGCGGACGATTCGTTGCTGAGGTCGATTTCCAGCCCGACGGCGTGGGCTTTGGGATCGCGGGTGTAGTAGCCCACATTGAAATTGCCGCCCCACACGCTCCGGGTGCCGCCGGTGCGCCAAGTAATTCCCGTCAGGCCGACCGCCTCGCCTGCCGCGCCGGTGTTCGGTGTTCCGCCGCTCACGATGTTGTCAATGACCAAACCCAGTTGGGTGATGAAATACGATGCCGGGCCCGTCCCGCCGGCGCCGGGATAAGGAACGCTGAGCGTCATGTGCGTGTTGTCCGTGACGCTCGCCACCTGCGCCCAGGCCGTGGAAGCATCGGTGTTGAGTTTGATCGAGCGCCCGAGCCGCTGGGCGGGGAACTGCGTAAGAAATTGCGTGCCCACCCCCGTCACGGCCGTCGATCCATTCGTCAAGGTAACAGTCCCCGTCACGGGCTTGGTGGTCAGATCTCCCAGATGGTTCTCGAGGAGAAGAAGGGGAGCCCGGTCAGGGTCGCTCTCCCACCCGCCGATGACGTCGTAAGTTTGGCGGAAATCGAGAATCGCGATGTCGTTGCGGAACGACGACGGCGAGCCCGCCCCGATGGCGGGTGTGGCGACGATCACGCCCGGCCCGAACCCGATGTCGGCGATTGCGGCATCCAGCTTGGCGGTGGCATTGGCGCCCGGGAACTGGTCAGCGAAACGAAGCCCATTGAGCTTTTTCAGAGAGCCCACGGCGGTGCCGGCGGCATCGGTCGAGATGGGTTGGGGGGTGAACCAGGTTCGTGCGTCGGTGATGCTGGTAATCGTCGAGGCGCCCGTGACAACCTTCGCCAGGGGAATATGACCGGGTGCGAATCCGCTGGTATTCGACGCCGGCGCGCAGTTGGCGACCGGGTCGAGATAGACGTAGTTCGTGGCGCTTGGAGCGAGGGTCAGAGTCCCTCCCGCATAGGTCACGAGCGCCGGAGGGTTGCCACAGTAGGCCGTGCCGGCGGCGAGGTTGAGCGCGAGGCCCGTCGCGGCGGTGGGCCAGTAGCCGGGGCCGACACCCTGCACGTACTTGGCATTGGCTGCGAAGATCGGCTGGCCGCCCTGGGCCTGGGGCTGCTGGCCAAGGGCAGTGGCTAGTGAATAGTGAATAGTGAATAGCAGTAACAAGCTGCTGAGCACTGTCCACTGACCACTGTTCACTGTTCTTTTCACCATAAGAGCACCTTCGCGGTGACTCCCACGTCGGAAGCCACCAGATAGAGGTTGGTCGCGTCGTACATGGCCGACGACTGGAACCAGATCGCGCCCGAAGCGGTCATCTGGATGAGCGCGCCGGCGGGAATGCGCCCCAAGCCATGAGCCAGCGCAAAGCTTCCTGCCGCGCCGGGCGTCGCTGTGACCTGGCCGTAGAGTTTGGTGGCGTCGGTCACGGCGATCACCCGCGTGGCATCGGTGACGACGCGGCCCAGGAAGGCGTCTCCGGTGGCAGCGGCGAACCCCGTGAGGTTGTAGTAGAAACCGCTGGCGCTGTTGTAGAAAAGGTAAGAGGTGGAGCTGGCCGCTGCGGGACCGGGATTGGGGGCCGACGCGGGCGCATACCGTTTGCCCTGCGCGTAGAGCACACCGACGGCCAGCGCCGGCGTCAGCGTCGTGGAAGTCCCCAGGCTGAATCCCGAGACGACTCCACAGACGCCTAGGTCTTTGAGCCAAGCCTCAACCGTGCCCGCCGCGAGGACCGCCGCTTGCACGTCCGTGGCGTCCTGGAGCAGGGAATCAATCACCGTCCAGTTGGTGTCGAGGTCGATCTCGTAGTTGTCGCCGTGCCTCGGCTGGATGATGCCTTTGCGCGGTAGAACGGTTCGAATGACTGCCATGGTTTCCTCATGGATGCCCGCGTTGGCGGGCATGACGTTCCCAGGTTGCGCGTCATTCCGACAAACGCGTGGCGATCACGCGCACCTTCACGAACCCGTCGTTGGTGACGGTCTCCGCCCCACCTTCGATGTAATAGGACACCAGGCAGCGCACCAGGCCGGGGCTCGCCTCGTTTTTCTCTTCCACCCAAAAATCCATCAAGTAGAGGTTGCCAGCGCCGGAGTTCCCGTTGGCGCGCGCGGGTTTGGTGAGTGCGCCATTCGTCGGACCCGCCGGAGAGCGCGAGCACCAGGCCGCCACCTCGTATTCGAGTTCGGCGCGCGTGTAGTGGTAGCCGTCCACCGGGCTGGTCGGAAGGGCCACGGTCTCGCCGTCTCGGTACCAGCCGTAGAAGGTCTCGGGCCGCACGGCGGCAAATTTGGCGTTGTTTGAGATCTTGGTGAGCGAGTAGTCGGTGACGGGCTGGTCGGCGGCCAGATTCGAGTCCGGAATATCGACCGCACCAGGGATCGTTGCCCAGGTTAGTTGCGCCATAGCCTTGTTACCTCATTTAGTGATTTGGTGATTTAGTGATTGAGCGAATTGCTTCCCAGAGCAAGTTCGGGCAGCCGCCTACGGCAATCGCCAAATCACGCAATCGCTCAATCACAAAATCACCAGACGGTCTTTCCTGCCGTGCCGTCGCTGTACTGCTTCGTGGTGTCGTCGGCAACGAACATGTATTGATCGCGCTCCGCCTGGGAGGCGCCGGGCCAGGCGGGCGTCCCGTCGGGCGCGATACGCGAGAGTCTTTTCGCACTCACCCAAGAAACGTCGAGAAGCCGGTAAGTCATCGTTCCCTCGTTGAAGTTCGGTTGCTTCTCGACGACCTCGAAGATGCGGCTGAAAATCCCGCGCCGTCCGGTCTCGAAATTCGGCAGCAGCGGATGGGTGAGGTAGACGAAGTCCCCCACCTCGACGGTCAAGGTCATGAAGTGGCTCTGCACGGTCAGCACGGTCGCTCCGCCGTTCGGGGCGCCGCTGACCGGATCCATGCCGCTGTAGCGGCGAAAGATTCGGGAGGCGGTGAGCCCGGCCAATGACGCCCCGCCGCGCGCCAGCCGCATGCCCTTGGA
>Ga0315282_10005031_pt1 | contig 22687 bp, 23 predicted proteins | sample YL17G07_20_MG_FD_203693 | JGI IMG/M metagenome (GOLD analysis project Ga0315282, IMG submission 203693) | Sediment microbial communities from Yellowstone Lake, YNP, Wyoming, USA - YL17G07_20 | ecosystem: Environmental > Aquatic > Freshwater > Lake > Sediment | place: USA: Wyoming | collected... | reverse complement strand
ATTCGAGGCTCCGTTCACTTCCGAACGCAAACGAATGACAACAGTGCACAATGCACCTGACGGTCAGCTTTTGTGTTGTATGAAGGGAGCGCTTGAGACAGTTCTACCGAGTTGTGAATCCGTGTACTTCCAAGGTAGGTCTGTCCCGATGGACCAGGCCATGATTCGCCGAGTTCACGACGTGGGCGAACAGATGGCAAGCGATGCGCTCCGTGTCCTCGCATTCGCGTTCAAGACCATGTCGAATGTCAGAAGCGACTTCGAGAGGAACTCTGAGAGCGGGCTCGTGTTCCTAGGGTTGATGGGTATGATTGATCCGCCAAGAGAAGAGGTCAAAGAAGCAATCCGAAAATGCGATACGGCGGGCATTAAGGTTGTGATGATAACTGGAGATCACAAGGCAACCGCTGAAGCCGTAGCGCGAGAACTTGGTCTCTTGAGTTCAAAAAGGAATGTTCTCTCCGGCGCAGAGCTTGACAGACTTCGGGGAAATGAGTTTGAGAGACTAGTCGAGGATGTAGCAGTATACGCCAGAGTCTCACCAGAACATAAACTTCGGATAGTCACCGCGCTCAAGAAGAAAGGTCACATTGTTGCAATGACCGGCGACGGCATCAACGATGCGCCCGCTCTAAAGAATGCAAACATCGGTGTTGCCATGGGTATTACTGGAACTGATGTCACGAAGGAAGCTGCAGATATTGTGCTGGCAGACGACAACTTCGCTTCGATCGTTGCAGCTGTGGAGGAGGGACGCGCGATCTACGATAACATACGGAAGTATCTTCTGTTTCTTCTTTCAGCCAACACTGGCGAGCTTCTGATCATGCTTTCAGCAGTTTTGTTCGGTTTTCCACTGCCACTAGTGCCGGTTCAGATTCTCTATGTGAATCTTGCGACTGACGGTCTGCCTGCACTCGCTCTTGGCATAGATCCCCCGACGCAGGACTTGATGCGAAGACACCCGCGGAATCCTAAGCTTAGCGTATTTGCGGGTCTGAAGGGTTGGATTATCGGCATTACATTACTAATGAGTTTCGTTATGATGTCTCTGTTCACCTACGGCTTATCATCGAGGGGTCTCGTCGAGGCCCGATCTCTGATGTTCATGTCTATTATCGTGTTCGAGCTGGTATTCGCCTTCAGTTGTAGATCACAGAGCCAAACCATCTTCCGGCTCGGTGTTACAAGCAACAAGTATCTCGTAGCTGCGGTGCTTTCGCAACTTGGCCTCCTGTTCCTGATCATGTACATTCCGATTGTCGCACGTCTTTTCGAAGTCACACCAATTGGCATCATAGACTGGTTGATAGTGGCAGCGGCCGGGATATCGGGCTTTGTAATAGCTGAAGCATCCAAGGTCGTGGCCGTAAGGTTGCGGAGACGGTCTTGACTGTGAGACTCGCTCTCCTACCTGGTATCTATGTCATGGCACTTGTGATTCAGACTAAACTCGTGCCTGCATGTTTGCAGGATTGATCAAGCATCGACGAGTCTCAGTCCAAATGCCTTGGGGCAATGTCTTGCTCACGCAAGTCGCTCGAACCTGAAGCCTTCGATATCCTTTCCTCGGATCTTGCGGATATGCCCCCAGACTGGACGAACTCTGTCTCCGATCTTGATCTCTTCGCTCAGAACTTGGCCTGTGACTCTGACCTTTCCATCGAACTCGACTATAGCGAGGGTTAACGGCAGCTGTTCGATGCCTTCAGGTACCGTCCAGAGCTTCGTAAACGTCACGATCTTGCCTTCATTACCTAGGGGGTATTCTTCGAAGTCTTTTCCCTTGCATGAAGGACAGAGGAACCGCTTCGGATACGCGACCGCGCCGCACTTCTTGCATTTGAATCCGACGAACCTATTCTCTGCCATCTAGGATCTCTCCAGTACAAACGCCACTATGTTGTTGGCGAACCCTCCCAAGTTGCAGGAGAACGCTCGCTGGGCGTTCTCTACCTGTCGCTTGTCCGCTTCTCCTCTGAGCTGCCAAGTCATTTCAACTATCTGAGCTACCCCCGTAGCTCCTACCGGGTGACCTCTCGCTTTCAGCCCACCGGAGGGATTTATCGGGAACTTTCCATCGAGTGCAGTTACGCCGTCGCGAAGCGCTTTGTGTCCTGTGCCCTTCTCGAAGAATCCAGCGTCTTCACTTTCAACTATTTCGAGTATAGTGAAGGCATCGTGTAGTTCTGCGAAGCTCATGTCTCTTGGTGTCCTCTTGCTCATCTTGAAAGCCTGTGCAGCAGAGACCCTGAGTGCCTCCAGTACCGCTGGATCCTTCCTATCTTGCACGGCCATCCTGTCAGTCGCTTGGCCGACTCCCGCTATTCTGATGGGTGTGTCTGTGAATTCTTTTGCTTTCTCTGTAGCGGCTAGGAGCACCGACGCTGCTCCGTCTGTGACGGGACAACAATGGTACATCCGGATCGGATCCGATATGATGGGGTTATTCACTTCGGCCTCCGGAGAACCGTAGATTCCCTCTAGCGTTACCGGCTGCTGGATGTGGGCATACGGATTCTTCGAGCCGTTCAGGTGATTCTTCACCGCGACGCGTGCGAGGTCCTCTTCGGTCACGCCGTACTTTTCCATATACAGTCTCGCGAGCATTCCAGCCAAGGACGGGAGCGTAACGCCATGAACGTATTCGGCCTCTATGTTGGTCATCGTGGCGATGTAGTCAGTTATTACTTCGCCTGGTACGTGCCGCATCTTCTCTCCACCGGTGACGAGGACCGTATCGTACAAGCCGCAGGCAATCGCACAATAGGCGTTCTTGACGGCCGATCCTCCTGATGCAGGGCCGTTCTCCACGCGTTCCGCAGCGGCCGGAATAAGCGCCAACTGGTCTACAAGTGCGCTCCCAACCGCTACCTGATGGTTCAATTCTCCGGCCAACATGCTGGCCGCGTAGACTGCGTCTATGTTCCTATCGCTTGCGCCGGCATCCTCGAGGGCTTTGATGCTAGATTCTGTCATGAGACTGAGCAGAGTCTTATCGTCGTGTCTGCCGAACTTTGTCATGCCGCAGCCTACGACAGAGACGTCTCTCAGGTCTGCTCCCTCATCACTGTTGAGATACCCAATCTAAGGGTGCGTTTTCAAACGTCGCAGCCTTCTTCAACACATCATCAGGGACAGGCCTAGATCCCATCACGAGACGGGGCTTGACCTTCTGATAGATGTCCCTAGTTATTACCCAACTCTTGGCTCCACCCAATTCATGCTGCACTCCAGTTCTGACTTGGAGCCCCCACTCCACTATCCAGCGGCGAAAACCGATTGGACTCTCTGCGGTAACAAGTATCTCCTCCGCTCCCAGGGTCTCCATGGAATGCTCATGTTTGGCTGCGAACAAGTGAGCTCCAACCCGCGCGCCTCGTTTCAGAGCTGTCGTGTGATAGCTGACGTGAGTCTTCTGATCATAAGCGCGGCTGTTGACAATTCCAGCCAGCTTTCCATCAACGATCCCGATGAGGCAGAACTCGTTTCTGACTCTGCGTCTGTACCAGCCCAGTAATTCAGCGTATTGTCTGGCCGCGACAATATCGTAGAAGTCCCTCGACACTGTTAGGAGAGGCGTGATCGCCTGAAGCAGTTTCGGGACTTCTTCCCTCGCGGCCTCCCGAACTACCATGCGCTCACCGGTCGGAAGAAGAATCGTCTTGGGAGGGTACGGCTTCTTGGGAATGTCCCAATCTACTCCGAGTATAGATTCAATATCTTCACTCATCGAACGGTCACCGCACTGGGTAACTTCGAATGCCATTATAGGCTTTTATCATGACACTGAAATCGGAGGGTGATCGCGATACAGGTCATTCGACACGTTGGTCCTACCAGTCAGCAAGTTTTCGTTTGGTCTCTTACCGCTAGATACAAATTGCAGGCAGACTATGGCGCGGTGATCCGCGTTGGTTCTTGTAGAAGATAAGAGGTCCAAGATGATAGCGATTGTCGCCCACTGCTTGCTCAATCAGAACGCAAAGGTGAATGGGTTTGCTTTCTTCCCGGCCATGATAAAGCCGTTGATCGATATTCTACACAAGAACAACTTCGGAGTCATCCAGCTTCCCTGCTCAGAAACCACGTTCTCTGGAACAAGGAGATGGTGGTACGTACGAGAGCAGTACGACACGCCAGGGTACCGAACGCACTGCAGGAGAATCCTCGAACCGATTCTATCACAGATAGTGGAGTACCAGAAAGAAGGGTACAAAGTGGTAATCATTGGACTAGATGGCAGTCCGTCCTGCGGGGTAAGATGGTCGGGAACAAGCAAGACCTGGGGCGGTCCTCCGAAAATCCCGGAAGATGAGATGACCAAATATCCCCTGGCAAAGAAACCTGGAGTCTTCATCAAGGAGCTGGTCGCCATGATCAAGGAGGCAGGAACTAACAAGCCCCGGATGATCGGTGCGGGCTTTGACATGCCAGGATTCAAGCTAGACACAATTGCTGAGGAGATAGATGGGTTCCTTCGCAAGTCGTAGATAGAAGCTGTAGTGTCGGTCTTGGTGTCAGCCCAGTTCATGCTTCATAGAGTGGCATGCGGCAGCAAGGCTGCAAGTATGCCCTCCCTTCACTTTACTCTTCGCGAACTAGACAGCCCCCTACCGTGCAACACGGGCTCACCGATGAGAATCGACGCGTTGGCAAAGCTTTTAATAAAAAACTGAGCGCCATCCAGAGACGAGGAAATATGAATAATACAACAACAGCGGTTGCGCTGATAGTAATGCTTGTCATCGGAGTCGTGCTCGGTATCGGAGCAGCACCAATGGTAATGCCCCCACAACCAACAGGAGCGGTGACCACAACAGTCACGACAACAGTCACATCTGAGATGGCCTCCGCCATCTCCAAACTGAAGGTCGGCCTGATAATGCCAATAACTCCAGAGGACTACTCATGGAACTATCAAGCAGATTACTCAATCAAACTGCTTCAGAAGCAGTTCGGATTTCAGCTCTCGACAGCAGAGAACCTCTTCGACGGAACCAAAGCAGAACCGGTCGCTACCGACTGGGCCTCAAAGGGGTACAATGTGATCTTCGGACAGGGAATTCAGTACCAAGACATGTTCAACAAGATCGCTCCACAGTTCCCCAAGACTGTGTTCGTCTGTGTCGACTGTTTTGCAGGCAAAGGCAACGTCTACAACGTCTGGTGGTACATGGCGGACGCATCATACCTGATGGGCCTACTAGCCGGTAAGATGACACATAGCAACAAGATCGGCCTGATTGGCGGTGGAAAGGCCATGTCCATCTGGGCCGGGCATGAAGCCTTCAAGAGGGGCGTTAGACAAGTGAACAAGGACGCGACATTCCAGGAGGCATGGATGGCGTTCTCATGGGCGGACGTTGCAGGCGCGAAGAAAGCAGGAGAACAGATGGTGGATCAGGGTGTCGACTTCATCTTCAGCAGCGGAGACGGAATCGACGTCGGTGTCAGGCAAGTAGCCAAGGAAAAGAACATTCAGATGACAGGAGTGTACGCTGAGGCTGCCCACTTGGACCCCGATCACATAGCCCAGAACATTGTTGTGCGATGGGACATAGCGTACCTTACGGCGATATTTGACTACGTGCGAGGAGACTACAACGACAAGTGGCTGCAAGCTGACCTCTTCTCCGGCATGGTGTCTTTGGGCGCATTTGGCAACGCCGTACCGAAGGACCTCCAAGACTGGCTGATGGGGCAGCAGAGCGCACTCCGAATGGGTGTCGCATTGCCCTTCACGCTGGACTCATCGTGCTTCGACAAACCAGATCAACCGCAGTGCAAAGTCTAGCCAAGCTACGTGGCGTGGGTTACAACGCCCTCGCGCTAGCTGTAGGCTTAGCCTCGGGGCTGGCTCTGGTCTTCGCTACTGGCGGAGATCTGAGAGCAGCCTCAACCTCCCTTTTGTTAAGCCCTATTTCCAGTACCTACAGTTTTGCTGAAATTTTCGTGCGCCTTACAATCCTTCTGATTATGGGCCTGGGGATCGCTCTGGGTCTGAGGGCTGGAGTTTGGAACGTGGGAGCTGAAGGACAGTATGTTGTTGGAAGCGTGATGGCAATGACAGCAGCGGTCTATCTCACGTCCATTCCCCCACCACTTAGGCTCGTCGTCATGATGTTGGCTGGAGCAGGAGCCGGTGTCCTTTGGATGGTCGTCCCAGCTGTTCTCAAGGCAAGGTTTGGAGCAAATGAGATTATAGTCACTCTCTTGCTGAATCTCGTTGCGTCTAACTTTCTCCTGTATGCTTTGGATGGCCCACTTCGTGCAAAGGGGTCGGGTGGATACCTGATTTCCGATGTGCTGCCTCCTGAGCTGAGGATTCCCAAGATCATTCCTCAAACAAGACTGGGCTTTGGGGTGATCGTCGCATTAGGTTTGGTTGTAGTGTTTTATCTGCTAAGCGAACGAACGTCTTTTGGTCTTCAAGTTAGAACGGTAGGAAGAAACAAGGAAGCGGCAAGATATGCAGGAATAAACATACCAAGAGTAATCATCATGACCATGCTTCTTGGCGGGGCGATGGCAGGTCTCGCAGGAGCAGTGCATGTGAGTGGCGTGATATATGCTCTTGACCCTGGGTATCCTTCCGGATACGGGTTTATCGCGATAATTGTCGCAATGCTGGGAGGGATGTCTGTAATCGGGACCACCATAGCGGCATTGGTGATGAGCTACTTCATCGTGGGTGCTGAAGCGATGCAGAGCGCCGCGAATGTTCCATTTGCACTTGTGTACACGATAGAAGGCATTATTCTCTTCAGTTTGGCTGCAGGTCAGTATCTGATGTCTAGAGGAAGGAGGTGACTCGGCCACGGTCGACATCCTGTTCGTTGAGGCGATCTTGTACCAGACCCTGAAGCTTGTCCCAGCGATTCTCCTTGCCAGTCTTGGTGAACTCGTAGCGGAGAAATCCGGCGTGGTGAATCTTGGCGTCGACGGATTGATGCTGATGGGGGCTTTCACCGCTTTCGCCGTGACCTATGCGACCGGAAACCCTTGGCTGGGGATAATTGGCGCGATCGGAGTATGTCTTGTTTTGGGATTGATGTTCGCGTTTTTCGCTGTCAGTTTGCGTGTAAACCAAGTGGTCGTCGGTCTTGGTCTGTGGCTCTTGGGTCTGGGGCTATCTGACACTCTCTTCAGAGGATTCTTCGCGATCGGGTATACGCCAACCGTGCCAATAATCGGAGACATGAACATCCCATTCCTTTCTTCGATCCCTGTGATTGGTAGAGTCTTCTTTGAGCAGAATCCGCTTGTCTATGTCTCTATTCTGCTCATGCCGGTCGTGGCGGTCTTCCTGGGCAAGACAAACCTAGGAATGAGGATCGCAGCCGTGGGTGAGAATCCAAGAGCCGCAGAAACAATGGGAGTTGATGTCTATAAGATTCGATATCTGGCGGTGCTGGTTGGCGCCGCATTTGCTGGCGCAGGTGGTGCATACTTCACGATATCTCTCCTGAGCACTTTTATCCTGAACATTACTTTCGGACGTGGCTTCATAGCGCTGGCTATGATATATTTCGGTAAGTGGAAGCCCTATCGCCTCTTCTTGCCGCTGATAATCTTCAGTTTTGTTGATTCACTGCAACTTGGCGTGCAGGGTTTGGGTGTACCAATAAAGTACTTCTTCCTCAACATGATTCCCTACATTACGATTGTTGCGTTGATTCCGATTCTTGGGAGGCATGCGGAGGCTCCCGCAGCTCTTATGGAGCCGTACAAGAAAGGCGGATAGATCTGCCCGATCTCATCCTACTACGAGTGCGACTTGCTCTGCGTCATCAGCCTAGCGATCTCTTCCACTTTAGCTTGAGCAACAGGAAATGTTCCGGAGATCCTGCCGTTGCATATGACTGCAATCCGGTCGCTCATGTCCAGAAGTTCGTCAAGTTCATTGGAGATCAGGAGAATTGCTCTTCCTTTCTTCTTCTCTTTCATCAGTAGGTTCCTTGTGTACTCGGTTGCGGCGACATCCAGACCTTTGGTAGGATTGTGGGCAATCACGACCTTGGGTCCCCAGAACAGTTCTCTTGACAGCAAGAACTTCTGTTTGTTCCCCCCTGAAAGTGTCCATGCTGGTACATTCTCCGATTGAGTGGCGACATTGTACTCTGAAATCAGTTTCGTCAGCTCCGATCTTATGGACTTCAGGTCCAGTAGGCCAGCTTTTGTGAACATTCTCGCAACATGTGGTTCTACTATCAGATTGTCTGCGAGGGTAAAGTCGAATACCAATCCCGTCTTCTGATCCTCTGGGATGTGGGCCACGCCAAGCTTCCTGATTTCATCAGGAGCCCAGCCTGTGACATCCTTACCCATGGCGAGAACCTTGCCGCCAGTTGGCTTACGAATGCCGGTTGCGACTTCAACCAGCTCCCTTTGTCCATTGCCTGCGATTCCTGCGAGGCCCAAGATTTCTCCGCCTTTGACGGAGATCGACACGTCTTCAAGAGCCGGGAATCCGATGTTGTTCAGTGCCGATATGTTCTGAAGTTCAAGAAAGGCATCTCCGATTTGGGATGCTAGTCTGTCCACTCGGAAGACCACGTCGCGGCCGACAATCATCTTTGCCAAGTCTGCGCCTGTTACGTTCTTTGTGGCTTCAGTGGCAACAACCATGCCGTGCCTTAACACGGTCACGTTGTCAGTTACTGCTAGAATCTCATCGATCTTGTGCGATACAAAAATGACGGACTTTCCCGAGGCCACCATCTGTCGTAGCGCGGAGAATAGTTCGCGAGTCTCCAAGGGTGTCAGCACAGATGTGGGTTCATCAAGAATGAGTATGGTTGCGCCCTTGTATAGTGCCTTCAGGATCTCAACTGATTGCCTCTGTCCTGCGGATAGGTCGCGGATTGTAGCATGCGGATCGACGGCAAGACCGTGTTGTTTCGCGACCTCCGTGATATGGTTCGCCAAGCCTTCACGATCCACGAACGGATGTTTCCATCCTTCGCCCTCCATGACAGAGATGTTCTCAACAACAGTCATTGTAGGGACTAGCATGAACTCTTGATGCACCATTGCGATTCCGGCGTTCATTGCGTCCTTGGGCGAATGGAAGTGCATCTCTTTCCCGTTGAGGAAGATTCTGCCGCAGTCAGGCCTGTAGAGACCATAGATGATGTTGCAGAGAGTTGTCTTGCCCGCTCCATTCTCGCCTAGAAGAGCATGAACCTCTCCTTTTCTGACGCTGAACGTAACGTTGTTGTTTGCAAGTAGCGTTCCGAATTGCCTTGTGACGCCTTCGGCCACAAGCGCGTAATCGCTTGGGTTGGTACTCTCGGAGGCCATGCCATGCGGAGTAGAACAGGACGCTAAAGAGCCTTACGGCAGGTCACCAAGCCTCCTTCGCTGAGAATCGCAGCAGAATTCAGGCAATTCTTATTAATTCGCAGCATTCGCGCGTTTCCAAAGGATGGTGCAGAGGCCGAGAATAGATGCAGAGAAGGATGTTGGCCTTTGCATTTGTGGGTTTGATCTTCTGCAGTCTTGTGTCTATCCCGACTTGGACAATAGCGCAGTCTGTTCTGCAACCCGCCAAGATTGAGCTGTCGCTCAGTCATCACCTCTTGCGTGGCGAACTCATGATAATCTCCGGCCGTCTCTCAACCGTCCCGGATGATCGCCCGATAGCGCTCGCCAAGATTCATCTTCAATACTACCGATCCGGGGAGACCGACTTCACGCGAGAAGTCATAATAATCACTTCCAATCCGAGCGGTCGTTTCGAGGACATATTCAACACAACTTCGCTATTGAGGATAGGAACATGGATTGTCAATGCGTCATTTCCGAGCCAGTTCGGATACGAAGGTGCGTCAACTCTAGAGACGTTTACCATCATGGTGCAACCAGCTCTCTCTCTGTATCTTTCGAATCACGGCATCACCTTTGGCCAGAGCATCACTTTCAGTGGACTGCTTTTCGCATGCATACCCTGCATTCAAGACGAAGTTGTCGTGAGCTTCAGTCGTCCAGACAACACATCGATCTCAATATCCCTACGCTTAACCGCGACCGGCGGACCGTACCCTGGAGGATACTATAACGGAACGTTCACGCCAGACGTTCCTGGGACGTGGCGCGTTAGAGCCGCTTGGAAAGGCAACGAGGTAACTCTACCCGCGTACTCGCAAGTAGAGGAACTCACTGTGGAAGTGCCAGGGGCGAGGTCAGATGCACGCATGTTTCTCTATGCTGCCACAGCGGCTGCGGTGCTGGGTGTTCTCGCATTAGCGTTGATGCTGCGACGAAGAGGGTCCCGAAAGAGCTCTGCTGGATCAGGCTGACAGCCGTCAAAGAATCCTTCGGCCCTGAGTTCTGGGTTCGTCACGCTCCGCTAGGGCCGGATTGATCGGAAAGCATCGGCTCAGATGGGAATCTTCGCTTATCCTCAGCCAAGCAAGCGACTGTTCTAGATGTCGATCTTCTCTGGAGCCTTCAGTGTCTCGGAGTCTCGGAGCAGCTGTTCTGAGACTGGTCGCTGACCCATTCGTGGACCATACTTCGGCTTGACAAAACTTTCCCACTGTTCCTTCGTAGTGAAGTATACTCTGGCGCCTCCGAGTTCATGTTGAATTTCTGGGTATGGCTTCTCATGCTGCGCGAGTCCGAGTCCCCAGTATCTAATCCCTGTATAGCTTTCGTAGGTCGCCCACCACTCATCTAGTCCGAGATAGTCGAATGCATGCTCCATTTTTGCGAGGTACATTATGGCTCCAATGCCCGCGCCTCTCTTGAACGTCATAGTATGCAGGCTGATTGCAACCTTGTCATTCATCAGTCGAGCATTTGCAATTGCGGCAAGCTCGTGGTCGAGCACTCCGATGAGACAGTAGTGGTTCTTGACTCTGTAGCGGAGCCAAGCAAGGATCTCCCCATACACTCTTGCAGACACGACATCGTAGAAGTCCTTCTCAACGTCAAGAAGGGGTCTCGTCGCCTTGAGAATTACAGGTATCTCTTCTCGCTTCGCCATCCGGACAACCATCTTGCGGCCGTCCGGTAGTGGCAGAAGTCTCGGTGGGTACGCTTTCTGCAACAGTTTGGATTCCGGTGGTCTCAGGATTGGTTCGAGGTCTTCAACATCTATCGTGACTTTCTCTAACGACACCGGACAGGGAGGCTTAAACGACATCAATGATCACTCTAATCGGTGGATCAGGGAAGATATTTTCACAGGTTTAATACCCCTGCTATGATTCAGTATTCGGACCGAGTAGTAGTGTGGTGGGCCGGGAGAGATTTGAACTCTCGACCACCTGCGTTTCCTGGATGGCTGTCAGGCAGGTATCCTAACCAGACTAGACGACCGGCCCATGACTACGGTGAACGGGTACAGGGAACATAAAGATCCTTCGAGAACTACAGCGGTGAGATTCCCACGCGTTGTGCGTGCTCTTCACACGAGTCTTACTCGGTTTACGTTCTTGTTTTGCCAGGAGTAGCGTCGGATCTTGGCCGAGGCACCGAAGCCGCATGCGGCACATTTCTTCTTCCTGATGTGGTAGGCGTGGCGGCCGCATCGGCGGCATCTAATGTGAGTCTTGCCTCGGCTTCGTAGCCCAAAAGAGGGCGTGCCCTTTCCCATTCTCGTTCACCCGCATGAGCAAAACAGAACAGGTATTTATGTCAACCTAGAACGTCCCGTTCGTCTGCGTTTGGTGGATCTGAGGCATCTGAGCCTAGCGACTCGGAGGCGGGCTCACGAGCACCACGTTGTCGCCTCTCACGATGATTGTTCCAATCTTCTTTGCATTGTCAGGGTTCGTGATGTCATCAGCATCCTCGAGGACTAGGTTCATGTGCTGATCGTAACTGTAGAGTTTCCCCCTTACAGTGCGGCCGCCTTTGAGTTCGACCAAGACGACCTTTCCTAGGCTCTCCTCGAAAATCTTCGTGGCGACATCGGAAGACATTCTTCGGTGTTCTCCGGTTGAGGTTGGAGTCTAAGCATCAACCCACACAATTTAAGGGTTAGGGTCTCAGATCAACCTGCAACCATAGAACTTTCTGCAACCAATCTGGTTGCGCACTGAAACGCGAGCAAACGGGAGAAGATAACGTCGAAAAGGAGAGCTCTCAAGTCCAGCGAGGCAAAGCGAGTACTCCAGGAATTCGAACAGAAGTTCCCTGCATTCGTGGCCGATCTCCATAGCAAACAGGTCGTCGAAGAGATAGATGTCGAGAACGGGAAGTTGTACCTTCTTGATAACAAGCCCTTCGCGATCTCCACGGCCAGTGGGCTGTTTCCAAGCCTCTTGAATGACGATGTGTTGAAGACACTTCCTTCGATCATAGTCGACATGGGCGCGATCCCGTATATCTGCAACGGAGCGGACATCATGAGGCCGGGAATAAGAGAGATCCACGGCGAATTCGGGAAAGGTATTGTTCTTCTCGTGAAGGACATCAGGTTCGGCAAATCGATAGGAATCTCTGTGGCAGAGACTTCGTCCGAATCCATGCAAACGATGGGAAAAGGAAAGGCCGCCAAGAACGTACACTATGTCGGCGATAGTTTCTGGCAGGCTCTGAAACCGGTTTAGTTCACTTCATGTCAAGTTCTAGTTGATTTCTCGAGTCCATCTCACTTCACATATACGCGGGATTGCACACGTTCCTGCTAGAAATAACGGCAATTCCCGAAGGTTTAAGCTGGCGCTCTCGGCGGTTCTACCCAAGCCTGCAAGCTACGAGTGTTCTCCTATGATCAAACAGGGAACTAATGGTGTCGCGGACTCGCCCTATGTCAGAGCCATGCCACTAAGTCACTTGAAGGATCTTGACTTGATAGAACGCGTGCTCTCTGGTGGGAACGTTCTGATAATCAAGATCACGCCGATCGCAAAGAGGAGCGTCGAGGAGACAAAGGTCGCTATCAACCAACTCACAGACTTCGCAAAACGCCAGGGCGGTGACATCGCTAGACTAGGAGAAGAACGGGTCGTGCTGACTCCGCCTGGAATCAAGATTTGGCGAGAAAAAGGTCAGGCCACGGGTATATCGTCAACTGCCGAAGGACACGGCAGCCAGCGGAGTACGTTGTAGTAGCCGATTGCGTGCAGTCTACTTCAGCCTGATCGTCTCAAGCAGATCAGGCGCGATCGTTCTGACCTTGAACATTCGCGATACCGCATGAGCGAAACTATCTACCTTGTGTCGTTCGCCATGGCCGACGATGATCTTGGTAGGTTTGGGCGAGATCCTGCGGAGGAACGCGAGCAGCTGGTTCCTGTCCGAATGCCCCGAGAATCCTTCGACGCTCTCGATTCGCAAGTCGACCTTGATGGCTTCGATCTTTCCGTTCCGTCCCATCATTGACACTTCCTTGACTCCATTCTTGAGTCGATTCCCCAGAGTCCCCTCAATCTGATAGCTGACGAAGAGCAGAACATTCTTTGGATCTGGTGCAAGTTGCTTGAAGTAGTCGATCGCTGGTCCACCTTCCAGCATGCCAGATGTAGCCATGATTATTGCCGGCTGGCCAGCAACTATCTGTTCCCGATCACCAGGGTGGCTGACCACTGTGAAATAGTCTGACTGGAACGGGTTGATGTCCTTGTGTAGCATCTGATCTCGAAGTTCTCTCACTAGGTATTCAGGGAAAGCTGTGTGAATCGCGGTAGCTTCGGAAATCATGCCCTCGATGTAGATCGGCATCTCCTTGATGGTTCCGTTCTTCATGTAGCTGTCGAGAACAAGCATAATCTCTTGAGCGCGTCCAACTGCTGGAACCGGAATCAGGACTTTGCCGCCTTTCTCGGCTGTCTCGTTCACGATGGTTGCAAGTCGGCCTTCTACGTTCATCCTCTCAGGCATGACATCCTCTTGTCCACCATATGTGCTCTCAATTACGAGTGTCTCCGCTCGTGGGAACACGCATGATGCGGGTTCGAGTAGCATTGTGCGGCCGAATTTGAAGTCGCCAGTGTATACGATGTTATGGTAGCCTTCACCAATGTGGAGGTGGATGATTGAGGAGCCAAGTATGTGGCCTGCGTTATGGAGTGTCAATTTGATGTCTGGCGCGACATCTGTCACCACACCATACTTCAGCGGGATTGTGTGCATTACCGTCTCGCGAACGTCCTTCTGATCGTACGGCGCGTGCACGCCCTCCCTGTTGTACACATCCAAGAAGTCCAGCTGTAGTAGTGTCATGAGGATGCCTGTGGGTTCCGAACAGTAGACAGGGCCATCGTAGCCGTACTTGTAGAGGAACGGAACGAACCCGCAGTGATCGAGGTGTGCATGTGAGATTACTACGGCGTCGAGCTTGTCAATGTCGAATTCGTCTGCGTCGATCTTCGGAAATGCGTGTGAAGGGTCATTTGAGCCAGGGTTAATCCCCAGATCTAAGAGGACGTTGCTCTCGCTGGTCTGGACGAGCAGAGCGGACCTACCCACTTCATGAAAGGCTCCGAGGGGCGTGACGAATACGCCGTCTCTGGTTCCTATCATGGGCCTGAAGATGCGTTCTCCTACATCTCGGAGTATGCGATTTCTAGTCTCGCTCTCTGAGTGGAGTATGTGCCTGGTGCTAGTAACGATCTTCGATGGCATGGGCGGCGCGCGCAGCACTCTCGGCCTCCAGCTAGTGCTCTTGATGACCTCTTGAAGTGTCGAGCCTTCTTTCCCGATTGCAAGTCCAGGCTTCTTCGCTTCGATGGTCACTTCTCCGAGCGACGGGTCAAAGTTGATGTTCGTGATCTCTGCGTCTTGCGGAATCGTGGATTTGATCAGTTTCTCAGCTTCAGCTTCAGTCGCTCTGATTGAGGGGTCGGATCGTATTACGACGCGTTTGTGAAGCATGTTGACGATGTCTGTCACTACATAACTCTGTTCTAGGAGAAGGACGACATTCTTGACGTAGATTGCGAGGCGGGGTCCTTCGAACTCGATCCTAGTGATTTCGGCTTCTTTGGGCATGTTCGTTAGAATGGTCTCACGTATTCTTGCGTGAGAATCATCGATGGGCCTAGCCATTGAAGACACCTCGAATGATAGGGAAAGACTCTGATCTTGCCTAACTCAGGCCAGAAAGGGTCCTCTTCTTCTCGTCCTCACTCAATTCCTCGTATCCTTTGCTCGTAACGAGTGCTACGTCGAAGCTGTCCCCACTTGCTGAATCTCTCTTCATGGCAGAGTTTACGGCCTTCACAACAACCGGAATGGCATCTTTCACGCTCATACCGTCCTTGAATTCGTTCTCGAGGACGCCGTATGCGACGGGCGAGCCGGAGCCTGTTGAGACGCATTTCTCTTCCATTACACTGCCTAAGGGATCGAGGGCAAATATGCGAGGCCCAGAACTGTCAACGCCGCCAAGCAAGGCTTGAATGATGAGCGGGTAGTACCTATTGGCGAACAGAAGATTCGATGTGAGGCTGGCAGCCGCCTTGACGGGCATAATGGTGCCTTTCTCATACTTGTACAGCTTCGAATTTGCTCTGACGATCTCGACGACGTTCTGAGCGTCAGCTACGCCACCAGCTATGGTCATCGCGAGGTGGTCATCAAGCTGGTAAACTTTCTTGGCTCGTTTATGGGCGACGAAGTAACCCATCGTCGCACGTGTGTCGGTACCTAGGACAACTCCGTCACGACACACCAGACCGACGGTAGTCGTTCCTTTTAGCACGTACTTCGATACTTTGTCTGCAGGTGAATTGTACATTTTGTTCACTTACTCTCTCGGAACGGTTCCAGGAGGACTTGAGAACCGCGCTTGAAAGAACGCGCGGAGCTATCAAATGCTGGAAAGCTTAAAAACGTTTCCCGAATGCTAGCGACACTGTTCTATCCACTGTGATGTGTCAGGTCTCTGAAGTATACGTCTGCCGGATATAGATAGCCTATCCCTTGATGCGGCCTCTCGTAATTCCAGTTCATTACCCACCTCTGCCTCGCCGCCTTCGATTCAACTCTAAACATTCTTATCACTGACACATCAGGGTGGATAGCTCACGAATGCTAGCGACACCTTGTCACGTTTTATTCTTCTCGGCGTCCTCTGGGGTCTTTGTCGCCTCGGTCTTAGGAGGCATTGGTTTCTTGAAAGCCTCAAGGAACATAATCTTGGAGAATTCTGGGAAGAACTTCTCGATGTCCGTCGACATTGCTTTCTTAGCTAGCTGCAGATCTTCGAGGAAGAACGCCTCTTCCGGCACTTCGATTGTGAGCTCGTTTGAGCTCAACTGCAGTCCGAATTTCGCTTGATCAACTGCAGGTAGACGTTTGTGTATGAGGTTCCGAATCTTGTCCTCGGTCTTCTCAACTATGCTTTGGACTGACACTTCATAGACAAGGGTTCGTCCCGCCAGCGGGTGATTGTAATCCACTTGCACCCTACCGGCGCCAACTGTCCGAATCTGTCCAACCTTTCCGTCGAGAGTCACTTGAATGCCGGGTACTGGCGTTATTCCTTCGTTTCTGAATCTCCTCAATGGCACTAGTCTGACTTTGGATGCGTCCCTTGCGCCGTATCCCTTTTCGGGAGGGACCTCAATCGTTGAGGATTGGCCAGCCTCGAGCCCTACGAGTCCCTCGTCGAAACCCTTCGTGACCCAACCCTCTCCCACAACGACGAAGAGCGGTTCGTATCTGTGTACGTCGGTCTCCTCGGTTCCTTCGTGCTCGTGGTGTATCCCCTTTTCTTTTGCAGTTGATTCTATCGTCGTGTCCACTACGTCGCCGCTCTCTTTGACCTTCAACGTGTAGTTGACTAGTACGAAATCGCTATTCTTGATCGGCATTGCGTCTACCCCAACGATCCCAACATTTGCCGGGTCTGATTTAACTCTTTGACAGAATACGGTGGTCAGGTCTTTCACATATATCTCGCGCTGTAGTGACCGTCAACTTTGCTTTGCGAAAACGTCACGCGCTGCTCTTGAACCGACGCCGTATTCGAACTCATGGCCTAGGTCCACGAGTGTTGATTCGATTGCGCCGATTGTTGTCAGTATCTCAAATTGGGAGACCGTACCCATCACTCCGACCCTAAACATGGCCCCTTTGAGCTTGCCCATGCCGCCGGCGACTACGACGTGATATCGCTCTCTGAGCAGTTCCCTGAACTTCTTATCCTCCACCTTGGGTAGATAATTCGCAGCCACGACGGTCTGTGACCTGAATTCTGTGCGAGGAAAGATCTGGAAGCCTAGTGCTTCTAGCCCAGCATAGAGGGATCTTGCACATAGATTGTGACGGTTGTAGCGGGGTTGCAGTCCTTCCTCCTTGATCATCAAGAGGGCTTCGTCAAGCGCGTAGAATAATGTCACGGCAGGAGTGTAGGGTGTCTCATAGTTCGCGAGAAACTTCCTGTATTCAAGAAGGTCGAAATAGTACGACCTTCGGGCGGTCTCCGCGACCTTCCAAGCTCTCTCGTTCACAGAGACGATAACGAGCCCCGGCGGAGTCATTAGACACTTCTGGCTTCCGGCCACGCATATGTCCACGTCCCATTCGTCGACTGGCAGAGCGTCCCCGCCCAGTATTGAGATCGCGTCCACAATGAATAGCGCGCCATGATCGTGGCAGATCTTGCCAATTTCCTTGAGGTTTCTCGTGGTCGCACCGGTGGAGGTTTCGTTGTAGACCACGGCGAACGCTTTGATATCTTTCTGCTTCTTGAACAGGTCATCGACCTGTGCCGGAGTTATAGCACTACCCCAATCGATAGGTATGTCGACGGCTTTCCCGCCGAAGGCGGTCACGGCGTTTCTGAGTCTTTCGCTGAAGACTCCGTTGACAGGAACCGCAACCTTGTCTCCATTGGATAAGATGTTCCTGATCGCACACTCGACTCCTCCGGTCCCGGAGGCAGTCAGCACGAAGACGTCGCCCTTCGTCTCAAAGACATACTTCAGGTTGTCAAGTATCCTGCGGTAAAGCTCACGGAACTCCGGGCCTCTATGGTTAATCACGGGCTTGGCCATGGCCCGCATCACTCGGGATGGAACATTGGTCGGTCCCGGCAGCATCAGAAGTTGTGAATTCTCCAATTCCAGAGTCCTCGATGTGTGACTGGTACTGGAGAGGCAAAGATGCTTGAAAACTCTTTGCAGATACGACCAGTCCTGCTTGACCAAGGCGCCTCTTTGCGCTTCTTCGGTCTGGCGCATGCGCGTGGGGCTGGGCTGCATCTTTGGATACTTCAGGCCGAGTGTCAGCGTTGTGTGGCATATAATTTGGAAACGTTTTCTAGCTTGGAGACTCACCTGCTCGGTCATGCGAATTGTCACGTTGCTTTCCGACTTTGGGTATCTAGACCAGTACGTCTCTGAGATGAAAGGAACAATACTGAGCCTTTGCCCCTCGGCGACTGTCGTGGATATTAGTCATGGGATAGAGAAATTCAACATTCGGATGGGCGCTTTTGTCCTCGCTGCTGCGTCAACCTATTTTCCGGTCGGGACTGTTCATGTCGCAGTGGTAGATCCAGGAGTCGGGGGAGAAAGGCGAAACCTCTTGATAGAAACCCAACGGGCAGTTTACGTAGGGCCTGACAACGGCATTCTTCTGCCCGCAGCGCTGAGGGACGGGATCAAAGAGACATACTCGATTGAGAACCGCCAGTTCATGAGAAGTTCAGTTTCGTCAACCTTCCATGGAAGAGATGTATTTGCATATGCAGCGGGCAGGGTGGCCTGCGGCGCTGAATTATCCGAAGTAGGACCAAAGGTCTCTGATCCGGTTTCAATTACTCGGACTAGGGCAGAGGTCTCACATGAGAGGATCGACTGTGAAGTGCTAGGTATCGACTCATTTGGGAATATAGTGACCACGGCGAGCGACAAGGAACTGAGAGCAATCGGACTCCAGGTTAGGGACAGGATCGTGATGAAAACGAAGGGGCGAACACATCATCTGAGTGTGGGGAGAACCTACTCGGATACGGCCGAGGACAAGCCTGTTCTGTTGGTCGGAAGTCATGATTTTCTTGAGATCGCGATAAACAAGGGAAATGCGGCAAGGAGATTTCATCTGAGGCCAGGCGATCGACTCACTTTCCTGCGCCGGTCGGATTATCGCTCATAGCAAGTTCCCTGATCCTTTCGATTCCGCGGAATTTCACGAGTAGTTCTGCAACGCTCTTGGGAACCAGAGATTCCCAGTTCTTACCCTTGAGGATCCTCTTGCGGATCTCCGTTGCCGAGTAGTCATGGCGCTGGAGGAATGGAATCCGTTCGACCCTGTATTCACGTTCCTTGAAGAGGCGTGATGTGAGCGGCTCATTTGTGAAAACGATATCAAACTTTGGTGTCTGAGATACGATGAACGGGGCCCACGTCGCATGGATATGCACATCTCTGATAGGAATGACAAGGTATCTGCTTGGGTCTATGTTTGCTTCCTTTAATGCGGCACGTATCATTTCGACGCGTTCTCCCGCGGTAAACGGATTCTTGTCAGTATGGCTATACTCAGCGCTTCCGACGACTATGATGAGTTCTTCTACATGTTCGAGTGCGGTCTTGACCGCGCCCAAGTGTCCGAGATGGAACGGTTGAAATCTCCCCACAAATAGCCCGCGTTTGAATTTGCCTGCCACCCCATCTCGCCTCAGGACGGATTCCATACAGAGCTCTGCGAGATCTTCTCTCCCTCGAATTGCACGCCTTCACGGGCAAGCAACTCTCGCTTAGTTCGACTCCCGCCGTTTCTTTCGGATCCGTAGTTCCCGATTTGGAGCGTTGACAGGATTACTCTATGACATGGTACCAGCAGGGGAAGCGGATTTCTCGCCATAGCGTTCCCGACTGCTCTAGGGGCGCGCTTTGACCCTGCCAGCTCGGCCAGCTTTCCGTAGGTGGTGACTTTCCCCTTGGGGATTCGCATCGTCGTCTTGTAGACGCGCCTCAGGAACTTCGATGGCGCCGTGAGGGCGATACTTGGGCGACGACTGACGTCTCTGCCTGCGTAGATTCGGTGAAGCACTTCAATGGCTTCAGATTCGCTTGATGAGCGGATCAAATCATGTCTTAGGCTACTGGGTAGAGATCGGATCGTGGATTCTTCGGCAGATTTCCTACTATCGGAGAAGCTGCAGGATGCTAGTCCCCCATTCTTGTCCGTCACTGTAGCATACCAGGTATTGTCTCGTTTTGCCGAACTCAGAATCAAGGTTCGGGACTCCCGAACTGGCCGGAGATGCTCGCAAGGGTAAATAAACTAGAGTCATTCAGCTCCGAAGGGGAAAGGTCAGTGACCGAGATAGACGGCAGTTTCGGTGAAGGAGGAGGGCAAGTCCTCAGAACAGCGGTCGCTCTCTCCGCTCTACTCGAGAAGGAAGTCTACGTCAAGAACATACGAGGCAAGCGGCCGAATCCCGGCCTCCGACCACAACACATGACGGCAATCAAAGCAGTTGCAGCGCTCTCAGACGCTGAAACGAAAGGTCTTGAGATCGGATCCACTGACCTACGCTTCACACCGAGAAAGAAGATGTCAGGTTCCTTCAGGTTCGATGTTGGTACTGCAGGAAGTATTTCGCTGGTGCTTCAGGCACTGATGCCTGCCGCTGCTTTCTCCTCGGGCAGAACGGAGTTTGAGATTACTGGCGGAACAGATGTGAGATGGAGTCCAACGATTGACTACGTTCGTCTCGTCGTGCTTCCCAACTTGTCAAAGCTGGGCTATCTTGCACAATTGGAGCTGATCCGGCGAGGGCACTACCCGAAGGGCGGAGGAAGAGTATCGATGACGGTCCAACCATGCAAGGGTTTGACACCTCTGCGGCTGACTGAGCGATCGGAGATCAAAGGGGTGCGCGGAATTAGCCACTGCGTTAGGCTTCCCGCCCATGTAGCGCAGAGGCAGGCAGCCGTCGCTCAGGAGGTCTTGAAGAAGATCGATCAACTGGATGTCTCAGTGGAGCTAGAAACATATCCTGATGGGACTGACCCTCACATTGCACCAGGAAGTGGAATAGTCCTATACACAGACAACGAGCCTGGCAGAGTTCTGGGGGCGGACAGTATAGGGGAACGAGGAAGGCTGGCAGAAGAAGTAGGTCGCCAAGCGGCGACCCAACTTGCAGAGGAGATTGAGAGTGGTGCTCCCGTCGACAGGCACATGTCCGACATCCTGATTCCATACTTGGCAGTGGCCGATGGTAGCTCAGAGTTTCGCACGTCACAGATCACGATGCACACAATCACAAATGCGAGAATAGCTGAACTTGTCTCAGGCGCAAAGATCACCGTTGACGGCGAACTTGGGAACCCTGGAACTGTTAGAGTGGACGGAATCAATCTCAGGCCTTAGTCAGCCGCATGCGTCCTTGATATCCAGATGGCTTGACCTGTCTGAACATTCACAATCTTTCTAACACGATGAAATGGAATCAACGTCTCCTCTGATTCAGCGGCAGCGTACGTGAACCATGATGGGCCGACCTTTGTGACAAGGGAGGCGCTAATCTGACGCGTGTCACCGGGAGCCCCACGGTGAATGAAGTAGACGACATAGTTCCCGGCGCGTTCTCTTGTCTCCCATGTTATCTTGTTGAAGACGTTCCTTAGCGGATGCATGACAGATCAGCCAAGGACAGTAGGAAAGTTAACATCAACCTTAATAGAGTCGCCATTTCATGCGGAATCTGCGACTGGTTTCTGGTGACTTGAATGAGTGAACCCTTCATGCCGGGCGCCACCACGATCGGTGTTGTCTGCAAGGACGGAGTAGTGCTCGCTTCCGAGAGACGTGTATCGTACGGGTACTTTGTACAGAGCAAAAGTGGGAAGAAGGTCTTCCAGATAACCGACAGAATTGGCGCTGCGTGTGCAGGACTCGTCGCAGACATGCAGTTCTTAACAAAGGAAGTTGCAGCTCAACTCAGTGTGTACGCTTTCGAGCGGGACAGATCTGCATCAGTAAGGTCGGCCGCGAAGGTGATGGCTAATCTTCTGTTTGAGAGGCGCATGTTCCCGTACCTCGCCCAGACCATAGTCGGCGGAATTGATGACGATGGCCCAGGCCTCTACGTGCTCGACCCGCTAGGATCGGTCATAGATGACAAGTTCGCATCCGTAGGCTCCGGATCCGAGATCGCTGTCGGTGTCTTAGAGGCAGAGTTCAAAGAAGGTATGGCTGTCGAGGAAGGCAAGGAACTTGTCAAGAAGGCAGCCAAGGCCGCGTTGGCGCGCGACATAGGAAGCGGGAACGGACTCGACATCATGACGATCACCAAGAGCGGCATCAAAGAGGAAGGCGAACCTCTCAGCTAACAGTTCAACTCCGAGTCACCTTACGCTCAGCATTTGGCTCTTGGCCAACCCATTTATTCATAATAGACGAGTAGGCAGCGAACATAGTTGCTTTCAAGAAGCGAACTTGCCGGACTGCAGCAACGACTCACGGATTACGACAAGACCAGAGAGAAGCTGCTAGAGCTGACGAGGAAGACCACTAGACTTGCAAGCTGGGCGATCATCCAGGTCCATAGAGGGCAGATCCCAAAGGCCAAAGCGACCCTGAGGGAAGCTGAAGCATGCATCGCTCAGATGCGGATTCTCTTGAATGAACGCTCCGAGTTCAAACAGGCCGGCTACGTGATCGTTGCCTTCCAAGAGTTCTCTGAAGCTAAGATACTGCTGGGCTACGCGAACCGAAAGAAGCTGCTAGCGCAGCGTGAGGTAGGTGTGGATTGGATGCCGTACCTGCT
>Ga0315282_10005030_pt1 | contig 22692 bp, 22 predicted proteins | sample YL17G07_20_MG_FD_203693 | JGI IMG/M metagenome (GOLD analysis project Ga0315282, IMG submission 203693) | Sediment microbial communities from Yellowstone Lake, YNP, Wyoming, USA - YL17G07_20 | ecosystem: Environmental > Aquatic > Freshwater > Lake > Sediment | place: USA: Wyoming | collected... | reverse complement strand
TTCTGAGCCGGGATTTTTCACCGCAGAGATCGCCGAGATCGCAGAGCCAGACACGATGAGTCGTTTCTTCGGGCAGGCTGGAAAAATGCGTTCCGACTCTGAAGATCTGTTGTTCCTGGATCCCCAGCGAATATCTCGTCTCCCTCTGCGGCCTCCGCGGGCTCTGCGGTAAGACTGAAACGTTTGGGTTAAGTTCGGGCGGGCCCGGAACCCCTGGCGAGACATGAAAGCGACGATCTCCCCCAGGCGCATGTTCGGGTCGGGCCTGCTGATTCTCGTTCTGGCCGGCATCCTCGGCACCGCCATGTGGATCTGGCAGGACCTCCGGTTCGAACTCAGGAACCGGGGGGAACCTGGTCTCGAGGCCTTGCAGGTCTTCGGGACGCCTCCCGATTTCTCATTCGATGGAGCGGAGCGGACGGAGGGTCAGCCTGGCGGATTTCCGGGGAAAGGTCTGGATCGGCAGGCACGGATTCGGGGATATTACCGAAGCGATGATGAGGACGCCCTCCGGCGCCTCCAGCGCGACGCGAGCACCCTCCTGAAAGAAGATCGTTCCTGATCGAGATCCAGGTCGCGGCGGGGCGAGACCGCTGTTCCTCTCTCGGCTCGCGGCTCTTCGCTGTCGGCTCCCGCAGGGTTTCATCGCTATCCCTGTCGCTATCGCTATCGGCTCTTCTGCCGTGGCTCTCGGCTCGCGCTTACTCCTTCACGGCCTCGACCACGAACCACATCGGATGCTGCTCTACCACGGGCTGGAGGCCGATCTCTCTCACCATGTCGCCTACCGCATGCCCGGTGAAGAAGTCCTCGGCCCGGTGCTCGATGGCGAACGGCAGAAGATGCGCTGTCGGCCCCCAGTCCACCACCAGGAGCTTCCCCCCTGGCCGGGTCACGCGGGCCATCTCCCGCAGGGCCGGCGGCACCTCGACCAGGTGGTGGAAGAGCATGACCCCCATGGCGAGGTGAAACTCGTCGTCGGCGAACGGCAGCCGCTCCGCCGTCCCGGGAAGCAGGGAGACCTGGGACGCCAGCCCCGCCTTCAGGACGGCCTCCTCTCCCATCTTCAGGGAATCCGCCGAGGGATCCACGGACCAGACGTGGCTCCCCTGCGGGAGGTGGTGCGCGAGAAATACCGCATTCCGACCAAAGCCCGTGCCCACGTCCAGGGCCCGGACGGGCCGCCGGGGCAGGTGGCGGATCAACGACGCCCGAATGGCGTCGCCGTATCCGAAGAAATCATGTTGGCCGCGCCGCCGCTCCTGGCCGGAATGCTGAGGGCGCTTCCTGTTGTGGATCATGACTGCCAACTGATCTCCCTCGTGAAACGTGAAACGTAAAACGTGAAATACGACCGGCTGCGCTCCGCCTCACGTTTCACGCTTCACGCCTCACGTTTCACGCTTCACGCCTCACGCTTCACGTTTCACGTCGCCGTTCCTACCCAAACATCCCCCCCATCCGCGTTCCGGCCATGCGGTTGATGATGAACAGGCAGACGGCGCCGAGGATCAGCAGAATGAATCCGAGGGCGGCCGCCTCGTTGACCGACCCGCCGATATAGAAGTTGAAAATGCCCACCGTCATCATCTCATGGCCGGGTATGACCAGAAGCAAGGTGGCCGAGGCCTCCTGGAGGGCCAGGATGAAGGAGTAGAGGGATCCCACCAGGACCCCCTTCCAGATGAGAGGGAGCGTGACGTCCTTGAAGGTCCTGGGCTTGGTGGCGCCGACGCTCTCGGCCGCCTCCTCGAAGGAGCGGTGGACGATCAAAAGCGAGGCGAACGTCCCCCGCACCGTATAGGGGAGCCGCCGGACCGCCAGGACGATGGGAATGATGATCCACATGCCGATAAGGGCCGTGGTCATGAGGGGGAAGGGATCCCGGAAGGCCCGCATATAGGCGATGCCGATGCCGGTCCCCGGCAGGGCCAGGATCAGCGTGGTCAGCGAGTCGAGGACCCCCCGCCCCGGAAGTTTGGTCCGGGACATCACCCAGGCCACGGGCACCCCCACGGCGATGCAGATCACGACCGATATCCCCGAAAAGAGCAGGCTGTTGATGATAAACTTGGGCGTTTCAAAGGCTACCCGTTCGAAATACTGGAGCGTGTACTTCACTGGAATGGGGGTCAGCGCCCACCCCCTGCCGAAGGAATCCAGCGCCAGACCCAGATAGGGGATAAAGGCCAAAATCAGGATGATCGCCAGGAAGGCGATCGCCCCCGCCTGCGCCGGGCGAGAGAGCTTCTTCCGCTCGATCACCGAATAGGAGAGGGAGCTGTAATCCTTGATCGACACGTATTTCTTGGCGATGATCAGAAACAGGATGGCCAGGATCACCATGATGGCCGAAATGACGATCCCCATCTTAAAGAGCCGCCGGTCCACGAACTGGACGATATTCAGATAGGCCTGGGAGGCGAGCAGGTCGGAGATTCCAACCACCAGCGGCGTGGCGAAGTCGGCGAAGGTCCAGATGAAGACCAGAAGCGCCCCGGAAACGTAACCGGGGGTAGTCAGGGGGAAGGTGATGTCCCAGAACTTGCGGATCCCCCGGGACCCGACGCTCTCGGCCGCCTCGTCCAGCGAGGGGGATATCTTCCCCATGGCATCGACGATGGAGAGCGTCATCAGCGGAAACAGGTGCAGCGTTTCCACCAGGAGCACCCCGTGGAGCCCGTACATGAAGTTGATCGGATGCTGGAATCCGAAATAGTCCTGAAGGATGATGTTGACGGTTCCGGCGCGGCCAAGGATGAAGACGAAACCCATGACGCCGACCAGGGGGGGCATGATCATCGGGATGATCGTCAGATACGAGAAGAGCCCCCGGCCGGGAAAATCGTACCTGAGCAGGAGAAACGCGATGGCGATGCCGATGATCGAGGTGGTGATCACGGTGGCAACACCCAGGAGCATGGAGTTCAACAGGGACTTCAGGTAGAAGGCGTCGGTGAAGAAATCCTGGAAATTTGCGATGGTGAAGATCCCGGCCTCGGTCGTGAAGCTATCATAGAAGAGCCGGATCAAAGGATAGATCAGGAAGATGATGAAAAAAGCCCAGATGGCGGCATAACCCAGAAGGCCGCTGATCTTCATCTCCGACCAGACACTAGGCCTGGGCAGGGCAACGGCGTTTTCTGCATTCACGTCGGCGGACCTCTCCTCTTAAACGGGAATCCCCAAGGTGATCTGGATCGGAAAACGCACATGCACCTTCTCGCCAATGGGGAACGGATGCTGGTTCCAGGGATTCTGCACGTCCACCTTGAAGAGGGTTTCCGGGTCCAACTCGATGTCATAGCGGATGGTGTTGCCGATATAGGAGGCGAAGCTGACCTTCCCTGGGAGTAGGTTCATGTCGTCCTTCGTTTCGTCGGAGTCGCAGATGGAGGCAACCTCGGGGCGGACGGTGACCTTGCAGGCATCTCCGGTCTTGAACCGGCCCTCAAAGACGCATTTGAGCAGACCGAAGCGGGTCTGCACGGCCATCCAGCCTTTCGCCTCCTCGATCTCCTTCACCTCGCCAGCGATCAGGTTGTTGATGCCGATGAAATCGGCCACGAAGGGATTCTCCGGCCGTTGATAGAGATCCCGAGGGGAGCCGATCTGCTGGATCTTCCCGTGATCGAGGACGGCGATGCGGTCCGAGAGGGTCAGGGCCTCCTCCTGGTCATGGGTCACGTAGATGGCGGTGATGGCCAGATCCTTCTGGAGTTTCCGGATTTCGGCGCGCACCTGCTGGCGGATTTTGGCGTCCAGGTTAGAGAGGGGTTCGTCGAGCAGCAGGACATCCGGGTTGAGGACCAGCGCGCGGGCCAGGGCCACGCGCTGCTGCTGGCCGCCCGAGAGCTGGCCCGGATACCGCTTTTCGAGGCCCGTCAGATTGACCAGGGAGAGGGCGCGGTCCACCTTCTTCCCCATTTCCGCGCGGGTCGTTTTCTTGATCTTCAAGCCATAGGCCACGTTGTCGAAGATGGTCATGTGCGGCCAGAGGGCGTAGTTCTGAAAGACCATGCCGATGTTCCGTTCATAGGGGGGGATAGCCGAAACCTCCCGGTCGCCGAAATAGATTTCTCCACAATCGGGCTTGTGAAAGCCGCCGATGAGACGAAGGATCGTCGTTTTGCCGCAACCCGAAGGCCCCAGCAGGGTAAAAAGTTCGCCGTCCTGGATATCCAGAGACACGTGGCTCACCGCCTCCAGGGTTCCGAACCTTTTCACCATGTCTTTCAATCGGATATTCATCGTTCGACCTTTATACTACGCAGCGCGGAATAATGGCTACACGGTTCCCCGCGCTGCTTCGTTCGCGGGGAAGGCCCTCGCCCTTGCACAGGACCCGCGGCAAGGGCTCAGCCCTCCCCACGGACCCTACCGAGAGGGGCGGGCCGCCGCCCCTCCTCGGACTCTCCCCCGGACTGTGCGGTCCGGGAGGGACTGTCGCCTATTTTACGCACCGCACAGTAAATCCGACCGGATGGTTATTCCTACGAAGCTTGTCCTTGCCCGCATCGCCTCATCCGCCGGCTGCAAACCAGTCCACGCCGCAGCCCTCCGCCCGCCCCGGAAGGCTGAGGGCCCTCCGGAGCGCGCGGCAGCATGAGGTTTGTATGAAGAACGGACCCAAGAAGACTCCCTAAAGATGATCGGGGAGTTTCTCGGTCCTGTGCGTAACCCGACGTTATTTCTTGATAATTTCCTTGTGCTTCTCGGCAATCTCCTTCCGGAAGTAGGCGTTCACCTCCTCGTTCCGCTTCTTCTCGCCGGCGACCTTGGGATCGTAGACATTGCCGACCTGGATGTCATAGAAGGAACGAATGCCGGCGGTGAACTGGACGGCCTTCTCCGCGGCGGAACCTGGCGCCCCCTGCACCTTGTACTTGGACGTAATAGGGTAGAGGCCGCGCTCCATGAAGATCCGCTGCCCTTCCTCGGTCAGGAGGAACTCGATAAAGGCGTGGGCCGCCTTGGGATGGGGGGCGCCCTTGAGCACCGCCATTGGTTCGGGGGTCACGTAGGCGTTCTTGGGGTAAACGAACATCACGTCATAGCCGCCGAGCACCTCGGCGAAGGCCATGTAACTGGGAACCGCCATGCCGACGGCGAACTCGCCTTTGGCTACCACGCTCGGCACGTCGCGGGAGCGGGCCGTGAAGATTCCCGTGTTGGCCGCCAATTTGGTCAGCCAGTCCCAGCCCTTTTCCCAGCCGTACATGGCCAGGATCACCTCGTAGCTCGCGTGGCTCGAGCTGGAGCGGTCCGGCGTGCACTGGGCGATCTGGCCCTTGAGCTTGGGGTTGAGCAGATCGTTCCAGTCCTTGAGCTCGACGCCGAGCCGTTTGAGCAACTTCGGCTGGTAGATCAGACCGTAGGGCTCGAGCGTCGTTCCCACCCAGAACCCCTTGGGGTCCTTCAGGGGAAGCCCGACGGGCTTGCCGATGGTGGCCGGGATCTCATCCCACATCGCCTTGGGAATGGTCACCTTGTCCAGGAGGCCCTGTTCGGCCAACAGGTCGAACAGCGTTCCCTCTCCGCCCCAGAAAACGTCTGCCTGGGGCTTCCCTTTCCACTCGACGATCTGGCCATAAGCCACCGGCGTACCCTGCGGCATGGCGCTGGTCTTGAGATCCACATTGTACTTCTTCTTCACGAAGTCCGCGAAGGCCTTCAGGGCCGGATCATGGACGTCCTTGGAAACCGGGGTGATGAGATAGAACTCATTCTCGATCGCCTGGGCGAAACTGATCCCTGTCAGACAAAAGAAACCCATGACCGTTAGGGCAATGACCACTGCAAAACGTTTCATGATTTCTACCTCCTTGTTTATGGTTGCTGCCTTGAACATCGCTTCCCCCCTCCCAGGTTGAGGGGTTCTCACAGAAATTCGAATATTCACTTTTTTTACTGTCCGGTTGTCACCAAAACGACATAAAGCCAAAAAGAAAAAAATGTCAAGCTAAACCGGGTGCGCAGGCCCGCCGGGGGAGGGCAGCGCCCACCCGGCCGCCCGCGCCACGGCACGCCGCCAGCCGGCGAACAGCTCTTCGCGTCGCGCCCCGTCCATCCCGGGGAGGAAGCACCGGTCCGCGGCCCAGTTCCGCGCGATCTCATCCCGGCTCTTCCAGTAGCCGACGGCCAGGCCGGCCAGGTACGCCGCACCCAACGCCGTCGTCTCCTTCACCACCGGTCGCACCACCCGCGTCCCGAGGATGTCGGCCTGGATCTGCATGAGCAGGTTGTTGGCCGTGGCCCCACCATCGACCCGCAGGTCCGCGAGCGTGAGGCCGGCATCGGAGGTCGCTGCCTCCAGCACCTCGCGCGTCTGGTAGGCGATGGCCTCCAGGGCGGCGCGGACCAGGTGCGCCCGGGTGGTGCCCCGGGTCAGGCCCAGGATCGCACCCCGCGCGTACATGTCCCAGTGGGGCGCCCCCAGCCCCACGAAGGCCGGCACGAAGTACACGCCGCCCGTGTCCGAAACGGAGGCCGCCAATTGCTCGGACTCGGCCGAGGTGGCAATAATCTGCAAGCCGTCGCGGAGCCACTGGATGGCCGCCCCGGTGATGAAGATGCTCCCCTCCAGGGCGTACTCAGCCCTGCCTTCGGCGGGGCTCGCCGCAATGGTCGTGAGCAGGCCGGTCTTCGAGGCCACAGGACGCTCTCCGGTGTGGACGAGGAGGAAGCAGCCAGTGCCGTACGTATTCTTCGCCATGCCGGGACGAAAGCAGGCCTGTCCGAACAAGGAAGCCTGTTGATCCCCGGCGATCCCGGCGATGGGCGCCTCCGCGCCCAGGAGATCCGCGACGGTCCGGCCATAGACCTGGCTGGAGGGCCGGACCTCGGGAAGCATCTGCATGGGCACGCCCAGCGCCCGGCACAAATCGGGATCCCAGGCAAGCCGGTGAATGTCGAACAGCATGGTCCGGGAGGCATTGCTGTAGTCGGACACCCAGGCCTTCCCGCCGCTCAGCTTGAAGACGAGCCACGAGTCCACGGTGCCGAAGCAGACCTCGCCTCTTTCCGCCCGCGCCCGGAGCCCCGGCACATTTTCGAGGAGCCACTGGATCTTCGTCCCCGAGAAGTAGGCGTCAATCACCAGGCCCGTCCGGTCGCGGACGTGCGGCTCCCAGCCGCCCCGCTTGAGCGCGTCGCAGAGCGGGGCCGATCGGCGGCACTGCCAGACAATGGCGTTGTGGACGGGCGCCCCGGTGGTGCGGTCCCAGACGACGGTCGTCTCGCGCTGGTTCGTGATCCCCACGGCAGCAATGTGCGAGGCCGCGATCCCACCCGAGCCGATGGCCTCCTTCGCCACGGCGAGCTGGCTCTCCCAGATCTCCATGGGGTCATGTTCCACCCAGCCGGGTTGCGGGTAGATCTGCCGGAACTCCCGTTGCGCCGCCGAAATTACTCGCCCCGCCCGGTCGAAGACGATCGCCCGCGAACTCGTGGTTCCTTGATCCAGGGCGAGGATGTAGTGCCCCATCGAATCCCCGGCGCTCCGGTACTCTGGCACTCAGGCACCCTGGCAGTCAGGCACTCTGGATCAGCCCGTTCTTCCCGAGTGCCAAAGTGCCCGACTGCCCGACTGCCTATTTCTCGGTCTCGATCAATCCTTTGACGAACCAGTGCTGCATGAAGATGACGACCGCCACCGGCGGCAGCATGGCCAGGACGGCGGTGGCCATGATGAGGTTCCAGTCGGTCTGGGCATCGCTGGTGCCGATCATCTTCACGATCCCGATGACGATCGTCTCCATGCTGCGGCTGGTCGTGATCAAAAGCGGCCACAGGTACTGGTTCCAGCCGTAGATGAACAGGATCACGAACAGCGCGGCGATGTTCGTCCGCGACAGGGGCAGGAGGATCTGCCAGAAGAAGCGAAGGGGGCCCGCCCCGTCGATCTTGGCCGCCTCGGCCAACTCGTCCGGGATGGTCAAGAACACTTGCCGGAAGAGCAGCGTCGCCGTGGCCGAGGCGATGAGGGGAATGGTAAGCCCCGAGAATGTGTTGATCATCCCCAGGTCGGTGACGACCTTGTAGGTGGGGATGATCCGCACCTCCACCGGCAGCATCAACGTCACGAAGATCATCCAGAAGAAGAACATGCGCCCCGGGAAGGCGAAAAACACCACCGCGTAGGCAGAGATGATGGAGATGGCGATCTTGCCCACGGCGATGACCAATGCCATCACCAGGCTGTTGAACAGCATGGTCCGGACCGGCCCCCCCGACACGCGGAAGCCCGAGCCGCTGGTCAGGGCGTGCCGGTAGTTCTCCAGCGCGTGCCCCCCGGGGAAGAGGGGCATCCGGCCGGTGGCGATGGTGGCAGCGTCGTAGGTCGAGCCGATCAGGGCAAAATAGATCGGGAACACGAACACCACCACGCCCATGATGAGCACGAAATGCGGAATCCAGCTCTCTCGGCGCTTGACCGCCGCCATCAGTAGTGCACCTTTCGCTCGATGAAGCGGAACTGCAGGCCGGTGAGCGTGATCACGAATAGCATCAGGATCACCGACTGGGCCGAAGAGCCACCCAGATCCAGGTTCATGACGCCGTCGGTGTACACCTTGTAGATCAGGGTCTCGGTGGCCTGGGCCGGGCCGCCGCCGGTCAGCGCGTGGATGACCCCGAAGGTGTCGAAGAAGGCGTAGACCATGTTGACCACGAGCAGGAAGAAGCTGGTCGGCGACAGGAGCGGGAAGACGACGCTCCAGAACCGCCGCGCTGGCCCGGCATCCATGGACGCCGCCTCGATCACCGACCTCGGGATCGCCTGCAGACCGGCCAGGAAGAACAGGAAGTTGTAGCTCACCTGTTTCCAGGCCGAGGCCAGGATGACCAGGAGCAGCGCCTGGGTCCCGTTCAGCTTGTAGTCCCAGAGAATCCCCATGTTGTTCAGGCCCCGACCGATGATCCCGATCGAGGGATGGAAGATGAAGAGCCAGAGGCTGGCGGCCACCGCGGGCGCCACCGCGTACGGCCACATGAGGAGTGTCCGGTATACCCGTGCGCCCCGGATGCCCATGTCCGCCATCACCGCGAACAGCAGCGCCACCCCCATGGCGAGCCCAGCCACGGCGGTGGAGAAGATGACCGTGACCCGGATGGAGCCGAGGTACAGGGGATCGGTGAGGATCGTGCGGAAGTTCTCGAGCCAGACGAACTGGGTGCGGAGGCCGAAGGGATCCTGGAGCAGGACCGAATAATAGATCGCCTGGGCCGCCGGCCAGAAGAAGAAGATAATGGTGATGGCGAGCTGAGGGGTGAGGAGCAGGTACGGGAGAACCTTGTTCGGAAAGATGACGCGCCGGCGCATCAGCGGCTCCCGGGGTTGGGGGCACTCCAGTCTGGATCGCGCGAACCTCGCAGGGACCCACGCCCCTCTCCCTCACCCTCTCCCCGCAAGCGGGGAGAGGGTTGGTTCAGGGGGGGCTACTGGCGGTTGGTCCGCTCGAAGTTCCGCAGGATGGTATTGCCGCGCTGCACGGCGTTGTCCAGGGCCTGCTTGGCCGTCTGCTGGCCCTGGAAGGCCTTCTCCATCTCCTCCTGGATCACCACGCGGATCTCCGGCATGTTGCCCAGCCGCAGGCCCATCGAGTTCTCGGTGGGCTCGGTCAGCGTGAGCTGCCGGAAGGGGATGTCCGCCCCCGGGTTCTTGATGTAGTACCCCTGCCCGGACGCGAGCGCGAACCCGGCCATGGTGATGGGCACGTAGCCGGTGTCCATGTGCCACTTGGCGTCCACCTCGGGCCGGGAGATGTAGCTGAAGAACTCCGCCACGGCCTTGTACTCGTCCGCCGTGCGCTTGGGCGAAGTCATCACCCAGAAGCTGGCCCCGCCGATGATGGAGTTCTTTGGCGCGCCCGGCGTGTCCTTGTAGTAGGGCAGCATGGCCACGCCCCACTGGAACTTGGCCTCGCGGATGACGCGGGCGCGCATCCCGGAGGAGCCGTGGAAAATGGCGCACTCGCCCGACGGGAAGAGGGCGTCGGCGGCCCCGTCACGCCCACCGTACTTAAAGACGCCCTCCTTCAACAGGGTCATCATGTTCTGCAGGTGCTTGACGTGGAGCGGGCTGTTGATCTTCAGCTCGGCGTCCATCCCTTTCATCCCGTTGGCCTTAGTGGCCAGCGGGATGTTGTGGATGGCGCCGAAGTTCTCGTACTGGGTCCAGGTCGGCCAGGCCATGGTGTAGCCGCAGGGAGCCGCCTTGGCTGCCACGATCTTCTTCGCCGCGGCCCACGTCTCCTCCCAGGTCCGGGGCGGCTTCTCCGGGTCCAGGCCTGCCTTCTTGAAGGCGTCCTTGTTGTACCAGGTGATGGGGGTCGAGCTGTTGAAGGGCATGGAGACCAGCCGGCCGTCCGGCGTGCTGTAGTACCCCCGAACCCCGCCGACATAGTTCTTGGGATCGATGTTGACGCCGGTCTCCTTTGACAGCTCGTACACCGGCTTGATGGCCGTGCGGGCGGCCATCATGGTGGCGGTCCCCACCTCGAACATCTGGACGATGTGCGGGGCGTTGCCGGCCCGGAAGGCGGCGATGGCGCCCATCATGGTCTCGGGATACTGCCCCTTGAACGTGGCGTTCACCTGGTACTTGCTCTGCGAGGCATTGAAGTCTGCGACGACCTTCTCCAAGATGCCGCCCAGCGGCTGGGTCAGTCCGTGCCAGAACTCAACCTGCACCCGTTGTTGCGCCTCAGCTGCCGCAGGAATCAGAGCCGTGATCACCCAGAGCCCGATGGCGAACATCGCCATCTTCCGGAACCGGAGCGTTCTCAGCATGTCTGCCTCCTTCTCTGCAGGAGTGATGACCTGCATTACTGGTGGGCCTTCAGCAGATTCAAGAGCCGATCGGGAAAGTCCGTGGCAATTCCATCGCCCGCAAGCGTCCCGATCCCCAAGGCCATCAGCCGCCGCATGTCTGCTTCCGCGTTGACGGTCCAGGGCACGATCGGGATACCCGCCTGGTGCAGAGCCGCCACCATCGCGGCCGTCACCTGCCGGAATCTCGGGGAATAATAGTCCGCCTGATATTGCCGCACCAGCCCCACCGGGTCCTGAGGGGGCTGCTGGCCTCCCTCCAACAGGCCGGTCCGTATCTTTGGCTCCAGCGCCTTCGTCTTGACGAGGGACGAGTGGTGGAAAGAGATGACATTGACCCGTCCGATGAAAGCGGTCTGCCGCAAGACCTCCAGGACGCGCTCCTCGAAGTCCTCGGGCTTCCCTTCCTCCTCCTTGCCGAACTTGATCTCGAGATCCAGCCGGATCCGGGTGTCCCCGCTCGCCTTGACCAATTCGATGACTTCCCGCAGGGCCGGGACTCGCTCTCCCCGGAAGGCCGGCGCAAACTTCCCCCCGGCGTCCCTTCGCTTCACATCCTCCAGGGCGAGATCGGCGATGCTGCCCCGGCCGTCGGTCGTCCGGTCCAGGGTCTCGTCGTGGATGACAACCACTTCCCCGTCCCGGGTGACGTGGAGATCCATCTCCAGGGCATCCACGCCGAGCTCGATGGCCTTCCGGAACGCGGCCAGCGTGTTCTCGGGCGCCAGGCCGGCCGCACCGCGATGGCCATGGACGTCAAGGAGTCGCGGCGTGTGTTCCACTGGGCTTGCTGCCATGCCAGAGCCCTCGGCTCCAACCATTCCCACGACCCAGAAGAACAGCCATGCCAGGCGAGGGGAAACCACTCGGGAGCGGAGGGGTCGCATGGCCGCCACTATACCACAGGTCCGACCCCCATACCGCCGAAAACCCCCCACCCCTTTGTCGCCGCCGCGACCTCATTCTGCGGTTGCGCCCTGTTCGCCTTCAGACCAGAAAGGCACAGAGTATCAGTCTTCTGAATGAATTCTTGATGACCGCTCTGTGACGAAGCGGTGTCAAGAGCTACTGCTCTCGGAACCGCTGCCCCAAGGCGATCTCGTCCAGGTACTCCCGGATCTCCCGATCGATCCGCCGGCGATCCCAGCCACGGATCTCTCCCATCCAGACCGCGATCTGTTCGCAGCAATCCTTGCCCAGACACGGACTGGTGCCGATCCCCGTCCGGTGGAACAGAAAGTCTCGGAGCGTCTCGGTCAACTCGCGCTCCATGGCGTAGACGAGCTGGGCGCGGATGTCGGGATTCTGCTTGCAGAGACGCTCCTTGAGCTCCGGGGCTCCGCCGGCGATCTCCAGCACGGCCGTGTACCGGCGTCCATACGTCTCCACCAGGTTCTGGATCTGCTCCGGGTCCAGGCCGCTTTGGCGGGAGAGGTCGGCCACGTCCGCCCAGAGGCGCGCCTCGATCGTCCCGTCGCCGTCGGAGCCGTCCAGGGCCAGTCCATGCGTCCGGCACGGAACCGGGCGGCCCAGGAGGCGCCCCACCCGGTCCACGGTCTCTTCCGCCAGGCTGCGGTAGCAGGTCAGCTTCGTCCCGGTGATGGAGAGGAAGGTGCCGTCCTCACCCTCGGGGATCACCCTGTGCTCGCGCGAGATGGCCGAGGCGGATTTGCCCTCTTCAAACGCCAGGGGACGCACGCCCGCATAGGTGTAGGCAATCTCGTCCTCCCGGACGCGAGCAGTCGGGAACACCCGCTGGGTCTCCGTGAGGAGATACTGGACCTCCTCGCGGGTGGCCGCCAGGCGGTCCAGGTCTCCGTCGAAATCGGTGTCGGTGGTGCCCACCAGCGAGAAGTTGCGCCAGGGAATCACGAAGAACATCCGTTCATCCCTCTTGGCCGCGATGTAGACCGCGTGGTCGGTGATGTGGGGGAGCAGGAGGTGGATTCCCTTCGTCGTCCGGACGCACCGCCGCGCCTGGTCCACCCCGGCCATCCGGCGGACACGGTCCACCCAGGGCCCGGCCGCATTCACCACCACCCGCGCCGCCACGCGGGCTCCCTCACCGGTCAGAACGTTGCGCGCCTCGATCTCCCACTCGGCCGTCGAGGCTCGGCCCTCGTGGCTCGGCCCTCGTGGCTCGCGGCTCGTGATCCCCGTCACCTCCGTGTAGTTGAAGACCGTGGCGGACCAGCGCTGCGCCGAGAGGATGTTCTCCAGGCAGAGCCGTTCCGGGAAAAGCAGGAGGTCATCGAAGTAATACCCCGCTCCCACCAGATCGCGGGGTTCGAGGTGAGGCTCGCGCCGCAGGGTCTCCCCTGGCGACATGGTCCGGTAGTGCTCGGTCCGCTTTCCCGGCGTGAGGAGATCGTACAGTTTCATCCCCAGGCGGATCATGATCATACCGCGCTTGGCCCCCCGGTACACGGGGATGACGAACGGCAGCGGCCGGACCAGGTGGGGGGCCAGGCGTTGGAGGCGCTCCCGCTCTCGCAGCGATTCCCGCACCAGGTCGAAGTCGTAGAGCTCCAGATAGCGGAGGCCGCCGTGGATCAGCTTCGAGGAGCGGCTGGTCGTCCCGAAGGCGAAGTCCTTCCGCTCCAGGAGCAGCGTGCGGTATCCGCGCAGGGCGGCGTCCCGCGCGATCCCTGCGCCCGCCATGCCGCCGCCGATGATGACGACGTCAAAGCTCTGGCCGTGGATGGTTCCGAGTCGCCCGCTCATCCGGTCTTCCGCCCCCTTCCGGAAGGAGGCACCTCGCCCCTGCGGTATCCCCACAGGCTCGTCTGGCTCGTCGAGACCGCCACCGCGCCTGCGGCCAGGACAGCCTCCACCTGGGTGGCAGTCCGGATCAGCCCTCCGGCGATCAACGGCGGCAGGGCCCCGCGCGCCGCCAGCTCCTGAACGATGGTCGGCAGGATCACGCCCGGCAACACCTCGACCGCGTCGGGGGCGGCCTTCTCCACCGTGGGAAGCCCCGCCGCCAGAGACTCGGAGTCCAGGACGAAGAGCCGCTGGACCGCGATCAGCCCCTCCCGCTTCGCGGGGCTGATCAGATTAGAGCGCGTCGTCAGGATGCCATCCACGCCCACGTGCTTGGCCAGGAACCGGACGCCTGCCTCGTCCCGGCCGACCCCCTTGATCAGATCCACATGCGCGAAGATCAGCCGCCCCTCCGCGTGCGCCTTGGTCACACTGTCCTGGAGGGCAAAGATATCTTCGCCCAGGATGAACAGCACCCCCACCCCGTGTCGGATCGCCGCCTCGACCTGCGCTGACTCCCGCAAGCCGGCGATCACCGGCCGCGTCTTCAGGCTCCCGAAGAAGCGTGCGCGCAGGTTTGTCATTCGCCCCCCGGAGGGTTCCCCTCACCCGTGCCCTCTCCCCCCTCGGGGGAGAGGAGGAAGGTGAGGGGGCTCAATTCGTCGCCCACAAACAAAAAGCCCTAACAAAAGACGATCCCTCGGATCGCCCCTCGTTAGGACTTTCTCACATTCTCCGCCCTGGCGAGGACCCCGATCGACGTCGGCCCCTTATTCCTGAGCGAGTTATATGCCCACCCCCTCCCCATGTCAAGGCCAATCGCCGGGCCTTGGGAAAGGTGTCTGGAAGGGATACCGGCCCTTTCTCGGCGGGAGTTTTTCCTTGGCAAGCTTCGCGCGGCTATGGTACTTTTTGTTCAATCTCCAGGGGGTGCCATCATGTCTGGACATAGCAAGTGGGCCGGCATCAAGCACAAGAAGGCCAAGGTGGATGCGCAGCGCGGCCGCGTATTCACCAAGCTCATCCGCGAGATCACCGTCGCCGCCCGCGTGGGCGGCGGGGACCCTGGGGGGAACCCGCGCCTCCGCACCGCCATCCAGGCCGCCAAGGCGGTGAACATGCCCGCCGACAACATCGAACGGGCCGTCAAGAAGGGCACAGGCGAGCTGGAAGGCGTGACCTACGAAGAGATCACCTACGAGGGCTACGGGCCCGGCGGCGTGGCCGTGCTGGTCGCGGTGTTGACCGACAACAAGAACCGGACCGTGGGCGAGATCCGGAAGACCTTCTCCCGACACGGCGGGAACCTGGGGGAATCCGGCTGCGTGGCCTTTTTGTTCGAGAAGAAAGGCTACATCCAGGTCGATGCCGCCAAGGTGGACGAGGACAAGTTGATGACGATCGCCCTGGACGCCGGCGCCGAGGATCTGGTGCGCGAGGAGAGCATCTTCGCCGTCACGTCGGCGCCCAAGGACTTCGAGAAGGTGCGGGATAGGATCGCGAAGAGCGGGATCCAGCCTCTCTCGGCCGAGATCACCATGCTGCCCAAGAGCAGCGTGAAGCTCGAGGGCAAGCACGCCGAGCAGATGCTCCGCCTGATGGAAGAGCTGGAAGAGCACGACGACGTCCAGCACGTCTACGCGAACTTCGACATCCCCGAGGAGATCATGGCGGCCCTGACCGCCTAGCGTATGCGCGTCTTAGGCATTGATCCAGGGACGGCGACCACGGGTTATGGCCTCGTGGAACAGCGGGGCGACACCCTCCAGGCCGTCACCTTCGGCGCCATCACCACCCGGGCCGGCCTCCCCTTCGCCCAGCGCCTGCTTCGCATCCACCAGGAGCTTCGCACGCTCGTGAGCCGCACCCGCCCCGACTGCGCCGCCGTGGAGGCGGTGTTCTTCGCCAAGAACGTCCAGAGCGCCTTGCGGCTGGGACAGGCCCGAGGCGTCGCCCTGCTGGCCCTGGCCGAGGAGTCGGTAGAGATCCACGAGTACTCGGCCCTGGAGGTCAAGCAGGCCATCACCAGCTACGGCCAGGCGGGCAAGAGCCAGGTGCAGGAGATGGTCCGCCTGCTCCTGGGCCTTCCGGAGGCGCCCGCCCCCATCGACGCCGCCGACGCGCTGGCCGTGGCCATCTGCCACCATCATGCCGCCGCGCTGAAAGCGCGGCTGCGGGAACGCTGAGATGATCGCCCAGATCCGGGGCCGCCTGGCCAGCAAGGAACCCCATCGGGTGGTGGTGGACGTGAACGGCGTGGGGTACCAGATCTTCATCCCCCTGTCCACCTACTACCAACTGCCCGAGGTCCCGGCGGAGGTCTCCCTCCACACCCACACCCACGTCCGCGAGGACGCGCTCCAGCTCTTTGGGTTCCACACCCAGGACGAGCAGACCCTCTTCGAACTCCTCCAGGGGGTGTCGGGGATCGGGCCGCGTCTGGCGACGAATATCCTGTCCGGGATCTCCGTCGATGAGCTGGTGCCGGCCCTCTCCGAGGGCAACGTCACGCGGCTCCGCGCCGTCCCCGGCGTGGGGAAGAAGCTGGCCGAACGGCTGGTGGTCGAGCTGCGGGAGAAAGTGGCCACCGCCCGCCTGGCGCAGTCGCCCGCGGCCCTTGCCGGCCTGGCGCCCGCCGTGGACCGCGCCCTCGACGACGTGGTCTCGGCCCTGGTGAACCTGGGCTGCAACCGGAAGGAAGCCATCAAGGCCGCCGAGGCCGCGCGGCAGGACCTGGGGCCCGCGGCCGACTTCGAGAAGCTGATCAAGGTCGCCCTCCGCACCCTGAGCGATCAGCGCTAGACGCGGAGAATGTAAGACCGACAACCGAGCAATGGCCGGTTGTCAGTTGTCGGTTGTCCGTTTTAAATTGGCTTTTGGAAAGAACCCTGGCTTCTAAAGTATGAGCGACCGCATCACCACCCGGCAGCGCCTTGCCGAAGATCAACAGGTCGAGCAGACCCTCCGCCCGACCCGGTGGGATGACTACGTCGGTCAGCAGAAGGTGAAGGACAACCTTCAGGTCTTCATCCAGGGAGCCCGCGCGCGAAACGAGGCCCTGGACCACGTCCTGTTCTACGGCCCGCCGGGCCTGGGCAAGACGACGCTGGCCTACATCATCGCCTCGGAGCTGGGCGTGAACATCCGCCCCACCTCCGGTCCCGTGATCGAACGGCCCAAGGATCTGGCGGCCATCCTCTCCAACCTGCGGGAGCGCGACGTCCTGTTCATCGACGAGATCCACCGCCTCAACCCCACAGTGGAGGAGACCCTCTATCCCGCCATGGAGGACTACAAGCTGGACCTCATCATCGGCCAGGGGCCCAGCGCCCAGACCTACAAGCTGACCCTGCCTCACTTCACCCTGATCGGGGCCACCACGCGGGCGGGCCTGCTCACCTCGCCGCTCCGGGACCGCTTCGGCGTGGTCCAGCGGCTCGATTTTTACGGCGAGGACGACCTGCTGAAGATCGTCACCCGCTCGGCGACGATCCTGAATGTCTCCGTCACCCCGGAAGGCGCAGCGGAGCTTGCCAAGCGCTCGCGGGGCACCCCGCGGGTGGCCAACCGGCTGCTGCGCAGGGTGCGAGACTTCGCCCAGGTGCTGGGGGACGGCACCATCGACCTGCGCGTGGCCCGCGACGCATTGAACCGCCTGGACGTGGACGAGCGGGGATTCGACGAGATGGACCGCCGGATCCTGCAGACCATCATCCAGAAGTTCTCCGGCGGCCCGGTGGGGATCGAGACCCTGGCGGTGGCCGTGGGCGAGGAGAAAGACACTATCGAGGACATGTACGAGCCGTTCCTGATCCAGCTCGGCTTCCTGGCGCGGACCCCCCGCGGGCGGACGGCCACGCCGCTGGCGTACGCGCACTTCCAGATCCCGCCGCCGGCGGGGCCCCAGGGCGAGTTGTGGTCCGGCCCGCCGAAGTAACCCGATACGTTCCCTGTAACCGCAGCGTACGCAGATTCCTTCAGAGGCAGGAGACATGATTCCCGGAATGGATTCGCTGGGCAAGATGCTGATCCTATTCGGAGTGATCCTGGCCCTGGTGGGCGGGCTGCTCCTTCTGGCCGGCAAGATCCCCTTCCTCGGAGGACTGCCCGGGGATATCGTCATCCGCCGCGAACGCTGGAGCTTCTACTTCCCCCTGACCACGAGCATCGTGATCAGCATCCTGCTGACCCTGCTCTTCTCATTGTTCAGCCGCCGATGAGAAGACGGCGCGGGTCTCGACCAGGGCGGGCCCTCGCGCTGGCGGCGCTGGCGATCTGCTTCGCCATGATGCCGGGCCGAGCCTTCGCCGGGGCCCCGGCTGTCCGCGTGCTGGTCGCGGAGGGACGGACGAACCTCGCGGTTTCGAGCAGCGGGGGCCTCACGATCACCGATGCCTCGGGACGGCGCATCCTGGCCCAGCGGGGAGGCGGCGAGGCCTTCCGCCTGCTCCTCAAGGGCGAGGGGGTCGTGATCCGGGAAACTGGGACGTCGGCCTCCGCGCTGCTCGTCTGGCCGGGCCGCCTCCCCACGGTGGCCCTCGAGGGGCAAGCCTTTCGCGGCCGCCTGGAGGTGCGCCGATTCAATGGAAGCCTGGCGGCCGTGAACGTGGTGGACCTGGAGGACTACCTCCAGGGTGTTCTGAAGGACGAGATCCCACCGGGGTGGCCCGCCGAGGCGGCCAAGGCCATGGCCATCGCGGCTCGAACCTATGCCGTCTACCAAATGGACCAGAACCTCGGGGAATTCTTCCATCTGCGGGCGACGACGGCGTCCCAGGTCTACGGGGGCGCCTCAGGAGAGGATCCCCGCACCAACGCGGCGGTGCAGGCGACCCGGGGGCAGATCCTGACCTTCGGCGGGCAACCCATCCCGGCCTTCCACCATTCCTGCTCGGGGGGGGCGACGGAGGATGCCCTGGACGTGTTCGGCCCGAACTTCGATACCGTGGTGGGGGTGAAGGACGATTTCAGCCTCAGTTGCCCCTACGATTTCTGGGTCGAGCGGTTCTCCCCTGCGGAGGTCGAGCGCGCCCTCCAGCGGGCCGGCTACGCCGTCGGTCGCGTCCTGCGCATCGAAAGCCTGTCGCGCAGCCGGACGGGGCGAATCCTCCGCCTGGCCGTCCAGCACACCCGGGGAACCCTGACCCTGGAAGGTAAGCTCTTCCGCGAGGCGCTGGGGAACGACGTCATCCGCAGCACAAACTTCGAGGTCCGCGCCGACGCCGGGGGATTCACGTTCGTCGGCCGGGGGTGGGGGCATGGCGTCGGTCTGAGCCAGTGGGGCGCCAAGGAGATGGCCGATCTGGCCTACCAGCACAAAGAGATCCTGAAATTCTATTACCCGCTGGCAGACATCGGCAGCCTGAACGAGCCGGGCGCGTCCAGGCGAGTCTCGGCGCACTAGCGACCAACACGGAGGCAATCGGGCAATCAGGCGATCAGGCAATCTGGAGATCCGTAGTGCCTGGTTGCCGGATTGCCCGGTTGCCAAGTTCCCAGTGTTAGAGAGATGCAGCTCAGCGATTTCGATTACGAACTGCCGCCCGAACTCATCGCGCAGCAGCCCGCGAGCGAGCGGGATGCCTCGCGCCTCCTGGTCCTGCACCGGCGGTCCAATCGGATAGACCACCGCCGATTCTCCGATCTCACCGAGTACCTCCGGGCCGGCGACATCCTGATCGTGAACGACACCAAGGTGATCCCCGCCCGGGTCTTCGGGACGTTCGAGGACGGAAAATCGGTCGAGGTCCTGCTGGTGCGCCCCGTCGAAGAGCAGTGCTGGGAGGCGCTGGTCAAGCCCGCGAAGCCGGCCCGGCAGGGACGCCGACTGACCCTGGCCTGCGGCCACCTCGCGGTGACGGTCGCCGCGCAAGGGATCCACGGGCGCCGGGTCCTGCGCCTCCCCCCGGACGCGGACCTGCGGGCGATCCTGCACTCGTACGGGGTGATGCCGCTCCCCCCGTACATCAAACGGAGCTTTGAGCACCGAGCACCGAGCACCGAGAAAGACGCCGGACGTCTAGACGCTTGGCGCTCGGCGCTCGGCGCTGACTTCGAGCGATACCAGACCGTCTACGCGCAAGAAGAGGGAGCGGTGGCCGCGCCGACGGCGGGCCTGCACTTCACGACGGCGCTCCTCGACCGGATCCGCGAGCTGGGCGCTCTGATACATCCGGTGACCCTGCACGTCGGGCCCGGCACCTTCCAGCCGGTGCGGGTCGAAGACGTATCCCTGCATCGGATGGAGATGGAGCGGTACACCATCCCCGAGGAGACCGCCCGCGCTATCAAGGCGGCCAAGGCCGAACGCCGGCGGGTGATCGCCGTGGGGACGACCAGCGTCCGCGCGCTGGAGCACTCCGCCAACGAGACGGGCACGGCTGGGGCCGGTGAGGCCGAAGCGGACCTGTTTATCACCCCGGGCTACCGCTTCCAGACCGTGGATGCGCTCCTCACCAATTTCCACCTGCCCCGGTCCACGCTCCTCATACTGGTGTGCGCCTTCGCCGGCCTGGAACCCATCCGGCGGGCCTACGCCGAGGCCATCACGGAGCGCTACCGCTTCTACAGCTACGGCGACGCCATGCTGATCCTCTGAGGGACGCGTCATGTCCCGCGAACGGTCCCGGCTGGCTTATGCGGTTCGAACTCCTCGCAACCGATAGGGGGACCGGCGCCCGCCGGGGGCGATTGACCACCCCGCATGGCGTGGTGGAGACCCCCGTCTTCATGCCCTGCGGGACACAGGCCACGGTCAAGACGTTGGACCCGCGAGACTTGCACGAGGAAGGCTGGGCGCTGATCCTGTGCAACACTTATCACCTCTACCTGCGTCCCGGGCACGAAGTCATCCAGGCGCTCGGCGGCCTGCACCGGTTCATGGGATGGGACCGGGCCATCCTGACGGACAGCGGCGGCTACCAGGTGCTGAGTCTGGCCGGTCTCAGGAACATCGGGGAAGACGGGGTCACGTTCCAGTCGCATCTGGATGGGTCCCGGCACCTCCTGACCCCCGAGAGGGCCGTCGAGATCCAGCTCGCCCTGGGGGCCGACATCCTCATGGCCCTGGACGAGTGCCCGCCCCACTCCGCGGAGTACGAGTACCATCGGTCCTCCATGGAGCGGACCGCCCGCTGGGCGGAGCGGTGCCGGACCGCTCACCAGGGGGACGAGCCGGCGCTCTTCGGGATCATCCAGGGCGGGACGCATCTCGACCTGCGGAGCCGGTCGGCCGAGGCGACGGTGCGGGCCGGCTTCTCGGGCTACGCCCTGGGCGGCCTGGGGATCGGCGAGGGAGCGGCGCAGATGTACGGGGTTGTGGAGCACACGACTGCGCTGTTGCCCCCCGAATCGCCCCGTTACCTCATGGGTGTCGGCACACCGCAGGACCTCCTGGAGGCGGTCGCCCGCGGCGTGGACATGTTCGATTGCGTCCTGCCCACCCGGAACGCCAGGAATGGCGGCCTCTTCACCGGCACGGGCCGCCTGAACATCAAGGGGGCCGCCTACGCCCGGGACGAGCGCCCGGTGGACTCGGCCTGTTCCTGCTACACCTGCCGGCATTTTTCCCGGGCCTACCTGCGGCACCTGTACGTGGCGGACGAAATCCTCGGTCTTCGCTTGAATACCATCCACAACTTGCACTATTATGCGGAGTTGATGCGCCAGGCACGGCAGGCCATCCAGGCCGGGACCTTCCCTGCGTGGAAGGCGGACTGCCTGGCACAGATGGCCTCCGATCCATCAACCTCGAAGCACGCACAGGAGACACGCACCGATGACTGACGTTGCGTACGCCATGGGGCCGACCCCGGGCGGCGGATCGGCCGGGGGAATGTCTGTCTTCATCCCGCTGCTCTTGATGTTCGCCGTCTTCTACTTCCTGCTGATCCGGCCGCAGCAGAAGAAGACCCGGCAACACCAGGACATGCTGAAGAGCCTGAAGGTCGGCGACCGGGTGGTCACCACCGGGGGACTCTACGGCACTATCGTGGCCGGCGGCGACCACATCATCAAGCTGGAGATCGCCGACAAGGTCCGGGTGGACGTGGGCCGGAGCTACATCGCGGGCAAGATGGAATCCAAGGGGATTGTGGAAGTCAAGGAGACCAAGTAGGCGGCGGACGGGCGGTCGTCTCGCGCCCCCGGCGCTCCACCCTCGAACCTTCGGTCGTTGACGCCATCGGCCGCCGGACAAGAACCACTTCGGGAGGTGGGTGAAGTCATGCCGCTCAAAGGATGCATTGAGTGGGCTGGAATGTCCTGCGTTACGCGGCGGTGGATCGTTCCAGTCTTCGCCGGCTTGTTGATCCTGGCGGCGGAGCGTCCCGCCAAGGCCTTCGAGCTTCAAAGCACCGCCTTCTCGCCGGGCGGCGAGATCCCGGTAAAGCACACGTGCGACGGCCCGGACGTCTCGCCGGCCCTCCGCTGGACCGACCCGCCAGCAGGCACCAGGGGGTTGGCCCTGATCGGCGACGATCCTGACGCACCTGGAGGGACCTGGGTGCACTGGGTCCTCTACGGAATTCCGCCCGCGGTCCGGGAACTCCCTGAAGCTGTGCCGGCTCGCGACACAGTCCCGGCCATCGGCCGGCAGGGCGCGAATGATTTCAAGCGGGTCGGGTATGGAGGCCCGTGCCCCCCCAGGGGGCCGGCACACCGCTATTTCTTCAGGCTCTACGCCCTCGACGTAGAGACCACCTTTCCACCCCGCCAGGTCAAGGCGGATCTCCTGAAGGCGATCGAGGGGCACGTCCTGGGACGGGCGGAACTCATGGGGCGCTATCAGCGGAGGTGAGCGGCCTCCTCTCCCTCCTCACGCCGGCACGGCCGCGATGACCGCCCTCCTCTCCCTGGCGAAGATCCGCGCCACCCAGATACTCACCTCATACATGAGGTAGAGCGGGATCCACACCACGCACATCGTAATCAGATCGGCACGGAATGCGGCGACAATGGCGCTGGCAAGGATCACCCGGGTGGCCGGGGTTTCTGAGGGACCGATGCCCTCTCGCTGCCCGGCCCGATCGCGTCGGACGGCCATGCGGTCTGGGTCTATGCGGCCCGGCTCTGCCGGGCGCCCTCCAAGGCACGCCCACA
>Ga0315282_10005029_pt1 | contig 22694 bp, 15 predicted proteins | sample YL17G07_20_MG_FD_203693 | JGI IMG/M metagenome (GOLD analysis project Ga0315282, IMG submission 203693) | Sediment microbial communities from Yellowstone Lake, YNP, Wyoming, USA - YL17G07_20 | ecosystem: Environmental > Aquatic > Freshwater > Lake > Sediment | place: USA: Wyoming | collected... | reverse complement strand
CCGCTACGCGAGGGCAAGCGCGAGGGCCGGGAACCTTGACCTTATATAAGAGAAAGGCTACTGGATTTTACCCAGTAGCCCTTTAGAGTAGCGGGGCTAGGATTCGAACCTAGGACCTCCGGGTTATGAGTGGCTTTTGGGAAACCGCGAACTTTTTTTATTTTTTCTCGATGATTCTCAAAATTTTACTTCTCGAGAGTCATCAAGCCCGGAAAACTCAGACAGGTATAATAATAATAATGAATAGGAATATCTATGTCAAGGCCAAATTATTATAATAGGGGGTGATTTTTTATCATGGGTATTAATAATAATTCTCTGGCCCTTAGGAAAAGAAATTTTAAACGTGTTGGGAAAAATGTTTATGGTGTATCCGGAATCGAAGAGGATGAAGATCAAAATGGATGATAATTAACGGGGAGGAAATATCCGTATTTTGGGCTAACAATAGCTCGGATGAGACAAGTAGCCAGCACAGCTATTCAGCAAATAAATCCTTGTACCGGGAGCCGTTTACGGATGTGGATGAGTTGACACGAAACTGCCTACCAGCATCAGGGTAAGTCAGAACATCGCCAGCGCAAGAAAATAAATGGAAACTATCCCCGCCGGGCCGCCGCCGGCCTGCGCCCTCCGCCGCCGATGGCCGCGGCCAGGATACTCACCAGATAGAGCAGCACCATTGGAATCATCACCAGCAGCATATTCACCGGATCCACCGTCGGGGTGATCGCCGCGGCGATCACCGCAATGATCACCACCGCGAACCGCCAGACGGATGCGAGCTGGCGCGCGTGGATCAGACCTGCCGCCGAGAGCAGGTAAGCCACAAGCGGCATTTCGAACGTCACCCCCACCCAGAACATCAGCGTGGTGATCAGGTCAAAGTATGCCGACGGACGCCAGGCCGTCTTGAAACCCATGAAGTTATATAGGAAGGGAACCGCCGAGCGAAGCATGACGAGATAGCAAAAAGCCACGCCGAGCAGGAAAAACACGCTGACCAGCGGAATCCCGAGCAGCAGGATAATCCGGCTGCGTGGCATCAACCCTGGGGCAATAAAAAGATACAACTCCAAAACGATCCAGGGGAGGGCCAGGATAAACCCGCCCAGCAGCGAAACGCGCATGAACACCCCCACCGCTTCGGTCGGTTCGATCACTTGCAGGCGGGAAAGTCCGTCGGCTCCCTGCGCCATCATCTTCGCGAGAGCCCCTGCAAGGCCGCCCTGCGTTCCGGCGCCGGCCGCCGCTTCCGGATTTCCGACCGGATACGCCAACAGTTTCATCAAATCCCGGGAGATAAAAAAACAGAGACCGGTGGTGATGGAGAGCGCAACCACCGAACGGAACAGGGCCCAACGCAGCGCCTCCAGGTGTTCGGCCAGCCCTTCCCATAACGCCAGCAACCCCTCGCGGTTGCCCAGCGCACCGCCGAGCGTTTCCGCCAAGGGTGTATCGTCCGGCAGCTGAAAGAGAAATTCCCGGACGCGTTGAAACGGGCCAAGCAAGAGATGCGAAATGCGATTCATCAATCAGATTTTAACGGAACAATCCCCGAACCACTGGGAACGGGTTTGGATACAGGGACCTATCGAAAAAGGGAACTCTGCGATTTAATCGGAGAATGACCGGAGGATAATCCTGGTAGCCTTTTTTGGCGGTTTGTGGGCGGCCCTGGAGCTCCCGCGTTCGGGGAGCCGCATCCTTCGGCTGGATCGCAACAACTACCGCACCCTTCATCCCCTGCTTTACCAGGGTGCCGCGGACTAAATTGAGCCGGAGGAAATCGTCTACCCGAACCGAAGCGTGATCCAAAAAGGAAGGCGCGCGCGAAGTTCCCAGGATACCGACAGCCACCCGGCGGAACGACGCCGCGATTCTCCAAAGAATGGTCTTCACTCTGCGGGCTTCTCCCGTTCGGGCGTGGTTTCCTTCGCAGTGGAATTCTCCCCCTTTAGTCCCTGCTGGATTTCCTGCTGGATTTGTTGCAGATCCTCCAGCTCCGCTTCCTTCGCCAATCGTGAGGGTAACTCGCGGATCTCGTCGGATGCCTGCTTAACGACGCGATACGAATCCGAACGATAGATCTTCTGAAGGTTCCTCCCGACTGTCCGCGCTCCCTCGGCGATGTCCTTCGGATTGAAGAGCAGAATTACGAAGAGAAGAATCAGGAACAGTTCGAGGGGCCCAACTCCCAGAAATTCCATATCGGGCTATCCTTTCCCCACCTTGCATGCCGTTCCGATGTGGTTCTTTTGTATCGAATCAGGGATCGGCTCGCCGCCGGGGAAAAGAGCAGGCATGGAAAACCTGCCGTGCTACTCCTTCGTAGAATCCTCGGATTTTTCCGTTTTATTCGAGTCCTCTTTTTTCACCTCTTCTTTTTTCCCCTCTTCTGGATTTAGGCCTTTGCGAAATTCGCGGATTGAGGATCCTAATTCTCCGCCGATTTTCCCCACCCGGCCTACGCCGAATACCAGGAGGACGATGGCAAGGATGATAATGAGTTCCGTTGGACCGAGGTTCATTTTCGACATCTCCTTTCGTGACCAAATCAAGAAGTTTTCAAACGCATGTTTCTGTTTCATTTGCGTTTTCCGGTTTTTGGTAAAAGATATTCCTTTGAGCATCCGAATGATGAAGAGGATCCGGAGGTATAGGGATGTTTCTGACGCTCTGCTAGGGTATTAGAAGACTCTTCCAAGGGAAAGTCAATAGATAAAAGAGCGATATGTTCATCGGATTGGGCAGTATTCGGCAGCCGGGTCTGCATAACAGACTTTCAATAGGTAAACCATATCACAATCCATTGCTGCAATGAATCGTTAAAACGAACACCCCGCCTGCACCAGGGATAGATCGAAGAGGATATTGAGCACCAATCCAACCCTAGTCCGCCTTCCATGGCCGATCAACAGACAGCCCACACCGCTTCAAACGGGCCAGCAGTAAAGCGAAAAAGGTGAGGTTTGGCATCATGGTGCTTTGCCAAAAAACCGGGTTAGCCGGAATCAGGGCGGTATTACCAAGAGGGCAGTATATTTCCGGTACGAACAACTAAAATAAAACAACCCGGCACAAAAAATCTTTACTGGGCAGATCCACTAACTTGGATCGAGAGGATATTAATCGCGGAACAACAATAAGCGGGTCTCCCATTGTTTCATGGTGAGATCGAGCCGCCTCACACCTATCCCAAGGTTTTTCCCCCAATAGGCGTCTTCGACATTTACTGCTCTGGGGAAGAAGATTGGGTGGACGCCTTCGCTTTGAGAGTAGATAGCCAGGAACCGGTCATTGCCCCAAACCATGTCACCGATATCGTTATAGAGATGTACGCCAGCCCAGCGGGCAATATTGTGCAGCAGTGTCCAGGATAACACCGGAGCTGCGCTGTAAATAGAACGCCACGTTCCAAGATCCTTGATCACCAAGCCCGGTTTCCCCGTGCTTTCGAGTAGACCCAGGACAAAAACCTGCGGATCGTCCGCATAAAAAGCAAGGCTGACCCTTGTGTCCGGCAAGAACTGAATCCTGGGTGGACGTTCGTACAGGTCTCGCTTTATACCTGTGCCGTATCTCATTCCCTGCGGCAGGCCGGCAGTTGCCGGGTGGTCATAGTTGCTCAAGCTGACATTAAGCTCGTCCTTAATATCCTGTTTGCCAAAATGGATTCCCGTGATCGCTTCCATATTTGCCAGCTCCGCTGAACGATCATCAAGGAAGCCTGGCGCATAGAACCACAGGATCGTCGCCCCATTGCATTCGACGGTCCGACCGATCAACTCCCGATCATCGGCTGAGAGGTAATATGCGTCTGCCATGATGTAGAGTTTGTAATGAGGGATGCCCGGACGCGCCAGGTCGCTCACGAGCAACTGTTCGAAGGGAGCGCCCATGCGGCTCAAGGACCAATTACGGAACATCTCGCGTGAGGCATCGATCAGCCCATCTTTCTGGGCCTGGAACATCTGCGACCGCTCGCTCACCACCAACGCGACTTCGCCAAAATTCGATCGGCCGATTTCAATCAGTTTCGCCTCAATCGCTCTCATTTTCCGGATTAGCTCGACGCACTCCTGGCGATCATACCAGCCCTGGTCCATCAAGTCGCACCACCACATACCGCTCGATGACGCGATGTGGTAGGCAGCATCTTTTTTCATCATCTCGATCGTCCCTTCGACACTAGTGGGCACGCTGATGTGATCTTTCCATCTTACCTTCGGTGTCCAGATCGTCTTGCAGTCCACTTCATCGAAGTGCATCTTGTGTGCCCGCCGGGCCGAATCTGCCATGCCTTGGGGGGAATGATAGCCTCCATATCCGCGGTAATCGTAGCTATGCGGGCTGGCAAGCAGGTCAACGGCCGGAGAGTCCAATAATCGTGCCAGGGCGTTATGCCCGATCAGCTGGGGCCTGGGCAGGTGGCAGAAAGGATAGCCATAAAAAGTGCAAATGACCTTGGGCTCCTTCATTGCCTCTTTTGCAGCCTGGCAAACGGCGATGATCGAATCGACCATTGAGTCAGTCATGGATTGGGTATAGTCTATCGTCCGCCGATCTCGGACCGGATCATAGAACTCGCCGTGCGATGTCCTGACCCTCTCGGCCGGCCATGGAACTTTGATCTCCTCAAAATGGGCGACCTCTCCCCATGCGCGCTGCAGCTTTTTCTCATCATCCTGGTATGTTTTTCGGAGCCACCGTTGGAAATCGTTCTCGGCCGCAGGGGAATAATCTTCAAGGCCGTTCAATAGGTATTCACCCCAATGGAACCATTCCTGAGGCCAGCCGTCACAGAGATGCCATCCCCAGATCCTGTCCGCGTAAGGTTGGGACTCTGCATGGTGAATGAGGACTGCGATGGCCCGACTGGCGTCCTCACGCCATTTGACAGAATGAAAGGAATGCAGGTTGAGTCCTTTCAAATAAACCCCATGATGAAGGTGCTCTTCACCCCTCGGATCAGATTGTGCTGGATCCATGATCTCGCTAGTCTCAATATTCCGCAGCACCACCATCTCGGTAGGATTGGCTTGTCCCCACCAGGGGTAGCCGGCCGGGGCGAAATCGATCCTCGGCATCAGGTATCCATTCCGGATATGATCGGCATATTCCGACACCTGGGCATCAAGCTCACTGAAATCGTATCTGTCTGGCCCGATCCACCATTTGATCGAAAACAGGGAAGTAAACAGCGTCACGTCAGCCTGCTTAAACCGGTCGATATGTTCCGGTTTGACATATGCCGAAACCGCCGGAACGGGTTGACCATTGATAAAGAGGCATGGATTGCCCTTGAATGGTCGAATGAATGAAGATGTCATTCTCACCTTCCTTGCGAGTCCGTATCAGCTGGTCGGGCTCAGTCTAGGCGGTGTATCTTTACATCCAGTTGCTGTTTATTCTTCAGGGGGATCAGAAAGTTAACCTTCTTCTCTATATCTGCCTTGAAAATTGTCTTATCCCATTCCAGCTCATATTGACCCCGAGGAAAACCTGACAGGTGCAATACCGCCGCGGTATCACGACCTGATCGATTCTCCAGGCTGAAACTGATCCTATCCATATCACCGCTCAGGATGATCGGTTTTTCATAGGCGAAGCCGGCCCAATCGATCAGGATTTGGACTCGGTGTGCAGGAGTGACGAAATAGAATCGCGTCCTGAGCCCGTCCCTTGGAATGACCTCGATCCTTTCTTTTATATGCGTGAGCAAACCACCGTAGGCGATCAACCCAAATAGAGGGTCATCCGCAACGACGGTGGCGGCCGTTCGCAGCGCACCGCTGTAGCCCAGGTCGATTTCCCCATCGTAAAACCAGGCCCCGCGTGTATTTTCTTTGCGGATCCACATTGGACCGTATTTCTCGGGTGTGAAAGCCCAACCTGCGGCGCCGTCGTTTTCAGCGCCAGGATACCAAAACCCATATCGGGTTTGTTTCGTTCCCGCGTTCATTAACGCCCAGGAGCTCAGGTAAGAGGCGTAGCCTAATCGCAAATAGGGATATGGATCTTTAGCATAATTTAGGGCGTAATCCAGGATCGCCCAGCCACCCAGCTGGGACATATAGCTGAGGCAGTACCGGACCGATTCACCTCCCCGGTAATCGCTGCCGAGTAAATAATAGGCAGGCTCCAGCCAGCCGCGCGCCGCAATATTTGCCTGAATCTGCTTTTCCAGGAAAGCCTGCGCCTCCTCCCGTTTGATCGTTGGATGGGAATACCATTTGTCCTGATTGATGTCGTGCCAGAGAGCATCGTCCGGTTCAAGTGTATTCTCAAGGGCATATTTGGCGATCGCGTGCGAGGATTCGAAGGCTGTCGTGTCGGAGGGAAACTCTGAATCAAAAGGATAAGGATCATCGTAGAGAAAGAACTTGACCTTTTTCTCCCATTCCTTCCTCAGCCAGCCAGCTTCCTCGGACAATCCGGCCTGGGACAAAGCTTCGATCAAATCCACGATGATCAGCTCATTATAGATACCGAGCTTGTATGCCCAGTATCCTGGTCTCTTTGGCTGGTTTTGAAAAAGGGGGTCAGGATAGCCTGCCATCTGAGGCAGGGTTTGAGTGAGAAAATAGGCCTTGGCGGTCCCAAAGGCACGCTTCAGATATTCATTTGCATCAAGATAGCGGACGAGGTCGGGATATTGCCCGGCGATCAGGTGCATGTGAAAATATAGCATGATCAGATGAGGATAGTCGAAACTGCGCCAGATATGTTCAAGCCCTTTTCCTTGCGAGTTGAATCCATGTTCGCTGAAGCGGTTCTCGAACCAGTTGGGCACGCCATAAATTCCGTAGGGGTAGGGTTCTTCCAGATCGGTCCTCTGCAGCTTCCCCCAGATGAAGTTCTCCAGATAATACTCGACCGCCTCGATTTCCCTTCTATCGGGAAAATGAAGATTCTTCGCCGCGATATAAGGCGCTTTCGGCAGAACGATGTCATCACAGGCCAGGATATATCCATACCAGTAGTCGAAGCCGTCCGTATTCTCCGGACCGCGCAGCAACCCGGCCCTCATATCCCATATAGAGAATAAACCGTTGTACCATTTCTCAGAGTCGCGGTGCTGCTGCTTGTTGACCAGAAAGGCTGCTCTTTTTTTAATGAGGGTTTCCAGGGGTTGAGTAACGAAGAACTCCAGCAGCAAGTATTGATCCTTTGCGTACGATACTGTCAGCGCATTCTCCCCCAGGCGTGTAAATTTCACGCGGTAGACGAAAGTATCTTTGGCTTTTTCCCCGAGGAATTCAAGTTGAGTTTGTCTCGGGTGCTCAGGAAAGATCCGGTGATCCCGGTTCTTGGTCCGTAGCGAAACCAGGACAGACAGGTCTTCAGGGACGGTCATGCCTGGGACAATCTGGATGTCAAACAGGCCTTCCTCGTAAAGGATTTCTCGCACCTGGTCATAATCATCAGCCCAGCGAAACTTGAACCCATAAGTGAGCACATCCCCAGGCCTTCCGCGTGGGGACAACCTCGCGCTCGTATGTGTCTGGCGCCACGAACCGCGCTTCTCCCCTGAGCCGTTCGATCCCGAATGAATATATACCCAGTAGGGCACTGCTATTTCCCGTGGGTTATATTCGTGTCGCTCGTAGTATTCCAATTTCGTCCCGCCTGTGGGTGTCATGACGAGGTACGGACCAATCCCATTGGGGCGTGTCCAAAATATAAACGAAGCATGACCCGAGATGAAACTATGCCTGACTACCGTCTGGGTATAGTTCGTCAGGTTGTCCTTAATAAACTTATTGTTAAAGGGTAATGGCAGTGCGATATCCCCCAATTCCAATTCATGGTCAGTCGTATTTTGGATGCCGATCGTCCAAAAGAGGCTGTCTTCCTGCCATCTGAACTCCACAGTTAAATTGAGGTCACGAATTCCCTTGACACCTTTGGATCTCCCCGGGTAAAAAAAGGTCAATGCATTCTGGTTCTGGCTATCCTTTTTTTCAAACCTTCTTGTGTCCCCTGATGAAAAGGCGGTGACCTCAACCCAATCCCCGCCTGGCGACCGGTAGCGGATAATGACGTTTCCCAATGTCTCCCCGGGCCATATGTAATCCGTATCATAGGAATCTGACTGTCGTTTCAGGCTGGTAATCCCCCCAAAATTCCATTCGATGACGAACATGCTGTCCCTCAGCATGGTTTGGAGGCTCCAGATTTCCTCTTTCCAATAAGAGGATTATGAACAAGGTTTCTTTTTTTTCGAAGATCCGTCTCGTTCGCTTGGCCAGTTACGGAGGATTTCCCTCCTTTTCTTTCTCCAGGCGCTAGACCCCTGATCATCTTCAAACTCCCACTTACCTTCGATCGCGCCGCAGGATTCGCGAACGATCAAACGGCCCATGACTTCGATTGGTTCCGCCTCTTTCACTTTGTCGTTGATAAAGCTCAACAAAAGCTTGGCCGCAGTCTCGCCCATTTCGTAGCAGGGCAAAGACACCGTTGTAATAGAAGGTCGGACAAAACTGGTGAAATTGCGGTTATCGTATCCTGCAACCGCGATGTCGTGCGGGACGCGCAGGCCTGCTTCCTGAAGGGCATAGATCGCGCCAAGTGCCATGAGATCATTCGCGGCAAGAATTGCGGTGGGCCGATTTTCGAGTTTGAGCAACGCTTGAGTAGCAAGATATCCCCCTTTCACTTCCCAGTCCCCTTTTTTGATAAGCCGGCTGTCAATTCGAATATTCGAGGCTGCCAGCTCGTCTTTATACCCCTTGAGCCGGTTTTGAGAAGCATCCCAGTCCTTGGGACCATTGATAAATGCGATCCGTCGATGTCCAAACTCCGCCAGGTGGCGGGTGACCAGCCGCGCTCCTCCATAATCATCCGGAATCACAGAATTTGGACAATGGCTGTTAAATAAGCGGTGGACAAACACAAAAGGTTTGGTCGTCATCCTCTGGACGGCGTCGGATGAATGATGCCATGTTTCCACGAAAATGATCCCATCAATCTGACGATTATTAAGGGATCGGATCGCATCGCTCTCGATCTTCGGATCCCAATCCGAATTGATGATTGTGCTGGAGTACTCTTCCGGTTTTAGATAATCCTGGATGCCTCGGATAATCGGCGGGGTGAAGGGGCTTTGGATATTCTCCACGATGATCCCGATATTAAAGGTGCGGTCCGTCCTCAGGCTGCGGGCTACCAGGTTCGGTTGATATCCCAACTTATCAGCAATTCTCAAGATCCGTTTTCTTGTCGCTTTGCTCATCGGGTGGTCGATGTTGTTTAGAGCGCGAGAAACGGTGGTCAAAGAGACGCCAGCGGCCTTTGCAATTTCAGTGATTGTGACCGGCATAATCTTATCTTCTCCATCATCGTAAACCTGCCTTCCAATCCCTCTCTTCCAAGCTGGCAGGTGTTCGGAACATTTATTAAAGTGGAAAAACCAGGCAACCATTGATGCCAAATCGGAACAAACCGCAGCTTTGGTCAGCAACCGTAAGGCGGATTATCTACGCTGATTCACGATCAAATACTATCATAAAGGACAACGTTTTCCTAATCAAGACCTCCATTAAGAACCAGCAGTCAATCATCAAAGCCAAATTGCAGATCCATGCTGTTGAATAAGTTAAACGACCATTTCCAACGAAACGATCACTATGGTTTTCGAAGATAGGGATGTCAGCAGTTTCCACCGCTGATGGGGGCATCGATCAGAATTGGAAATAGAACGGACTGCTGGCCCGCCAGTACACCGGAATCTTTTCGAATGGTGCCTCTGCAACGATCATTTGGCCACCGCTCAGCACCGCTCCGGTCCATGCATCTTTCCAATCGGTGCCTGATGGTAGATACACCTCGCGCTTTACTTCCCCTTCTTTGAGGACAGGGGCAATCATCAGGTCTGGACCGAGCATAAATTGATCGTCGATCACCGCAACACCCTTGTCCTCAGGAAAATCGATGAACAGCGGGCGCATCGGGGGTAGACCCATCTTGTGGGCAAATTGGTTCTGCGCCATCAGGTAAGGTTTTAATCTCTCGCGCACCCCCATAAGATGGACGATGATCTTGTATGCCTTCTCGCCGAACGACCATACTTCATTGGGACTGCCGCTGGCTTGCGCGCCGTCCAGGCCATTGCCTGGTTCACGCGCCCCGTGCAGACGGAACAACGGGCAGAAAACACCATACTGGAACCAGCGCACGATCAGCTCTTTAAAATAATCGGTACGGATATCTCCGCCCATGAAGCCGCCGATATCCGTTGTCCACCACGGGATACCGCTGACTGCGATGTTCAATCCTGCCCGGACAGATTTTTGCAGATACTCAAACGTGGAGGGGATATCACCGGACCAGACCGCTGCACCATAACGCTGGGTACCCGCCCAGGCCGAGCGGGACAGGTTGACGATCTCTTTTTCCCCGGCCGCACACTCCCCCTCGTAAAAACCACACTGGTGCATGAACGGGTAAATGCATCCGACTTCCAGCGCGCTCCCCAGGTGATAACGCAGGTTTTGATGGGTGATCGGGTATATTTCCGGTTCATCCGCATCTAGCCAGAACAGGCGAATACCCCGGTCATAATAGTTTTTCTTGACCTTTTCCCAAACAAACCTGCGTGCCTCCGGATTGGTCGAGTCATAATAGTAGAGGTAAGCTGGTCCTTCCGGGTAGCGGTCACGGATGGTCATGAACGCATTAAGGTTGGCATCGGCCTGCACGAGGAGGCCGTTTTCATTCATCTCCTTGAAGTTCTCACTGTTGACATTGACTGTTGGCCAGACCGAGACCATCAACTCAATCCCCATTCCTTTCAGTTCATCGACCATTGCCTCGGGGGCAGGCCAGTCGGCCGGGTCAAACTTCCATTCACCCATCATCGTCCAATGGAAGTAATCGATTACAATGACTGAAATGGGCAGGCCGCGCCGTTTGTACTCACGGGCAACCTCAAGAAGTTCCTGCTGCGTGCGGTAGCGGAGCTTGCACTGCCAGAAGCCCAACGCCCAATTGGGCAGCAACGGTGGTCGGCCGGTGGCGGTGACATAGTGTTCGACGATCTGTGCCGGCGATTCGCCGGTCACGACATAATAATCAAGCAGGCGGGTGGCTTCCGCCACCCAACGGGTCGCATTCTCGGCGAGTTCCACCCGCCCGATTGCAGGGTTATTCCAAAGGAAGCCGTACCCACGGCTTGAGAGCACAAACGGGATTGCGACCTCTGTATTGGTCTGCTGCAGCCGGAGGACGCAACCTTTCTGGTTCAAAAGACCATTTTGGTGCTGACCCAGACCGTAAAAACGCTCCCCGGGACTTGACGCGAAGGTGGCTTCCAGGTGATACAGACCGTCTCCACGAGCCTCAAAGTTGCGGGAAGGATACGACCAGAACCTCTGGACCGGTTCTTCCAACAACGCCTCACCGGTCGTTTGATTGAAAAACTGCAGCCGACCCAGATCCGACAGGTCAACCCGAAGCCTGCCGTTAATTAAAATGGCAACCTCATCTCCAACCTTAAAACCGGGCGAAGCGCCAGAAGGCGGCTCGCCCAGCAGCGCATAGGGCACCTTTGGAAATTCTGCAAGCCGGGTGGACCTAACGCGCACACCGTCCGGCCCCCAAGGTTGAACCGTCAGGACTTCATGGTTCCGCTTCCAATACAGGATATTTCCTTCAATGGAGAAATGAGACATTTCTGTCCTCTATGTGAGAATTGAAGCAAGGGGCTCTTGATCCAGCGTCAGAAAGACCGATAAGGACTTTACCTTTTACGAAGAGGAACTTTCCGACCTGCGATTATTATTATTATACTTCCTCTGCCCGCGCGGTCCGTATTACATGTGCCTGTCTGCCATTCCAACTTCTTGATCTCTTCGCTCCAGGATGCACCTCCTGACGGGCCAGTTGCCTGAAACCCTATCTCCAAGATCGGGTTAATCCCTTCGTCTGACATATGGCACATTTTCCATGATTTTCATTTACCTACTTTTGCCTACTTGACATTGAATGGGTTTAATCCTATAATTATTAGGAAAACGTTTTCCTAAAAAGACATAAAAAAGTATAAATGTTTTCAGAGGATGTGAAAGAATGCATCCACTCGCATTAATTCTTAGCAAGGTCTGAGCGCCTTGCGAATTGTGGTGTGTGCCTGTCCACCTTCTAAGGGCTTTTTTTTGGGAGGTTGTATGTCGAAGAAAGGAGAAGAAATCACCCCAAATAGACTGATCCGACTTCCAATCCTGTGATATTCATGAGGTTTTTTCGTACGAAAAGAGAGGAGAATATGTCAAAAAAAAGTAGAACCCTAAACCGGCGAGAATTCCTGAAACTTGCCGGTGTAGCGTCTGCTACGGGAATCTTGGCGTCCTGCGCACCAGCGGCCACCCCAACCCCCGCCCCCACTACTGCGCCAACCCAGCCGCCTCCACCGGGCGCGACCAGTGCACCGGCAGCAACGGCCACAACTGCACCGCCAGCTGCACCTGTCACGCTCACCTATGGCCGCCATGATTCGGGCTTGGGTGTCAATGACACGATCAAGTCGTTCCAGGCGGCCCACCCGAACATCACGGTCAAAATGAACGTGATCGACAACTTCCACGATCATGTGTACGCCCTCGCCGCAGCCGGCTCGCTCCCGGATGTCGTCCGCAGCTGGGAAGCCATGTCGCTTGACCTTGGTCGTCATTCAATCTTTATCGACATCCAACCGCTCGTGGACGCAACGAGCGACTTTCACCCCGAAGACTTCTATGACAACTGGTGGAAGTACCCGGTGTCGGGCGGCAAACGGTTTGGCGTCCCTGATGCCAGCGCACCGCATGTGTGCTACTACAATATGGACCTCTTCGACAAGGCGGGTTTGCCGTACCCGGATCCCAACTGGACCTGGGACGATTTCATCGCCACAGCCGAAAAATTGACTGATAAAAAGACAGGCGTCTGGGGCTCGCAGCCAGTCCCGGTCGGATGGCAGTATTACCTCCTCAAGTTCTGCTGGCAGAACGGCGGAGATTTCTTCACCCCGGACTATGCCCAGTGCGTGATCGACCAACCGCCCGCGATCGAAGCCCATCAAGTCTGGGCCGACTTCCAACTGAATGGCAAAGCCTGTCCAGCCCCATCCCAGATTGCCAGCATCGGCGGCGAAAACGTCGCCGCAAACCTGATGCAAGCCGGCAAAGCTGCCATGTTCCGCATGGGCACCTGGATCACCATGCAACTGGTTACAGGGAAGATCAAGTTCGGCGTCGTGCCGGAGCCCAAGAAGGTCAGGCAAGACACCATCACCCACGGCGCATTCAACGCTATTCCTGCCACCACGAAGAACAAGGACGTGGCCTGGATGTGGATTAACGCCAACTGCAGCACCCAGGGAATCTACAACTACTGCGCCAATAAGGATGCGCGCTTCCCCGGATGCCGCAAGAGCACCAACGAGATCAAGCCGCAACCATGGGTTGAACCGACGGTGACCTGGGATATCAACTGGGACGTAATCAAAGATTGCCAGACCTACGGACACGTGCTGCCAGGGCCCAACCATGAAGGCGAAGCTCTGAAGATCATTGGCGACGCGCAGCAGGCGATTTTCACCGGTAGCGCCAAGGCGAAGGATATCCTGCCGACGATTGTTCCGCAGGTCAATGCGGTATTGGCCACGCTATAGCCAGCTGCGGGGTAACCGGTTTTTCGCTACGAGTACGGGTCTGAAAAGCGACTGTGCAGTGGATCATTAGGAGCGTTATGATTCTTCACCGCCAGAGGAAGGACTGGCGGTGAAGAATCCCCAGAGGACACACGGAGGAGATTCATAGAACCCCGTGGGGCCTGCTTCCGGGAGAATCCATCTTCGGAAATAATCCATTCTTGTCCGTTTGTTTATCTACCTCCCTGAAGTTGGACCCCATGGGCTTGTTAGTTAACCCTATTTGTAAAACTTTGCAAGATAACCTGTAAAATATAGGGTGACATAATCAATCACGATCATCGATGAGACGTAATTATTTAAGGTTTCTGTCCCTATCCCCTATGTGGTCCCAACAGGTGTAGCCATGTCTGCCATTTCAGGAAATAAAATAAAGAGTTTTTTTAGGTCAGCGCGAACCCGCAATGCCTTGACGGCCTACTTGTTTATTTCCCCCTGGGTCATAGGCTTTCTATTCTTCATGGGTGGTCCGATCATTGCCTCTCTGGTTTTAAGTTTCTTCAGATGGGATCTGCTTTCGCCGCCCCAATTCATAGGACTTGCTAACTTCACTAACCTCTTCAAGAAGACCGACCTTTTCGTTCCTTCCATGATTGTGACATTCAAATACGTGATTATCGCAGTGCCAGCGTCCCAAATTCTAGCCTTGGGATTAGCCCTCTTGCTCAACCAAAAAGTGCGCTTCCGGGGTTTTTTCCGAACGATCTTTTACCTGCCGTCTGTCGTGAGCGGCGTGGCCGCCTCCGTCATTTGGATGTGGTTGTACGATGCCCAATATGGCGTCATTGATAACCTGCTGAAGCTCGTCGGGATCACAGGCCCCAACTGGCTGTTCTCAAAAGACCTGGCTTTGTGGTCCTTAATAATCATGAGCCTGTGGAGTGTGGGCGTACCCATGGTCGTCTACCTGGCGGCTTTGCAGAATCTCCCGCAAGAATTATACGAAGCAGCCGAATTGGACAATGCCGGTGGGTGGACTACATTCTGGAACCTGACGGTACCCTTGATCTCCCCAGCCATCCTCTTCAATCTGGTCATTGGTACCATCTTTGGCATTCAGACCTTTGCACAGCCCTACTTAATGACGAATGGGGGTCCTGTTAACTCGACCATGTTCGTGGGGCTGCATCTCTACGAGGTTGGCTTTCATTACCTGCAAATGGGAGGCGGGTCAGCAATTGCCTGGATTTTGTTCGTTATCATCACGGTGTTGACCGTTTTACAGCTCAGGCTGGCCAACCGTTGGGTTTATTACGAATCCCAGTAAGCTCTGATTTAACGAGAGGAGCATTAAATGTCCCCACCAAGCCATGGCACAGCTTCCAAACAGCAAAGGGCCCAGGTATCTCGAGACCGACTCCACGCGATATTGTTCGGCAACCGTTTCCGAACCGGTATCTTCAAGCAAATCCTGATCTATTTGCTACTGATCATTCTGTCGGCGCTTTTCCTCCTTCCCTTCTACTGGATGGTGAACACGAGTTTAAAAACACCCGATCAGCTGTTTGCCATTCCTCCTGTTTGGTTTCCGCACCCGTCTGCGTGGGATAACTACGTGCATGTGATGACCATCAGTTTGGGCCCGCAATATCCCACTGTTCTGCGCAGTGCCTTGAATACGCTGATCATCACCATAAACGGTCTGATCGCTACGTTGTTCTCCAGTTCTTTGGTGGCATATGCGTTTGCCCGCATGGAATTCCCTGGCAAGAAAATCCTTTTCCTGGGGATCCTAGGGACCTTAATGGTTCCATTTTCAGTCATCATGATTCCGCAGTTCATCCTGTGGAAGCAAGTAAACTGGCTGGATACCTACTGGCCATTGATCATTCCACAATGGTTTGGAGGGGCATGGAACATTTTCCTGATGCGCCAGTTTTTCATGACAATCCCTAAGGAGTATGACGAGGCCGCCCTCATGGAAGGCGGCTCCCGGTGGGATATCTACTGGCGCATCATCCTGCCGCTTTCCCGGCCGGTGATGGCAGCCGTGGCGGTCTTTGCTTTCGTGTTTTTCTGGAACGACTTTTTAAATCCACTGATCATATTGGTCACCCCGATCAAATTCACGCTGACCATGTTCCTGGTCAATTTCGGAATGATGTATCAATACATTCAGTGGCAGCTTTGGATGGCAGCCTCTGTCATCATCATCCTGCCATGTCTCATTCTCTTTTTCTTCACCCAGAATCTGTTCTTGAGCGGTATCAACATTACAGGCGTGAGGAAGTGATCAATCCGCGAGGAGAATGGCTGGACCAAACTCAATGGACCTATCAACCAGGTGGAGGAAATGCCAGGGCGGCGGACAGGCTCAGCTGAATTGAGATCCTCTCCCGATACCGGCTGGACGATCTCCCAGATCGGGTTGTGCCCGGAAAGGTCTGTGAACGCAGATAGGCGAGTCCGGAAAGACTATCTCAGCCAAACCCCTATCGAACAAGGCTCTGATTTGGATCCATGGAGCCTCACGAAAAAAGCGTACTTGTCTCTTTACTCTCCTCCGTCTGCGCTGCCTTGGGTTGATGGCTAAAGCGGACGGAGGTTGCTTTTTCACACAATCTGATGACCGGCTTTTTCCTGGTCATTTTCCGAGATGATGACTTCCCTGGCAAAGGATCTTTTTAAAGTGGTAAGCTATCTGATGGAATGAAATCATAATTCAGGGAACATAGAATGCCAACAGTTAAACGCCAACTCGAACCGGTCCCATTCACTGCGGTTGCCTTTGAGGACGCATTCTGGGCACCTCGCCTTGAGGTGAACCGGACGGTCACCCTGCCGCATATATACCGGCAATGTGAAGCCACGGGTCGCATCAGCGCCTTCGATTTGAATTTTCAGCGCCCCGTGCCGTCGCCGATTGTCCTGATCTTTGGAGATTCCGATCCGGCCAAGTGGCTCGAGGCGGCAAGCTATTCGCTGGCCACTCACCCCGATCCTGCTCTGGACGCGTTGGTCGATCAGGTAACCGATAAGATCATCCACGCTCAGCAACCCGATGGCTACCTGAACACGCATTTCATCGTTGCCCAACCGGAGATGCGCTGGCGGAATTTGCGCGATTGGCATGAAATGTACTGCGCCGGCCACTTGATCGAAGGCGCGGTTGCCCATTATCAAGCCACCGGCCAACGCAAGCTGCTGGATGCGCTTTGCCGATACGCCGATCATATTGACGCGACCTTTGGGCGCGAACCGGGCAAGAAGCGCGGCTATTGCGGACATCCGGAAATCGAATTGGCACTGATCAAGCTGTATCATGCCACGAATAATCCACGCTATTTAAAGTTGGCCACGTACTTTATTGAGGAGCGTGGAACCCAACCATACTATTTCGACATCGAAGCGCGGGAGCGCGGCGAAGACCCCGCCAATTTCTGGGCCAAAACGTACGACTATTGTCAGGCTCAAGTGCCCGTCCGCAAGCAAACCAAAGTGAATGGTCATGCGGTTCGAGCGATGTACCTGCTCTGCGCTGTTGCCGATTTGGCGCACGAGAATGACGATCCGACCCTACTGGAAACTTGCGAACGGCTTTGGGATAACTTGGTCACCAAACGCATGTACCTGACGGGAGGGATCGGATCATCGCGCCAAAACGAAGGGCTCACGCTGGACTATGATTTGCCGGATGAAACGGCGTATGCCGAAACGTGTGCAACGATTGGGTTGATCCTTTGGAACCACCGTCTACTGCAATTCACGGGGGAGAGCAAATATGCGGATGTCATCGAGCGCGGACTATATAACGGTTTCCTGAGCGGCGTATCCCTGGATGGGGCGCGCTTTTTCTATGAGAACCCGTTAGCCAGCGCCGGCGGACATCATCGCCAAAGCTGGTTTGAATGTCCCTGCTGCCCTCCGAACCTGGCACGCACGCTGGCAAGCCTGGGGGGATATTTCTACTCCACGGGGAAAAACGATGTATGGGTGCATCTCTTTGCGCAAGGGAGTGTGAAACTGAAAGTAAATGGGTCTGAAGCGAGCCTCCGTCAAATAACCGGGTATCCCTGGGACGGCAACGTGAAGTTTGAGATCGGCGTTGCTGATCCAAAGGCTTTTGCTTTGCACCTCCGCGTGCCCGGCTGGTGCGAGCGATGGTACCTGCGCGTCAACGGAACTCCTGTAACGAACCTGAATCCCAAAACGAACGGGTATCTGGCGATCGACCGCGAGTGGCGTCCGGGGGATGTGGTGGAGTACCAAATGGAAATGCCCATCCAGTCGGTCTGGGCCCATCCGGCCGTGCGCTCTTTGCAGGGACGTGTGGCGATCCAGCGCGGTCCTATCGTCTATTGCCTGGAAGGTGTCGATCACCAGGGATTTGTTTTAGATCAAATCGCCTTGGATCCAAAGGATGGCTCCTCGGAATTTGGAACCGGGCATCAGGACAATTTGCTCGGTGGTGTTAACATAATCCAGGGCAAAGGAGTTGTTGTTAATGAGAAAGGCTGGAAGGGCATGCTGTACCGCTACAGAGGACCATCATTGAAGTTCATGGAAATTAAGGCAATCCCCTATTATGCATGGGATAACCGCACTCCGGGCGAGATGCGTGTTTGGCTATGGTCAAAATCCTAACCGGTCCCCTTTTTCTTTCGCGGAGATGTCAGCCTGGAGGACAGCCGGGCTACCCTGGATCATATCGCCCTCAGTCCCAATTGCAGTGTAGCCAAACCCCATCGGCTCCTCGACTGCCAGCCCCGCCATAGCTCGATCCGGGCCGTACAAGAAGCGGTGGAGTGACCGATAAAAAATCGGGGACTGCTTTCATGATTCGCCCCCTCTCTCGAAAGATCACGAAGGGCGGTCCAGTCCTGGATAGCAGGGTTGGACTTTCGCCTCGCTGTTCGACGATTTTACAGATCTTATGGATAAGACTGCCCACGGACAATCTTGAAAACGTACGCATGCTCGCAGGGTTTTTTCCCGGGAGTTTTGATCCTTATGCCTTCGGAAGTGAGCAGCCATTCCAGCTCCTGATCGCAAGCAGCTTGATAAATCATGATATCATGTCTATTTCACTTTCAACATCGATAGCATAATATGAAATCAGGATCTGATTCAATGGTCAGGACTGCAAAATTCACGCTCCATCCTGAATTTCAGATTGGCACGGTTGACCCGCGCCTGTTTGGATCGTTTATTGAACATCTCGGGCGGGCAGTGTATGGTGGCATTTATGAGCCCGGCCATCCCTCGGCCGATAGGGATGGCTTCCGGCAGGATGTCATTAAACTGATCAGAGAGATGAACATCCCCCTTGTCCGCTACCCGGGAGGGAACTTTGTGTCGGGTTACAACTGGGAGGATGGGATCGGTCCCAAGAGGCAGCGCCCCCGCAGACTCGATCTGGCCTGGAAATCCATCGAGACCAATCAGGTGGGGACCAACGAATTCCTCACCTGGTGTCGAAAAGTGGAGGCGGAGGCCATGATCGCGGTCAACCTCGGCACGCGTGGGGCGGACGCAGCCCGCAATCTGGTCGAGTATTGCAATCACCCCAGCGGCACCTACTGGAGCGACCTGCGCGTTGCCCATGGTTTTAAAGAACCGCACCGTATCCGCACCTGGTGCCTGGGCAATGAGATGGATGGAAGCTGGCAGATCGGCCATAAAACGGCGGAAGAATACGGCCGCTTGGCTTGTGAAACAGCCAAAGTCATGAAATGGATTGACCCCGCCATTGAGCTGGTGGCTTGTGGCAGCTCATTCGTCGGGATGCCGACCTTTCCCGATTGGGAAGAGACCGTGCTCTCCGAGACGTACGAGCAAGTGGACTATATCTCTCTGCATACTTATTTGGGAAACCTGGAGAACAACACCTCCCATTACCTGGCCAAGCCATTGGAGATGGACCGTTACATCTCCACGGTCGTGAATACGTGCGATGTCATCAAGGCCAAGAAGCACAGCAAAAAAAACATCCGGCTGTCATTCGATGAATGGAACGTCTACCACGAATGGGAGCAGCCCGAGGCGATGAAAGCGAGGCCATGGCTGGTTGCCCCTCCCCTCCTGGAAGAAAGCTACACCTTGGAAGATGCGCTGGTCGTCGGAGGGATGCTGATCACCCTTTTGAAACATTCCGACCGGGTTAAAATCGCCTGCATGGCGCAATTGGTTAATGTGCTCGCGCCGATTATGACCGTCAATGGAGGGATTTGCTGGAAACAATCGACCTACTATCCTTTTGTGCAGGCCTCACGTTTTGGACGCGGGCAGGCGCTGGATCTCAATATCCACTCGCCGACTTACGAGGACTGCGAGTATGGGCTAGTCCCTTATCTCGATGCGGTTGGGATATGGAACCAGGAAAATGAATATGTAACCATTTTTGCCGTTAACCGGGATACGCAATCCAGCCTGTCGATCGAAGCTGATGTTCGGGCATTTCCTGAATATAAAGTGGTCGAATATACAACACTCACCCAGCGCGATTTAAAAGCAGGCAACACCCCCGACCATCCCGATCGGATCGTCCCCCGGAATAACGGCGATGCCCGGTTGGAAAAAGGGATTTTGCGCGCTACTCTTCCCGGAGTCTCCTGGAATATGATCCGCTTGGCCGCCGGCAGTCATTAAAGGCGTAGCTACATCAAAACCTGCCCAAATCGGTTGAACGTCCGGAGGGGCAGTCTCCCCGTGGATCGTTCATCATGGGTCACGAACTTCGGGGGACTACATTCCTTATGCCCCATCCGAGATGATCGCAAACAGATTACCGATCCAGTATATAATGATTGATACAGATCAATTGCCTGCCCGATGTGGATTCCATACATGAAACCACCGGACAAGGATCGCGATGGCAAAGTCTGAAAAGAAATGGCAAATTCCAGGGGTTGTTTTTCAACCCAAAGTCCACGAAGGGATTCGTAGGGGAATCAATACCCTCGTCAACGCGATCCGCCCAACCCTGGGACCGTTGCCGCGTTGTGTGGTCAACGATAAAACATATGGTTCCAGCCGGGCAGAGCTGCTGGATGACGGCGGGATAATCGCTCGGCGCATTATTCAACTGTCCAACCGGGAAGAGGATATGGGTGCGATGTATCTCCGTCAGGTCTTGTGGAAAATGCACGAGACCATCGGCGACGGCACAGCGACCGCGGCAGTGATGTTTCAGACCATCTACAACGAAGGTCTACGTTGTATCGTCGCGGGTGTGAATGCCATGCGCTTGCGTCAACATCTGGAAGTGGCGTCCCAGGTCATCCTGGAGGAATTGGAAAGCATGGTCACCCACCTGAATGGTCGGGAACAGTATGCGAGGTTGGCTGAAACCATCTGCTATGATCCCCCTTTGGCAAAAATGCTCGGTGAAATCTTTGACATCATTGGTGCATACGGCCGCCTGGATGTTCGCCCAGGACGCGGCCGGGAGTTAGAACGGGAATACGTCGAGGGGATGTACTGGGATGGTGGACTCTTTTCCCGGGAATTCATCCAGGACCCCCTCTTAGGAAAGGCGGAGATGGAAAATTCCGCTCTCCTGATTAGCGACCTGGAAATAAAAGAGCCGCAAGGCCTGCTGCCTATTCTGGATATGGCGATTGGTGCCAATTTTAAAACCTTGGTGATAATCGCAAGTGCTATATCCGACCGGTCATTATCGGTGCTCCTGAGCAAGTTCAATCGCGAAAAAATCCAAGCAGTCGCCGTCAAAGCGCCCGCCCTGGATACGTTCAATCGATCAAAGGCACTTGAAGACCTGGCTTTGCTGACTGGCGGACGCTTTTTTATTCAGGCAGCCGGTGACACCTTGAGCACGGTCCAAATCGATGATCTCGGGCAAGCAAGGCGTGTCTGGGCTAACCGGGATAACTTCGGCATTACCGGAGGCAGAGGCGACCCTCGCCGTTTACGCCAACACATCGCTCAATTAAGGGCGGCTCTGAAAAACACTAATGAACCCGAGGAATACAAACGTTTGCAGGAAAGGATCGGCATATTATTGGGTGGCACAGCTGTTCTCTGGGTGGGTGGGAACTCTCCCATCACGATCGAGGCTCGCACAGCACTTGCCGAACGAACTGCGGAAGCCATGCGGGGCGCTCTTCGAGAAGGAGTCTTGCCTGGCGGGGGAATTGCCCTGCTCGCCTGCCGACCAGCCCTGCAGAAAAAGAAGCGCTCGGCAAAAGACCCCGATGAATATGCTGCTTACACCATCCTGTTGAACGCTATCGAGACACCGATTCGCACCCTGATCGATAACGCCGGATTCAAGCCGGATAAAGTACTCAGCGAGATCGACCTGGCTGGTCCAGGCTTTGGGTTCGATGCTCGGCAAGGGCAGCTGGTCGATATAGCCCAATCTGGCATTTATGATGCCGCCTCCGTGGTCAAGGCGGCCACTTTCAGTGCGATTCACGGAGCTGCACTGGCCTTGACCATCGACGTTCTCGTCCATATTAAAAATCCGCCCTCCAGCTATTACACTCCTTAAAGATCATGACGAAATCCAGAAATCCCAACGACATTATGAAAAATGATCTTGTTTATCAATTCGCTGCATCCAAAGCGTTCGGGGCGAAGCAGGGGAGTTGCTATGCAGCACGATTCTCAGGTCTATATCGCTCCAAGGATGGCGGCAAGACCTGGCGTGGAGCTTTCACCTCCTCGAATCTGGGAGAGGGGTTATCGGCTCTGGCGGTCGTGGTCCCCCCCGATCCGGAAGATGAACCCGACGTTTTTGTCGGCGTCAATGGGGGAATATTACGCTCATCGGACGATGGACAGAACTGGGAAAGGACCCAGCATTCCTCTCCTCCCACAATAGTTTCGGCCCTGGCAATCTCGCCGAACTTTATCCAGGATGGGACCCTCTTTGCAGGCACGCTCGAGGATGGTGTGTTTCGTTCTTCAGACCGAGGCTGGCATTGGTCGGCTTGGAATTTTGGGTTGATGGATTTAAGGACCCTTTGCTTGGCCATTTCGCCCAACTTTGCCAGCGATGAAATGCTTTTCGTCGGCACACAGAGCGGTATCTTCC
>Ga0315282_10005028_pt1 | contig 22698 bp, 22 predicted proteins | sample YL17G07_20_MG_FD_203693 | JGI IMG/M metagenome (GOLD analysis project Ga0315282, IMG submission 203693) | Sediment microbial communities from Yellowstone Lake, YNP, Wyoming, USA - YL17G07_20 | ecosystem: Environmental > Aquatic > Freshwater > Lake > Sediment | place: USA: Wyoming | collected... | reverse complement strand
CCGCTCTTGGCGACTTGAAAGGCTGGGCTATTTGAGCCCTCTCGAATACCGGCAAACCTCTTTGACGAGGATGGCCGCCTGATGCTAATCTTGTGTCCAAAGAACCGGGACCGATTCATGAATTTTGTTGACTATCTATTTCTGCCCCATCTTGCCATTGCTGTATTAAGGCCACGTCCCGGATTTCCTACCATGGCCGCCACTGGTGGGTGCACGTGGATTCGGCTTTTCCGTTAAGCCACCACTACCGAGCGGTGCCTAGTCATGGTTGAAGCATGGGTATCCGCTTGACAACGAGGGCCTCGGGGCATAGTAATTCCTTGAGGTGGAAAATTTGCCCTATTTTCGATGCGGTGAGCGAAAATTCGTTCTTTGGCAGGGCGAACCAAGTCTTTCGAATATGCTCAGTGCCATTATCAAAGGTGAAAAGGAACATCGCAAGGCTTGAAACCAGGCAAACGCGGTCATTGCCGCATAATTTAGATTCACAAGCTTCTCTTTGAATTGAAGGAAATTTATCTGGATTGAAAACTTTGATAAAAAAGAAAGGAGAAAAAATGAATCGGAGGAGATTATTTTCTGGAATGGTCGTAGCGATTTTCTTCGCCCTGGGGATGGTTGTTTTTACGCCGCAACTGGCCCAAGCCCACTGCGACACCCTGAACGGTCCGGTGGTATTAACGGCGATGAAGGCCCTGGAAAAAGGGGATGTGACCCCCGTTCTCAAGTGGGTGAAAAAAGGGCATGAGGGGGAGATTCGTGATTTATTCAAGAAGACCCTGGTGGTGAGAAGCAAGGGCCCCGAGGCCAAGGAGCTGGCTGACCGGTTCTTCCTGGAAACCCTTGTAAGGCTTCACCGGGCAGGGGAAGGAGCCCCCTATACCGGGCTTTCCGCAGAACCCGTGGAACCCATCGTCACTGCCGCAGATAAATCCCTGGAAAACGGGTCGGTAGATCAATTGATTAAGAATGTATCCCAAGAGGTTGCTTCCGGAATCCGTAGGCGTTTTACCCATAGCCTGGAGAAGAAAAAGCATGCCGATGAGAGCATCGATTCGGGGCGAGAATTTATCGAAGCCTATGTCGAGTTTACCCACTATGTGGAAAGGCTGTTTAATGACGCCAGAGGCGGCTCTGCGGAACACGAGAAAGCAGAAGCTCCCCCGCAAACACTGAAAGGGAAAAAATGAAACGACCCGAAGTCGACTGGGATGCCTGTATCGGCTGTGGATCGTGCGTGGAGGTTTGCCCGGAGATCTTTGAACTCAGGGATGACAAAGCCTGTGTGGTCGGCCCCGATAAATGCGACACCTGTGATTGCCAGGAGGCCGTTGATATTTGTCCCGAGCAGGCAATAAGTCTGGTCGAGGAATAAATGCCAGCGCCAAGAAGTGGGCATATAGAAGAATTCGATACTTATTAATCAGAGCATAAAATAGAGAATTCCATTTCAAGAAGGAGGACTATAAATGTATAAAAACACCTATCGAGAGCGAGTAGAAAAATGCACCCAGTTGATGATAACGAACGGGCTTGACGTTCTCCTTTTGGCCAAACCGGCCAATATGGCCTACCTTACGGGAGATGGGCGCCTTTGTGCGTTCGCCATGATTACCAAGGACGGTAAGGTCGCCCTTGGTGTCCCGAAGACAGATGTAGAGGATGTGAAATCTCTCGCACAATTTGACCATATCACGGGATTTGAGAACGAAGTGGGGATGATTCATTCCATCGCCCATTACTTCGAACATTTTGGTATCAGCCAGGGTGTGGCGGGGCTGGAATATACCTTTCTCACGCAATCCATGATGGGTATGCTCACCCACCCACATGGCAAACCGGAGAAGGTAATGGTCAAAGACTGCACCCCTATTTTTTCGGAACTACGCATGGTGAAAGATACCGAGGAAATCGAACGCATCCGAACCGCAGCGAAAGTTGCCTCAGCCGGAATGAAAGCGGCTGTGGAGGCGGTGAAGCCGGGACTCACCGAAAGTCAGATAGCGGCCGAAGCGGAGTATGCCATGCGCCAGGCCGGCGCCGAAGAGTTCTACCGTTCTTATGTTTCCTCTGGGCCGCGCACAGCCATTGCCCATGGTCTGCCCTCCCTCCGAAAGCTCGAAGCGGGAGATCTGGTGATGATCGACATCCATCCCGTCGCTAACGGGTACAGTGCAGACCTTTGCCGCACGATCTGCGTAGGGAAACCGACGGGTGAGCAGCAGTCGGCTTATGATCTCTACTTGAAAGCTCAACAGGCAACCATCAAGAAAATCAAGGCGGGTATCGGAATGGACGCACTTGAGCAAACTATGCATGGAGTGATCAAAGAAGCCGGTCATAGCGATCATATTTTCGGGCCTCCTATTCATGGCGTGGGTCTCGAATTCGAGGAGGCCCCTCTTCCAGCAGGCCATGCTTTCTTCCATGGAGAGAAGGAATCGCCGCCGCTCCAAGCCCAGGTGGTCATCGCCGTGGGAAACTGCGGACTTTACCTGAGTGGCTTCGGGGTTCGAGTGGAGGATACAGTGGTCGTTACGGAGAAAGGCCCCATGGTTTTAACTGAGTATCCTTATCAACTTGAAAAATAGAACTTCAAAGGGCAGGCTCTCGCTCTTATTATGACTTAGCTGGCATGGCTTCAATGAAGCTCCACGCAGCAAGCTGCGGGGCACCAGAGGCCAAAACCTGCCTTAAGCTTTTTTCCATGATAGGACCCACTCTGGCAAACTGCATTGAAACAAGGAAATCACGGCTGGTGCCGCATAATTCCGGTATTATAAGAGGGCATCACCGCATGAAGCTATTTTCCCCGAGGAGGCGCGCCGCTTCTACGACTGGTTCGGCCAAAAGCAGGGTTCGCATTTCTTCTACGAGGATAAGGCCACAGGGAAGGTCACAGGCCTGTCCACACAGGGTGGGAGCTGAGTGATCGTAGCACGGGCATCTTGCCCGTGAATCATGGGCGAGACGCCCATGCCACAATTCGTAGGGCGGGTTTGAAACCCGCCCCTACGGGAGTTTGCTCAAGGTGCCCGTGGATTTCATCCATCCGCACCACGCATTCCGGGCGCCGCATGCGTCGCCCCCACAATATGCACCACGCGCCCGCGCGCTAGCGCGGCCCTGCGGTCAGAACGGTGCGGAAACCCACGGTGGCAAAGGCTTCCCAGGGCAGGCGCTTCACGGCCGGGGCCGCCGTATCGGGCCGCTCGCCGGACAGGCCCCCCAAAACATAGAACCGGCCTTCCTCCTCGGTCCGGGTCTCGCCCCGGGCCCACTCGCTCGCGCCCGAGCCCAGGCCCCGCAGGCCGTACCCGTTGGCCGGGCCCTGGCCCACCGGACCCAGCGCCTGTTCGGGCGGCAGAGGCGTTTCCGCCCCGTGCATCATACCCGAGGAACCAGCCGGGCCGCGGGAAGGCGGGCCCAGGGCCTGGGCGCCGTTCCCGCTCTGGTGGCGAGTGCCGGCGGCGTGGAACCACTCGCCCATGGTGGGCAGCCGCCGGCCGTAATATCGGGCATAAGCTTGAGCGCCCAAAGCGGTCACGCGGACCATCGGGTTCGAGGCCCGGGCCGGATCGCTGACCATGAACCTCCCGTCCCGGAAGACGATGGGTTCATAGCCGGCCGTGACCTCTCCCAGGATCAGCCAGATTTCATCGCCCTTCCTGACCGTAGAGTCCTCGATGGTCAGATCGCCGCGGACACGGTTGAGGAACTCCACGTACTGATGGACGGTCACCTCGTCCTCGTCCATGAAAAACGGGGCGATGACCAGCCGGCGCGGCGGCCGGTCCGGTCCGTCGTCGAGGACGTAGGCGCCGCCCGGGACATAGCGCAGGGCGGCCCCGTCCTGTCCGAAGATGCGCGCGCCGGGAACGCGGGCCAAATCGGGCGGGACCTGGGCGTTCCGAGCGGAGACGGCGGTCTCGGACGGGGAGGCGGGAGAAAGAACCTGCGGGGTCCGGCTTTCCTTGGATTGGGTGTAAAAGTGATACGCCAGAACCAAGGCCAAGAACACGACCAGAAGGCCGGTGAAACCATAGGAGAGATTTTTTTTCAAGCGGCCGGCCGGCCGCCGGGCCATAGGTACGGATATCGGCGGCGCGAGTTGGGAAGGTTCCGCCTTGAGGACGCGCTCAAGAAGCTCGCGAAATTCGGCGGCCGAGGCCAGGCGCTCGGCCAGCTCCCGGGCCGTGGCCCGCCGGATGATCTCGTCGAGCGCCTTCAGGAACGGCGTACCGGGATCGGGCAGGGAGACGGTCTGAAACGGGAAGGAGGTCCCTTTTTCCATTTTCCCGACCGCGGCCTCGTAGAGAATCTTGCCCAGGGAATAGACGTCGGCCCGGGCGTCGGTGAGGTCCATGTCCGTGAACTGTTCCGAGGCCATGTAAGGCAGGGTGCCGAAGGCGTGGTGGCTGCGGGTGAGGGGCTGCCAGCGGCCGCCTCCGGCCAGGCCGAAGTCGGTGATCTTGGGCGTGTCGCCGTCCAGGAGGACATTCTCGGGCTTGAGGTCCCGGTGCACGATCTCGAGCTTATGGACCGCCTCGACCCCGTCGAGCACCGGCAGAAAATACCGCAGAATCCAGTCGCGCAGGGCCGGTTCGTCGTCCTTCATTCCCTCCTTGGGCATGGTCCGGCGGAGCGTCGAACCGGGCACGTACTCCATGGCGATGTATTCCAGGGTGCGGCCCTCCACCTGGACGCGGTCGTAGTCGTAAACCTGGAGCACGTTCGGGTGGCGCACCCGGGCCATGGCCATGACTTCGCGGCGGAAGCGGCTCAGCTCGGCCGTTGCTTCTTCCTGGTTTTCGGCCAGCGTGTCCAGGAATTCCGGGGAGATGATCTTCACGGCCACGTCCCGGCCCAGCGTCTTCTGGCGGGCCCGGTAGACCTGGCCCTTGCCGCCGCTGGCGATATGAGCCAGGATTTCCCATTTGTCGCCCAGGACCGTGCCCCGCTCCAGGAGCGGCTTTGTCGGCGAATGGCTCATGCGTCTTTCTTCCCGGTCTTCCATCACCCGGCGGGCCGGAAGGCGTCCGCCGTAACGCCGGCGAACGGGTCCTCGGGAAAGGTCTCGCGCTTCCAGCGAAAGGGCAGGTCCAAGATTTCGCCGGGGCGCTGGGTCGCGTACAAGGCTTCAAAGGCGGCTCGAAGCACGGCCATCTGCTGGGCCGTGTGAAAGGGCTCGCCCAGGGGGTGGCCGAAGGGCCAGGGCAGAAAGACCGTGCGCGGCGGCCGGACCTGCTCGGAAAAACGGCGGACAATGGAGATGCCGATGGTGGGGATAATGCGGCGCTCGATCTCCCGCTGAATCAGCCCCACGGACTGATTGCACAGGCCTCACCCCGGCGTCAGCAGCACCAGGTCCGCCCCGTCTTCTTTCAGCCTGGCCGCCGCCTCGACAGCCGTGACATGGATCAAGGTTTCGAGATGACGGCCGTCGATGTGGCCCATGAAGCCGTACTGCCAGCGGGCCGCCTGGCCCAGTATGCCTCGTTTTTCCAGGTCCCGCAAGCGGTCCAGCGGAAAGACGACGTTGATGTCCCGGTCCGCGTCGGTATGGTCGTAATAGTCGTGGGTGATGGTCAGGTCCGCCCTGGGCCGGTCCGCGTCGAGGCGCCGGAAGGTGGGGTCGCCGTCCGGATCGGTCATGTCAAAGGGCGGCTGGTCCGAATGGTGCACGCCGGCCGTGGTCACCAGGGCCAAGCGGCTCTCGGACAGGGGTTTTTTCAGCGGGGTCCAGGGGACGTCTCGGTTGGTCCGGGGCGTATAGGACTCCGTGAACCGACGGGCCAGGATCGGGAAGCGGGTATACAGCCGGGCCAGGCCTCGGTTCTTAAGGCGGCGGATCAGAGGCATTATACCGGCCGATTGCCGGCCGAAGAACGGCCACGGACAGGCCACCGGACGGCTGCGGTGCGGTCCCGGTCCGGGCGGTATCATGTTCTGTCCCGGTCTTACCATCACCATTGCACATCAACTATCATTAGCACATCATTAATTGCCGCTTGGCTCCCATCCAAATGCCGGTCAGAGCCTGGGCAGGAGCACCCGGAAGGTGGCGCCGCGGTCCGGGTTGTCCAGGACCTCGATCCGGCCGCCGTGGGCCTCGACGATCTTCTGGACGATGGGCAGGCCCAGACCGGTGCCTTCCCGCTTGGAGGTATAAAAGGCTGTAAATATTTCCTTTTTTTTGTCCCCCGGCACCCCGGCTCCGCGGTCGATGACGTCGATGACGCTCTGTCCGTTGTTCTGAAAGGCCCGCACGGTGACGGTGGCGCCTTGGGGCGAGGCCTGGACCGCGTTGGTGACCAGGTTGGTCAGGGCCTGTTCCAGCCGCCGGGCGTCCACCTCGACCTGGCAGCATTCATCTGCTTGAAATTCAAGAGAAACATGATTCTTGTCCGCTTCCTCTCGGGCCAGGATTTCCACCTCGGCGAGGATGTCATCAAGGCGGGCGGGGTTCCTGTCCGGGGTCAGGGGTTTGGCAAAGACGAGCATGTCCCGGACCATGGCCTCGAGGCGTCGGACCTGGATGATGACGATGGCCAGATGCTCCCGCTCGCGAGCGCTTGCCGGGAGCTTGTCCCGGACCAGTTCCGTGAACCCGCCGATGACCATCAGGGGGCTTTTCATATCGTGCGCGATACCGGAGACAGCTTGCCCCAAAATACTCAAATATTGAGCCCTGACTAGGGATTCCTGGATGGCCACCTCGCGGTCACGAAGCAAACCCACGACCAGAACGATGAAAAAGTAGAGCACGACGCCGACGGCGCCGTCGAACCGGTCGATGCTGAATCCAGAGGATGTGACCAGGAGCAAAGGCAGGTAAAGCACGATCACGGCCAGCAGGGCCAGGAGTCCGCCTCGCACGCCGAACCACAACGCCGCCAACAGGAGAGGTAAATAGTAGGCTTCGCGGAGCAGAATGTGCTCCTTGAGATCGGTAGGCGCCACAAAGACATGCAGAAAGCTCGTCAGCAGGATCAGGCAGGCGACGATCGCCGCCCGATAAGTCCCATGACGGCTCCACGCACCGCGCCGGTCCTCGCAAACACGGCGGACCTCGGAGGCCGAAAGACTCGGCTCAGCGAAGGTGGGCCCGGTCAGAGTGGCCCATTGCCACAGCCGGTCTAGGATACGAGCCGGCCTCGCAACGGCCAAAGCAGCTCGAATTTTCCCTCGATCCGCATGGTTAGTTCCGTCCCCGCCCATTCCCCGCCTCCTGCAGACGGATTTTCAAGGCCTGGATTTCCTGAAGGAGGACCCTGGCGCGATCCGCGTGCTGACGATCAGCACCTAGAGGCCCCTCTAAGGCCGCACGCTTCTGGGTCATTTCCGCCATTAGTTTTTGGGTTCCGCGCTGGTGGTATTACCCGGATGGGCTCGATCATTGGCTGTGCCCTGTCCCGAACCGCGCATCATACTGGATCCGGCCGGGGTTTGACCGGACATGCCTCCGCCGTTGCCTGAGCCGCTGCTCATGCCCATGCCACCTCCCGAGCCGCCGGTCATACCATTGCCCATGCCGCCGCCTGAGCCGCCGGTCATACCATTGCCCATGCCGCCGCCCATCATGGCGCCGGCCCGCTCAGGAAGGTTGATAATGGCCAGAAACAAGAGTACCAGGGCAACACCACCCACCTTGAACCAGACCGAATCGAAAACGGGTTTTTGCATGAGAGTCCTCCTTGACTAGTGATTTTACCTTTTTTCAGGCAACCATCATGCCAGGAAGGTGTCTTCATGCGGCCTTTAATGTAATAGATTGTTATCGTTTAGTTTCTACAAAGAAGTTCATGAAGTTCCTCAATCTGCGCCACCATGTTTTGTCTTGGTTGTGCATGATTTTTTAACTTTAAAAAGCAAAATGACCAAAAATTAGACACCCCTTGGATCGACGACTGAAAAGAGACCGGCAGCACCGCAGGGACGCTTCTCCGCCTAAAAGCCATAAACCCCGGAATCATGATTGACCCGGCCCGCCTTTCCCCATTACCATTCTATCCAGGGCCAAGGCTGGTCTCCATGACCATCTTGCGCCCGGCGAGGAGGAATCATGGGCGGAAAGAAAAAAACAACCGCAGCGGTCCTAGCCGGCCCGGAGACTCCGCTGCCCCGCATGGCCCGGGTCCGCGTGCGGTGCGAAACCTTGAGGATCGAGGATGTGCGCCGAGCCGTTGAGCAAGAATGGGAGCGCACCGGATTGACGGCGCGCGTGCAGCCGGGCCAGACCATCGCCATAGGTTGCGGCAGCCGCGGCATCAGCCGGATCGTGCCGGTCGTGGCCGCGGTGGTGCAGGCTCTCCAGGCTTGCGGGGCTCGGCCCTTCCTGTTCCCGGCCATGGGCAGTCACGGCGCAGCCACGGCCGAGGGGCAGCGGCGGGTCCTAGAGGAATATGGCCTGACCGAAACGGCAGTGGGATGCCCCATAAAATCCACGCTCGAAACCGAGACGCTGGGAACCCTTGAAGACGGCACGACCGTACACTGCGACCGCTATGCCGCTGAAGCGGACGGCATCGTTCTCGTCAACCGCATCAAGCCCCACACCAACTTCCACGGCCCGGTCGAGAGCGGTATCGTGAAAATGATGTGCATCGGCATGGGCAAACTTCGAGGCGCCGAGGCCTTGCACCGCCACGGTTTCGGCGCCTTTGACCGGCTCCTGCCGCGAACGGCGCGGTTCATCATGTCTCGGCTGCCCTTCCTCTTCGGACTGGGGCTGGTCGAAAACGCCTGCCACGAGACCGCTCTCCTGGAAATCATCCCGGCCGAAAGGCTCATCGAGCGGGAAGAAATCCTGCTCGGCCGGGCGCGGGAGCTGATGGGGCGCCTTCTATTCGACAGGCTGGACGTACTGGTCATCGATGAAATCGGGAAGAACATCTCCGGCTCGGGATTCGATCCGAACATCAGCGGCCGCAACAGCCGCTTCATTCCCTGGAGCGGGCCGGAGATCAACAAAATTGTTCTGTTGGACCTGACCGAGGAGAGCCACGGCAACGCCGTCGGCTTGGGGCACGCGGACATCATCACGGCCCGGCTGTACGACAAGGTGGACCTCGAGGCCACATACACCAACGCCGTCACCGCCTCCTACTTGGACGGCGCCTCGATCCCGGTCATCATGAATTCGGACCGAGAGGCGATCCGGCTGGCCGTTCGGACCGTGGTGCCGGGCCGCGAGCCCGAGGCCTGCCGGCTGGTGCGCATCAAGAACACCAACGAGCTGACGGACATTCTTGTCTCGAAGTCCCTCTTGGAGGAGGTGGAGCGACACCCGGACATGGAGCTTGTCAGCCTTGACGAGCCTTGGCGGTTCGACAAATCGGGCCGTCTGATCCATCCCTTGTTCCAAGCAGCAGCCCCCGGCGCCGGCGCGGCCTAATAACCCGGCGGCGCCACAAACCCCTCCGTCACCTCACCCAGACGTCGGGCGAAATCGATGGGGGTAAAATCCTCGAGATAGGGGCCGACGATCTGCACCCCGACAGGAAGCCCGGCCGAGGTGAGGCCGAGGGGGGCGACGGTGGCCGGCAAGTAGGCTGCGGTGGCGTGGGAAATCCACCGGGTCATATCCATGTAGGGCCGTGGCTGGCCGTTGATCAGAAGCGTGCGCTGATCGAACTGCGGGGTGTGGTCGTGGGGGAAGGCCGGCACCGGAACCACCGGACAGAGGAGGACGTCGAAGCGCCGGAAAAACTCGGCCCAGCCACGCCTGAGCCGCGCGCGGGCTTCATTATCGGCCATCCATTCCCGATGCGGCATGGTCATGGCCCGCAGCGTCCGGGCCGTCAAACTCTGATCCTCGTCCGCCAGCTCCCTGGCCCTTTTCGCCAGCCGGGCGTACCGTTCCGGCGGCGGGCCGGCGCTGAAAGCGGCGTTGAGCAGGCGGTGATAGATGCGGAAGGAGTCGTCGAAAGAAAAAGCGGGACGGGCCTCCTCGTCCACGGTCACCCCGGCCCGACTGAGGCGCGCCACCAAGTCTTCCAACAGCCCGAGCATCTCGTTATCCACCGGAGCGGTGGGTTCATGGAGCCAGGCGGCTACGCGGTACGACCCTAGACTTTGCCGGCGGGGTTCCGGCAGGTCCAACCGCCAGGCCACGTTTTCCAAGGGGTCGGGGCCGGCCAGCAGACGCAGGGCCAGCTCCAGGTCCTCGGCGCTGCGGGCCAGGGGGCCGGCCACGGCCAGGTCTCCCCGGGACAGCGTGCCTGGAGGGCCGGGGATATGGCCTTGCAGGGGTATCAGCCCATAGCTTGGCTTGTGGCCGTAAACGCCACAGAAATGGGCGGGATTTCGAATGGAGCCGCCGATGTCGCTGCCGAGTTCCAGGGCGGTCAGGCCGGCGGCCAGGGCCGCCGCGGCGCCGCCGGAAGACCCGCCGGGCACCCGCGCCGGGTTCCAGGGATTGTTGGTGGTGCCATACACCTCGTTGTAAGTTTGGAAGTCCATGGCCATCAGGGGGGTATTGGTCTTGCCGAAGATCACGGCCCCGGCCTCGACCAGGCGCTGCACGGCCAAGGCGTTCTGCTGGGGCCGATGGTCCTTCAGCTCCGGGGCTCCAGCCGTGGCGGGCAGGCCCACCACCTCGAAGGTGTCCTTGATGGTCATGGGCAGACCGTGAAGCACCCCCCGGATGCGGCCGCGGGCCAGGGCCTCGTCCGCCTCCCGCGCGCGGCGCCTGGCCCCTTCCTCGTCCAGGGCCACCACCGCGTTGATGCCGCTGTTCAGCCCCCCCACCCGCTCAAGAAAAAGCTCCAGCAGCTCGAGCGACCCGACCTCCCTTTGGGCGATCGCCTTGAGGAGCGCCACGGCGGACTGAATTTCGAAACCCATATGCCCTCTCCTTACCCCGGAATGCGCCCGTTCAGAATGCTCAAACGGTTCCCCTTGCAAGACTCGGACGATAGTGATCCGACTATAGCACAGGAAAGGCGCGCGCTGCCAGCCCACGGCCGTCCCGGCGCCATCCCGCTCCCATGTCCCCGCGGCGGCATGGTTTGCCGGGTTTTCCCCTTTTTGTTACACTCCGGCTTGTCCCGCGCGCAAAGGCCGAAGGCGAGGCTTGAGCGCCGGCCGGCAAGGGGGCAAGGCCGATGATCGTTGTCGTCATGGGGGTGAGCGGGGCCGGCAAAACCACCATCGGCCGCGGGCTGGCCGGGCGACTGGGCGCGGCGTTCGTGGAAGGGGACGACTTCCACCCGGCGACCAGCGTGGAGAAGATGCGCCGCGGTCAGCCCCTCACTGACGCGGACCGGGAGCCTTGGCTGGCCGACCTCGCGCATCTGGCCGGGGACCTTGCACCGGGGGATCGTCACGTGGTACTGGCCTGTTCAGCCCTGAAACAGAGCTATCGGGACATCCTGGCCGCGGCCGGCCCGGGCCGGGTCCGGTTCGTTTATCTCAAGGCGGCCCCCGACCTGATCCGGGCGCGCATGCAGGCACGGACCGGCCATTTCATGCCGGCTTCCCTGATCGAAAGCCAGTTCGCGGACTTGGAAGAGCCGCCGCTGGCGATCGTCATCGATGCGGCGGAGCGGCCCGAGCAGATCCTGGACGAGATCGAAGCGGAGCTGGCCCGGCAGGGTCTCATGGGAAACGCCGACAAGAAAGTGGAGTAAAGCAACGCAGAGGTCTCTGAGCGAGTTTGGGGGAACCTTTTTTAGTTAATATGACTATTGAATTAACTCCGAGGTGGTATGCCTGTCTTCTCGTTCCAGGGCTCTGCCCTGGAACGCCATAACGACTTGAGGCGCTGCCTCAACACAACTTTTTCCAGCAATTTCAACTCGCTCGGACAGTAAAGGTGTCGAGGCAGAGCCTCGATGCGATCCCCCATTCCAGGGCAGAGCCCTGGAACGAGAGTGGTAATCTCCGAGAATGGCGGTCCTTGCATTTCCTAATAATTTCTCCATCATTAAGCAATGTTAGGATATATCCTTCGGATTGAAATGAATAGTCACATTAGTTAAAAAAGGTTCCCCCAAACCCCCTCCCAAAAACTGTACCCCCGTGGGCTGGATTTCGCTTCGCGCTTTCCAGCCCACGCGTTTGTTGCCGCGGCTGCCCAGCCCCTGCATCAAATGTGGGTGCCATGGCCGCTCGTCGGCCATGCGTAACGACCGCGAACAGAACGGGAATGTAGGGGCGGGTTTCAAATCCGCCCTTTCCCTCTGCCGGCACTGCTCGGCGGTCGGCTTCGCCGTCCGGAGGCCCGCCGGGCCGCCCGGCGAAATCCAACATTAAAAAGGCAGGGTGCGGGGAAAACCGCGCAAAAATCCGCGATCACTCCTGGTCCGTTTCCGGGTTCTGGGTCTGGCAAGCCAAGCCGTTCAGGGACCGGAACAGCCGGTGCATGCGCTGCACCTCGCGGCAGGCCTCCTCGTGAGCCAACACCAATTGCCGGTGCTGGTCCGCGGTGATCCGGTTCGTGTTCTTGAGCTCGATGAAAATTCGGCGCAGGGGATAACCCGCCGCCGCCAGTTTTTTCATGATCCCGGAGCGCATCAGGCCCAGGACGAAACCGACCGGAGGACCAGGGTCCCTCTGGACCAGACGGGGTCCCACTTCGGCTGGCGGCCGACCGCGGCGAAAGAAGGAAAACAGCCTGCTCCAAAAGCGCGGGCTCGAACCAACCGCGCTCCCCTGGCCGGCCTTCCCGCAGACCTCCAGCCGATCCCGCTGGGTAAAGTATTCCTGGATCTGCTGGGCAAAACCATCGTAGGTGAAGAAGGCGTAGCCCCCCTCCTCGGTCAGACGGTAAATCCCATCCACGACCCCGTCCCGGGACTGCACGTATTTTTGGAAATCATGGACCATGGCCGGCCGGCACGGCTCAAGCTTCGGCGGATGGGAAACCGGGTCTGCCCAACCGTCTCCTGGAGAACGTCGCCCCGCCGTGATGAAATGCAAAATCTTGGCCCTGGCCATGTCCTCTGACTCCGCCTGAAGGCACACTCAACCGGAATAGGACTTTCCCTCGATTCTCGCGGAAGAAGCGCCCACCTCGATTCCTTGCTCGGGTATCATAGGCCGGTCCAGCGGCTTCGTCAAGACAGTCCCGAACCCGGATGCTAAGGCACTCTCCGAAAGAGGGTTGCTTTTTGCTTGAAAGCCGGCTCCGATCCCCGTAAAGTGGTTCCGTTCCGTAAATTCCAAAAGGAGGGAGTTCTATGGAGATCCAAGGGAAAACGGCCCTGATCACCGGAGGGGCCAGCGGATTGGGTGCGGCCACGGCTCGAAGGTTTCACTCCCATGGGGCCAAGGTCATGATCACGGACATGAATGAACAGAACGGTCAGAAGGTTTTGGCCGAATTGGGCAACCGAGCCGCGTTCTTCAAGGGGAACGTGACCGAGACCGCCGATGTGGAAGCATGCGTCAAGAAAACCCTGGAAACCTTCGGCCAGATCGACATTCTGGTCAATTGCGCCGGCACCGGTCTGCCCATGAAGACCGTGGGCAAGGACGGCCCCCACGACCTGAACGCCTATATCCGCATCATCAAGATCAATCTCATCGGCACCTTCGATTTCACCCGCCAGGCCGCCTTTTATATGCAGAACAACACGCCCAACGACGACGGCGAGCGGGGCGTCATCATCAACACCGCCTCGGTGGCCGCGTGGGACGGCCAGATCGGCCAGGCGGCCTACTCGGCCTCGAAGGCCGGCGTGGTGGGCATGACCCTGACCATTGCCCGGGACATGGCCCGCTCCGGCATCCGCTGCTGCACCATCGCTCCCGGCATGTTTGACACTGGGCTGACGGCCATCATGCCGCCGGCGATGAAACAGGGGCTGGTCGCCCAAACGCCCTTCCCGAACCGGTTCGGCCGGCCGGATGAATACGCCATGCTGGCCCAGCAGATCGTGGAAAATCCGATGCTGAACGGCGAAACCATCCGCCTCGACGGAGCTATGCGCATGGCGCCGCGCTGATCCTGCCGGGCGGATAAGGCTCGCCGCTTTAAACAACAGCGGCTGTACTCAAGCCATGAAAGAGGGGACCTACCTGGCCGGTCCCCTCTCTTTATGCCGACCCCTGTTCGGGCTACTGGAACTTGGGAATTTGCACGCCCAGGGCGTCGCCCAGTTGTTGCACCAGGGCCTCGTTTTGAAAGAGGCCATCCGGAAAGGCCCCGTCCACGCTGATGGCTGCCCCACTGACAAAACTCGAATCGTCGCTGGCCAGCCACAGCGCGGCCTTGGCCACGTCCTCGGGCAGACCCGGCCGCTTGATGGACTGGATTTCGGCAAACGTCTTCGCCAGCTTCTCGTAAGAGGCCTCGGCCGCGTTCTGGTCCAACCCCAACCCCCGGCCGAAAATGGAGGTCACGATCCCGCCCGGGCAGATGGTGTTGGCCCGAATGCCGAACGGACCCAGCTCGACGGCCACGGTACGGGTCATGTGGATCACGGCCGCCTTGCATCCGCTATAGAAATGACCGCCGAAGCCGGTGCGGTGACCGGCGATGCTGGCCGTGCTGATGATGCTGCCCGACCCCTGCTTCTTCATCACCCCCGCGGCATGCTTCATGCCGAAAAAGACGCTGCGAAACATAATGGCGATGGTGATGTCGAACCCGAAGGCCGGGATCATGTCGATGGGGCCGCCCGCCCCGCCAATGCCCGCGTTGTTGAACATGCAGTCCAGGCGGCCGAACTTGTTCGCGGCCATGTCCACGGCCGCCTTGACCTCCTCCTCCAGGGCCACGTTGGTGTGCTGGTAGACGGCTTGGCCTCCCAGCTCCCGGGCCAAGGCCTCGCCACGGTCATCCATGATGTCCGCGATGACCACCCGGGCCCCTTCGCGTACAAAAAGCTCGACCGACGCCTTGCCGATGCCGCTGGCACCGCCGGTGATGACCGCCACTTTTCCGTCAAGTCTTCCCATGGTTCCCCCTCCTCATGCCTTTCGAGATTCAAGACCGGTTTCCGGCCGGGGTTGGCAACGGCACCCCGCCCTCACCCGAGCTCGTTTTTGGCGCAAGATGGCCGATCATACGAAAAATCGGCCGGGAGCGCAATCCGAACCCGCACGATTTGGCTTGAACACCCAGGTTTCAAAGTGTTACATAAAGCATCTATAACCCTGAATTCAAGGAGAACGGCCCTATGAACAGCGAGCCGGCCCCCCTCTGGTCTCCGCCCACGCAGGAGGAAATGCAGCTCCGGCTGGACAAGGTCCGGGTCCTCATGGCCCGGGAGAAACTGGATTACTACATCGCCGCCGGCACGGACAACATCTACTACCTGACCAACTTCGCCTACACGCCCTGGGAACGCCCCTTCTTCCTGATCATTCCGGCCCACCGCCGGCCCTATCTGGTCGTGCCTCTGCTCGAACTCAACCACGCCGAGGAACGGGTCGTTCTGGACCTGGATATCCGAACTTATGCCGAGTACCCGGCCCCCGCGGACAACAGCTTCGCGGCCGCGCTCAAGGACCTGCTCCCCGAGGACCAGCGCGTGGGGCTGGAATCCTCGCTCAGCCTGGCTGTGGAACGGGTCATGCCCGGCAGACGCGTGGTCGTGGATGTCGTGGACGAGGCGCGCCTGGTCAAAACACCTTATGAAATCGGCCGCATCGCTTACACCAGCATGGTTCTGGACGAAGGATGGGCCGAGGTGGTCAAGGCCTTGAAGGTCGGAGCTGGCGTCCGTTCTTTGGCTGGCGCCGGGGGACGGGCGATGATGGCCCGGATCAGCCGCGACATGCCCCATCTCAACGCCCTGGTCTCCCGGTTGAACCTCATGGTCTGGCCGGGCGCGCTGTCGGCCCAGCCCCATTCCGTGCCCGGCCTCCAGGAGGTATTGAGCGAGGGTGGGCCGCACGTGGTGATCCTGGGCGGACGAGCGGACGGATACGCGGCCGAGCTGGAGCGGACGTTCTTTATCAGCGAGGTGCCGCACGAGGCCGAGGAGCCGTTCGAGGTGATGCTCGAAGCCCGGACGAGGGCCTTCGAACTGGTGAAGCCCGGGGTCCGGGCGGCCGAGGTGGACGCGGCGGTGCTCGATCTGCTCCGGAAAAGAGGTTACCAGGATCGCGTGCTGCACCGAACCGGCCATGGCCTGGGCGTGACGGCGCACGAGCCGCCGTGGATCGCTGTGGGCGGGGGCCATGTGCTCGAAGAAGGAATGGTGATCAGCATCGAGCCGGGCGTCTATTTGCCGGGGATGGGTGGTTTCCGGCACTCGGACACGGTTCTGGTAACCCAGAGAGGCTGTCTGGCCTTGACCCAAAGTCCGGACCTGTTGGACGACCTGATCTATTAGAGGAGGACGGGGATGAAAATTGTCGAACTGGCCGACGTGGCCAAAACCCGTATGGACATGCCCGGAGCGGAGCGGGTGGAAAAACAGCTGCCCATCTCGAAGCAGGACGGCACGCCGCAGTTTTCGGTGCGCGTCTTCACCTTGAGCGTGAACGGGCACACCCCTTACCATGCCCACCCCTTCGAGCACCTGAACTACGTCATCAAGGGACAGGGCGCCATCGTCACGGGGAGCGGCCAGGAACGGCCGGTCAAGGAAGGGGATTTCGCCATGATTCTGCCCGACGAGAAACATCAGTTCAAGAACACCTCGGCGGATGAGCCGCTGGTGATTATCTGCGCCGTGCCCAAGGAATACGAATAACCCGGCAGATGTCGCTTAAGGACTGAAGGCCGATCGTCGTCTAAAGGAGGACTCATATGGCGGGACGTTTGGAAAACAAGGTGGCCATCGTGGTCGGAGCCGGGCAGACGCCGGGCGACACCATGGGCAATGGACGGGCCATCTCCATTCTCTTCGCCCGGGAGGGGGCCAAGGTCATGCTGGTGGACCGCCGTCTCGGGTCGGCCGAAGAGACCGGGGCCCTCATCGCCAAGGAAGGAGGGGAGGCCTTTGCCTTTCAGGCCGATGCGACCCGGCCCGAGGACTGCCGGCGCATCCCGGAAAAGTGCCTGGAAAAATACGGCCGAATCGACATCCTGGTCAACGTGGTCGGGATCGGGACCGGCGACCGGCGCACGCTCAAGATCAACGAGGAGGATTGGGACCGCATCTTCGAGGTGAACGTCAAGACCATGTTCATGACCTGCAAGCACGTTGTGCCGATCATGATGAACCAGGAAAGCGGCTCCATCATCAACATCTCGTCCGTGGCGGCCGTGGCCGGCAACGCGACCGTGGCCTACAAGGCCTCGAAAGCCGGCGTGAACGCCCTCACCCACTCGATTGCCATGCGCTACGCCAGCTATGGCATCCGCGCCAACGCCCTCATGCTCGGCCTTATGGAAACGCCCATGGCCATCGAGGGCATCTCCCAGGCCGTGGGCATGAGCAAGGAAGAGCTGATCCGGCAGAGAAACGCGAACGTGCCGCTGAAGGGGGGCATGGGCAGCGCCTGGGACACGGCCTATGCCGCGCTTTTCCTGGCCTCGGACGAGGCCCGCTTCATCACGTCGGTCATGCTGCCTGTGGACGGCGGCCAGAGCGGCAAGGTGTGCTGAGGGGGCGGCGCTCGAGGGCTAGAGGTCGTAGAGCTTTTCGTCCCGGGCTGGCGGGAGGAGGCGCCTGAGGAGCTTTTTCCCGGAGAGGGGCGGCGCCGCGTCCTCGCCTTCCAGCAATTCGCCAAGGTCAGCGTCGATCTCGTCGGGGTCCTCGCCGGCCTCCAGGCGGTGGAGGGCCTCTTCCATGCCCTGGCCGAGGGGAAGGCCGGTCAGCTCGGTGAGCCGTTTCATGAGGCGGGCGGCCTGGCGCGGGTCCTCGTCGTCGAGCCCCTCGGCCTCGCGGGCCAGGACGTTCATGGCCTTCTCCAGCCGGGCCTCGTCCATGTCGACCGGCGCGTCCTCTTCATCGGCCCCACGCCCGCGGGCAATGGCAAAAGGGGACATCCGTCGCTCGATCTCGGGACGGCGGCAGCGGGGACAGGCGGGACGCGTGTCGGTATTGATTCGACGGGAAAAGAAGCTGAAAAGCACGTGGCAGTCCGGGCAGTAAAACTCGTAAATTGGCATGGCGGTCACCGGCTGAAACCAGGTGGCCCCACCAGCATAACAGACGGTCCCGGCTTGTCAAGCGGCCGGCGGGCGGCTGGGTCCCATGCCGGAAAACAGGAGACCACAAGATGCCTGATCATGGCGAGCTCAAGAAACGGGTGTTCTCGGCCATAGAACGACGGCGGCCCGAGATCGTGAACATCGGGGACCGCATCCAGCAGACCCCGGAGCTGGGTTTCAAGGAGTTCAAGACCGCCGCTCTCGTCGCCGAGGTCATGGGCTCGCTGGGAGTGACCCCTCAGACCGGGCTGGCCATCACCGGCGTCAAAGGGGTCCTGTCCGGATCAAAACCGGGTCCGACCCTGGCCCTGATGGGCGAACTGGACGCCCTGATCGTCCGGGAACATCCTCTGGCCGACCCGGAAACCGGCGCGGCCCATGCCTGCGGCCACAACGCCCAGATCGCGGGCCTGCTGGGGGCCATGATGGGGCTCCTGGACGCCGAGGCCATGCAGGAGTTGGCCGGCCGGATCGTTTTCTTCGCGGTGCCGGCCGAGGAGTACGTCGAGGTCGAGTACCGTTTAGGGCTCGTCCGCGCAGGCCGGCTCAAGTTCCTGGGCGGCAAGCCCGAGCTGGTGCGGCTCGGACATTTCGACGACGTGGACATGTCCCTGATGATCCACACCCACAGCCGGCCTCATTTAAAGCCCGTCTTGGTGGGAGAGTCATCCAACGGCTGCGTGGTGAAGATGGTCCGGTTCATGGGCCGGGCGGCGCACGCCGGCGGGGCGCCCCACCAGGGGGTGAACGCCCTGAACGCGGCCCACGTGGCCCTGGCGGCCATCCACGCCCAGCGGGAGACTTACCGGGACAACGACACCATTCGCATCCACCCCATCATCACCAAGGGCGGCGATCTGGTCAACGTGGTTCCGGACGACGTGCGCCTGGAGAGTTACATCCGGGGGAAGAAGAACAGGGCCATCGTGGATGCGAACATGAAGGTGGACCGGGCGCTCCGGGCCGGAGCCATGGCCATCGGGGCCCGGGTGCAGATCGAGACCATCCCCGGCTATCTGCCGCTGATGAACGATCCGGGATTGGCCGAGGTCTTCAAGGCGAACGTGGCCGAGCTGTTGGGAGAGGAGGCCTACGAAGCGGGCGGGCACGGCACCGGCTCGACCGACATGGGCGATATCGCCCACCTTATGCCGGCGCTGCACCCGGCCGTGCTGGGCGCCACCGGAACCCCGCACGGCGCCGACTTCGAGCTGGATGACCGGCAAGGGTCCTATCTCACGCCGGCCAAGCTGCTGGCGGCCACGGCCATCGACCTGCTGGGGGACGGAGCGGCCCGGGCCAAGGAGGTGCTGGCCCGGTTCCAGCCTCAGATGACCAAACAGGCCTATTTGAACTACCAGGAGAGCCTTTTCAAAACCGAGATCTACAACGGTGAAACAGGCATCTCGGAATTCCGGTGATCCGCAAGACCGTCTAAGACCGGCGCAGGGAAGCCCATTGATGAATCCGGCCCTGCCGGACCAGAGCCGGCAGGGCCTCTGACAGCACACGCGAAGCGCGGCTATTCCTTGACCTTGGCGTGCAGCTCGCGCAGTTCCTTGCGCATGATCTTGCCGACCGGACTGCGGGGCAAAGCGGTCAGGAATTCGATGTACTTCGGCGTCTTGTACGTGGCCAGATGCTCCCGGCAATGCCGGCTGATGTCCTCGGCCGTGACCTTTTCCCCCTCGGCCAGCACCACGTAAGCCTTGATCTCCTCCCCCATGATTGGGTCCGGAACGCCGATGACTGCGGCATCGATGATCGCCGGATGGAGGTGCAGGACCTCCTCCACGTCGCGCGGTACGATGTTGAAGCCGCCGACGATGATGAGGTCCTTCTTGCGTTCCACCAGGAAGAGGTAACCATCCTCGTCCATGCGGGCCATGTCGCCGGTATACAACCAGCCGTCGCGGAAGGTCTTGGCCGTCTCGCCGGGAAGATTATAATATCCGGGAGAAACGTTGGGACCTCGAACGATCAGCTCTCCCATCTCTCCGAGCGGAACATCCCGATCGTTCTCGTCCACGATTCTCACTTCCACGTCCGGGATGGGCTGGCCGATGGAACCGGGCTTCCGTACCCGATCCGGGTAATGGGTGCTGACCACGGGCGAGGCTTCGGACAGGCCGTATCCCTCCAGAATGATGCAGTGAAATTTCTCCTCGAACCCTCGCATGACCTCGACCGACAACGGCGCCGAACCGGAGCCGCAGCGGCTTAGCGAAGACAGGTCGTAATGATCCGGGATGTCGCTATGGATCATCATGGCGAACATGGCCGGCACGCCGGCGAACCCGGTGATCTTGTATTTCTCGATCAGCTTGCAGGCCTCTTCCAGGTCGAACCAGGGCATGAGTACGGCCTTGTTGGGGAACATCCAGCCGGCGTTCATGACCGTCAGTCCATAGGAGTGGGACAGGGGCAGGACGTGCAGGCTGATATCGTCCGGCTCCGGCGTCTCGGTTTTGGCCGTGCTGACGGCGTTGGAGTACAGGTTCTTGTGGGTGAGCATGACGCCCTTGGGCACGCCGGTCATGCCCGAGGTGTACAGGATGACGGCCAGGTCGTTTTCCTTGATCTCGAGGGCCGGCCGTTCGTCCGAGTTTTCGGCGAGGAGCTTGGGATAAGAGACGGTGCCCGGAATGTCCTGGCTTTCCACGATGATGACATGTTTCAAGGATTCGATGCCCTGGTCGGCGATCTTCACCTTTTGCAGGAAGGCGGCCGAAGTGATGATGGCCACCGCCTCCGAGTTTTTCAGGATATGGGACACTTCCTTTTCACCCAGCAGGAAGACGACCGGAATGATGATGGCGCCGGCCCTTAGGATGCCCTGGTAGCTGACGATCACATCCGGCGAGTTCATGAGCATGACCACCACCCGGTCGCCCGGCTTCACGCCGAGGCGGATCAGGCCGTTCGCCAGGCGATTGGCGTTCCTGAGCAGCCGGACGTTGGTGAATTCCTCGTCGTTATAGATAATCGTTGTCTGCTCGCCGAACCTCTGAATGTTCTGTTCGGCCAACTCCGCCAGATTCATCTTCTCCCCCCTCGAGGCCGCCTGCGACCGGGTGATTCCTTCTGTCTATTTGAGCTGTGCCCGGGAAAAACCCAGAATCTGACGGGCCACGATCAGCATCTGGATCTGACCGGTGCCCTCGAAGATGTCGTTGATCTTGCAGTCCCGCATCCACTTTTCGACCAGGTTGTCGCAGGAATAGCCTATCGTGCCCAGGAATTCCACGCACCGCTGGGTGACCAGGGTCGCGGCCCGGCCGGCCTTGGCCTTGGCCATGGACGCCTCCAGGCTGTTGCGCAGCCCCTTCTGCATCATGGCCGCGGCGCGCCAGGCCAGGAGACGCGCCACGTCCAGGTTGGCCTCCATCTCCATCATGCTGGCCTGTACCGCGTTCAGGCTGTGCTTGCCCTTGTCATAGGGGAAGGTATACCCCTCCTCCGTTTCCAGTTTCTCCTTGGTGAACTCCATCGCGGCCCGGGCCACGCCGATCGCCATGGCCGCTATCAGCGGCCGCGTGGCGTCAAAGGTGGCCATGACCCCGCCGAAGCCGGCTGAGCGCTCCTTGATCTCGGGAGAGCCCAGGATATTGGTGTACGGGATGCGGCAATCGTCGAAAAAGATGGAGGCCGTGTCCGAAGCCCGGATGCCCAGCTTTTTCTCCAGCTTGGTCACGGTCATGCCCGGCGTGCCTTTTTCCACGACAAAGCTCTTCATCGCGGCCCGGCCCTTGCTGCGGTCCAGCGAGGCCCAAACCACCACGGCCTGGCATTGCTCACCCGCCGTGACAAATATCTTCTCGCCATTGATGATCCACTCGTGCGTCTTCTCGTCCAGCTTGGCGGTGGCCTGGATGGCGGCGCTGTCCGACCCGCAGCAAGGCTCGGTGATGGCCATGGCCGCGAGCTTGCCGCCGAAACGCTGCCTCTGCTCGGGCGTCCCCACGGTCATGATGGCCGCGTTGCCCAGGCCGGCCGCCGGGTTGGCCAGCATGATCCCGGCGTCCCCCCAGCACATCTCCTCGGCATTCACCACGCCCGCCAGGGAAGGCTCGCTGCGGGTGTCCGCCGGTCGCGCCGGGGCCTTTTCTTCCTTCTTCTCTTTCGGCGCCGGCATCTCGGCCAATCGCGCGTACGCATCCCGCTCGTCGTAGAGTTCCTGGACCCGGGTGTGCTCATGGACATCGTAATGGCGGGCGATCTTCCGGAACAAGCCCGCGGCCCGCTCGTGCGCCTCTTTCTGCATCTTCTTGGTCGAAGGCAGCAGTTCGAAATCGATCATGGGGTCGTTCCTCCTATTTTAATTGTCTTGCCCCGCCGCCGGCCTCAGCCGATGGCCAGGCCTTCCATGGTGGCAAAACCGCGGCCGTTCCTGAACCACATCTCGACCGGGTGCTCCCGAATGTAGCCATGGCCGCCCAATATCTGCACCCCGTAGTCCACCACCTTCATGGTCTGCTCGGCGCAGTACATCTTGGCCAAGGCCGCGTCCCGAGTGGCGTCCTCGCGCCGATCCAAGCGCCAGGCCGCCCGCCAGGCCAGAAGCCGCATCCCATCCACCTCCATGGCCGACTCGGCCAGCATGAAGGCGATGGTCTGACGGCTGGCGATCGGCTCCCCAA
>Ga0315282_10005027_pt1 | contig 22699 bp, 20 predicted proteins | sample YL17G07_20_MG_FD_203693 | JGI IMG/M metagenome (GOLD analysis project Ga0315282, IMG submission 203693) | Sediment microbial communities from Yellowstone Lake, YNP, Wyoming, USA - YL17G07_20 | ecosystem: Environmental > Aquatic > Freshwater > Lake > Sediment | place: USA: Wyoming | collected... | reverse complement strand
TCATCATCGACATCCATGAAATCAAACAGATCCCCATTGTTTTAGTGGAACATGATATGGAGGTGGTGATGGATATCGCGGAGAGACTGGTTGTCCTCGACTTCGGAAAGAAAATTGCCGAAGGAAACCCAGAGGAGATCAGGCAAAACCCATTGGTCATCCGGGCCTATCTGGGAGAAGAGGAGGTTGAGGCGTAGTTTTTATGGCCGAGAACACCTTACCGAAGCTTTTGAAAAAAAATGCTGAAAAATATGGTGACCGAAGGATTTCCATGAGGGTGAAAGACCGCGGTATCTGGCAGCGGTTTACATGGAAGGATTATTATGAAAATGTCAAATATTTTTCACTCGGCCTGATCTCCCTCGGAATGAAAAGAGAGGACAAGATTTCGATCCTCGGAGAAAATAAACCTGAAATCTTTTGGGCTGAATTAGGGATTCAAGCCGTGGGGGGAATAATGGTGGGGATTTTTACGGATTGCACACCCCCTGAGGTCAAATTCTATGTGACGGATTCAGATTCAACATTTGTTGTAGCCCACGACCAAGAACAGGTCGACAAACTTCTTCAGATCAAAGATGACTTACCCCTCGTGAAAAAAGTTATCTATTGGGACCCCAAAGGATTGTGGAACTATGATGATCCGATCCTGATCAGTTTTCCTGATTTGATCCGATTGGGCAAGGAGTATGAAAAAAACCATCCAGGTTTGTTCGAGGAATATATCGAAAACGGAAAGGGAGAGGAGATCGCTCTGATCTGTTATACCTCTGGGACCACGGGCTTGCCCAAAGGAGCCATGATCAGCCACAGGGGACTGGTGGCTATTGCTAATGCCTGGCGTGATGTCGATCATTGGTCTGATAACGATCGGTATGTCTCATTTATTCCTCCAGGGTGGATTGCCGAGCAGGCAGTCGGTGTCGCGGGCCAACTGGTCTCAGGCATGGAGGTCAATTTTCCAGAAGAACCGGAGACCGTCCAGGAGAATATTCGAGAGATCGGGCCTTCCATCCTTTTCTTCGCTCCCCGCTTATGGGAAAATATCAATCGAATGATCCAGGCGAAGATCACCGATACTTCGGCCCTGAGAAGATGGATTTATCATCTCCTTTTGCCCATCGGTTATAAAACGGCGGAATATCGTTCGTCTAAAAAAGGATTGGGTCTATTTTGGAAATTCTTTCATCATATTGCCCATTGGATTCTTTTTCGTTCTCTCAGGGATCGTGTGGGACTTTCCCGAATTCGTTGTGCCTACACCGCTGGAAGCGCAGTCAGTCCAGAGATCCTCAACTATTTTCAGGCGATCGGTGTGAATATTAAACAACTCTATGGTGGATCTGAGCAGGGATTGGTCACGATCCATCTGGATGGCGAGATCAAATATGAAACTTGTGGACCCCCTATGCCAGGTGTGGAGGTCCGTCTCTCCCCTGAGGGAGAAATATTGGTGAAGGGTGACAACATCTTTTCAGGTTATTATAAAAATCTTGAAGCCACTCAGGAGAAGATTCATGATAGCTGGTATTATACGGGCGATTTCGGTTACATCGACGATGACCGCCATCTTGTCGTCATCGATCGAATGGAGGATCTGAAAGAGTTAAAAGGCGGTCGAAAATTTTCACCCCAATTCGCTGAGATCCGGTTAAGGTTCTGTCCTTATATCAAGGATGCCTTGGTGATCGGCGGCGAGGATAAAGATTTTGTCACGGCTATTATTAACATCGATCTTGATAATGTGGGTCGTTGGGCTGAATCCAAGCGCATCCCTTACACTACTTTCACCGATCTCTCTCAAAAGGCGGAAGTGATTGAATTGATTAAAAAGGATATTCAGCGGATTAACAAGTTTCTTCCGGAGTGGTCGAGGATCAGAAAATTCGTCAACCTCCATAAGGAATTTGATGCGGATGAGGCAGAACTAACACGAACCAGAAAATTAAGAAGGACATTTGTTGAAAGCCGTTATAGCGATTTGATCACAGCGCTTTATGGTAAAGATCGGGAGTATCATGTGGAAGCCTCCATCACCTACCGGGATGGAAGAAAAGGAGTGATCAAGACAGCGATCCAGGTCAATCCGGTGGAGGAGATCCAGTGAAGGAATTCCTTCAACTCACCATTCCAGGTTTAATGATCGGTGGCCTCTATTCCTTGGTAGCTGCAGCGATCGTATTGGTCTATAAATCGACACGTGTCGTCAGCCTGGCCCATGGTCAACTATTGGCTTTTGGTGGCCTCTTCTTCTGGATCGGTCTCGTGGTTCTACATCTTCCCCTTCCCATCAGCATACTGATGGCACTGGTCTGTTCTACCATTATGGGGTGGCTCGTGGAGCGCATCACACTCCGGCCTTTGATCGGCCAACCATTGATTTCTGCATTTCTGATGACCTTTGCCATCTTCATGGCTTTGGACGGAGTGTTTCAACTGATTCTCAAGGGCGAATCGAAAACCTATGCTACTCTCTTATCTCTCGGCGAGTTTGAATTGGTAGGCGTTCCTATTCGGGTCGTGCAGTTGATCAGTTTTGGTGTGGTCCTATTAGTTTTTCTTCTTTTAGCTCTCTTTTTTCGATTTACCAAGACGGGATTGGGGATGCGTGCAACGGCAGAGGACCATCAACTCTCCCAGAGCACTGGAATTAATGTCAGGACGATCTTCTCTCTCATCTGGATCATTTCAGCTATCGTCGCTTCAGTGGCTGGGATGGCGACGGCGTATGTGACGGATATCCACTTTCCCCTTCCTTACATCGGCATCAAAGGATTGATCGTCGCTATATTTGGAGGGCTGGATTCTTTACCAGGTGCCCTCTTGGCCGGACTCATATTAGGTGTGCTTGAGAATCTCTTTGCAGGTTATCTCGATCCTCTGGTTGGAGGCGGTCTTAAAGATGTTGCAGCCTATGCGCTACTTCTCATTGTTTTACTGGTGAAACCCTACGGACTCTTCGGGTTAAAGAGAATTGAAAGAGTATAAGCAAAATGCCAAATTCCAAAGCTCGCACGAAGTGATGAACCGAAGTTGAATCAATGTCAAATCAAATCCAAAGTTTCAATTTTAAAAAGTTTTAGTCTTTGAACTTTGACATTCATTTGAAATTTGCCTGCCTGCCGGTAGGCAGGGATTTTGACATTTGACATTACTTATTTATGGGGTTGAGGTATGAGACCTTGTGGGACTTTTGATGAGCGCTATGGCCAGGACATGGCAATTTTAAGAATTAAGAGGCATTGGGGACTTCTGATCGGAGCGCTCATTCTTCTTTACCTCTTTCCTCTCTTCGGTTCTTACTATTTCATCAGCTTGATCAATCATCTCAGCATTACCATCATCATTGTCCTGGGCCTTCAACTGGTCAGTGGTTACTGTGGCCAGATCTCCTTTGGGCAGGCCGCCTTCATGGCTGTCGGTGCTTATACTTCAGCCATTCTCACTGGAACGCTGGGGCTCTCTTTCTTTATTGCCCTTCCCATTTCAGGGATTGTAGCAGGTTTGATTGGATTGGGAGGCGGTGCTCCTTCCCTCCGGATCAAGGGTTTTTATCTTGCCATGGCAACGATCGCGATCCATTTTGTAATCATGTGGTTGATCCTCCACATCCAGGTGACAGGAACCACACAGGGTCTTCATCCACCGGCACCGCAGATTGGAAGTTTCGCATTCGATAGCGATGAAAGAATTTACTATATCATCGTTACCGTGATGCTTTTGATGACCTATGGTGCTCGAAATATGGCCCGGACTCGTGTCGGCAGGGCTTTTGTGGCCATTCGCGATAATGATCTGGCGGCTGAAGTGATGGGAATTGAGCTTTATCGGTATAAACTTCTTGCTTTCTTCATCTCCTGCTTTTACGCGGGGATCGCTGGGTCTTTATGGGCTCACTGGATCCAGATGGTTCACCCCGAACAATTCACCTTACTCCATGCCCTGAATTACATTGGGATGCTGATTGTTGGAGGTGGGGGAAGTATTCCAGGAGTCTTCTTCGGCGTGATTTTCCTGCGCCTTCTGGATGAAGGCGTGATGTTCGCAGCCCCACTTCTGGCAACTCTATTCCCCTGGATAGGTATTGCCCCAGCCGCTTCCATGAGCGTTTCGGTTTTTGGTATAATCCTTATTCTCTTTTTGATTTATGAGCCGAGAGGACTGGCCCATCGCTGGGAAATTTTCAAAGCCTCTTATCGGCTCTACCCATTTGCACACTAATATGGAAGGAGGTGATGTGGGAAAACTCGAAATACGAATATCGAAATCCGAAACAAATACTAAATCCGAATGACTTAATTTCTTAAACATCAGTTATTCTTGCGTTATGAATTTCGTATTTCGGTCATTTGAAATTGTTTCGAAATTCGAATTTCGTGCTTCGGATTTAGAATAGGCCTGACCGCTCCCTAAATAGTTGTTATTGAGGGTGAGAGTCAATCTGTGAAAGAAAAACGAAAGGAGGTCATGATGAAAATGAGAAAGACACTGTGTGGAGTCCTAATTTTTACTTTTCTTTTCGTCATTGGAGTTCTGCAGAGTGGTGCGGCGGAAAAGGAAGTCACTTATCTTAGTCTGGCGGATTACACGGCAGCCATTGCAGGCCTCAATGTCCCAGCGGATATGGGTTGTGAGGATTATATCAAAGATTTGAATGCCAGAGGTGGTGTGGATGGAGTGAAGATAAAATTTATCGGAGTGGACACCCGATATGATGTGGCAAGAGGTGTTTCTGCCTACAAACGCTATCGGGCAGAACCCAAACTCTTAGTTTTGAATGCCATCGGCACCCCTATTGGCAAGGCTGTCGCACCATTGGCCACAAAAGATAAGTTGGTTCAACTTGTCCCCGGAGACGGAGAATTTCAGGCTAACCTGGGTAGAGTCTTTATATGGGGTCCTGCCTATCAGGATGCATTAGCAGCCACTGTTGACTGGCTCCTTGCAGATTGGAAGAAAAAGGGGAAAACAGGAATGCCTAAACTCGGGTTTATCTCTTGGGATAGCCCCTATGGAAAGGAACCTCTCCGCGGCGGAAAAGAATATGCAGAGAAGATGGGAGTGACTTTTGCTCCGCCAGAGTTTTTCCCACCAGGAACAATGGATCATACAGTTTATCTCAACCGATTGGCCAAAGCAGATGTCAATTATATCTTCGCCGGCGGAGTAGATCCAACACCGACCAATGTGATTCGAGATGCTCACAAATTGGGTCTAACCAAAACAATCCAGTTCTTCTGTGACTATTGGGGACCCACCTCCCTCGGTACCCGACTTCATCCTGAAGCCCTGGAAGGGACGGTGATCGTCTCTTACTATATCCGGGGTGACGATGCCAGAAAACATCCGCTGGCAAATCTTTGGACGAAGTATGGCCGCGGGAAATTGGAAGATATGAATGAGGTCTATACCATTGGGATGGCCTGGGCCATGACATTTGAGTCAGCGTTGAAGGTCGCTTTGAAAGATGTGGGTTATAAAAAGTTGGATGGTGAAGCCATGTATCAAGCCTATCAAAAAATTACAGGTGTTCAGAGGGCAGGACTCCAAGGGCCTTGTGCTTACAGTCCAACTTCACGTCGGGGAAGTTGGGAAGTCAGATTCTATCAGGTTAAAGCAGGGAAAGTGGCCTCCATATCGGATTGGATAAAGGCTCCTGATGCTGTATCCCTTCACAAATTTTAATGGAAAGGGGTGAAAATCGATGAACTCTTTTAGAAGGATAATTATTGTTCTTAGTCTTTTGATGTTCCTTTTGTCTTTCGTGGCATGCAGCACCCTGTTTCCACCTCCAAAGCCAACAGCCACAGTAGCTGTTACTCCAGCACAGGTGGAATTGGCGTTTCCAGGCATCTTGAGGGTCCCTATTGTATTCACAGGGACAGGATGGACCCCAAAGGAAATGGTAGTGGTGGATATGGTCATTCCCCCAGGTGTACAAATACAAGGAGTCAAACCCGGAGAGGATGTTGGGATCGCCTATGGTGAGGCAGATGATGCAGGCAATTTCAAAGGAGAGGTCCCAGTTACAGCTAAATTGAACACCCTCTTTCGAGTGGGATGGACTCCGATTATGGCACCGGATCCAAAGACGCTCAATCCCATTCCTCTGGGAGTTTATACAATAAAGGCTTCAGGTGCTGACTCCGGGGCTGTGGCAACAACAACAATGGAGTTTGTAGCACCAGCTCCGAAGAAGTAAATTTAGATAGCAGATCGCAGATAGCAGATAGAAAATAATGAATATCTCCTCCCCCCTTGCGGGGGAGGATGAATGTGGGGGGTAATCAACGTTAAGATAAAATGTTGAGACTCAACAGTATCGAAGTCATCTATAGTGATGTGATCCTGGTTCTGAAAGGGGTCTCTCTTGAGGTGCCTGAGGGAAAAATCATTTCTCTTCTGGGCGCCAATGGTGCAGGGAAGACAACTACCCTGAAGGCCATCTCAGGAGTCCTCTATACAGAATTAGGTGAAGTCACGGATGGAAGCATTGAGTTTGATGGGTTGAGGATCGATGGAAAAGCGCCGGAAGAGATTGTTCAGATGGGAATTGTCCAGGTGATGGAAGGCCGCCGCATGTTCGAACATCTCACGGTTGAGGAAAATCTCCGTGTGGGTGCCTATGCCCGAAAAGACAGGGTGGCCATTTTAAAGGACCTTGAATCGGTTTATCGTTATTTCCCAAGGCTTAAAGATCTCAGAGGACATGTGAGCGGCTATCTCTCCGGTGGAGAAAGACAGATGCTGGTCATGGGTCGTGCTTTAATGTCCGATCCAAAGGTGATGCTTCTCGATGAACCCTCTCTCGGGCTCAGCCCTCTCCTCGTCAAGGAAATTTTTGCAATCATCAGAAAGATCAACCAAGAGGAGAAAACATCCATTCTTCTGGTAGAGCAGAATGCAAACATTGCCCTTTCCACATCGGATTATGGCTACATCATGGAGAATGGACGGGTCGTCTTGGACGGCCCGTCCCCCAAATTAAAGGAGAACGAGGATATTAAGGAATTCTATCTCGGCCTCAGCCAAGTAGGAAAACGAAAAAGCTTCCGGGAAGTGAAACACTACCGTAGAAGAAAAAGATGGTTGTCTTAACTTGAATTTTAAATGTGGAGAAAAACAACCATGAAAGAAATCATTCGAAATAAGGCGAGGGAGTTGGGTGCTGACCTTGTCGGCTTTTTAAATCTTAGAGATTATGATAGCTCGCGGTCGCCGAATCCTCTCCGCTACCTTCCATCAGCCAAGTCCATTGTCGTATTAGCGTTTAAGCCTCTTGCAGGCGCTTATCGCTATGGAGAAAATACATGGAGCAAGATGCCCTCTTTTCTATATGCTGTGGAATCCGCGGGAAATACAGCCGCCTACCATCTCGGGAAGTTTATGGAACGGGAATATGGTGGCGAATGTTTCCTTGTGCAGGCTCATCGGCCCTTTGAAATCAATGAGGAAACATTTCGCTCCCCCATTGGAAGTGTTTCGCTTCGGCATGCAGCCGTTCAAAGTGGATTGGCTGTGTGGGGTAAAAATACATTGGCCTTGACCAAGGAATTTGGACCTCGCGTTATGTTCCTCGGACTTCTCAATAGTTTGAATTTAAAATCCGATCCTCCCATGAATGGATATGATCCTTGCAGCAGTTGTAAATACGACTGTAGATCAACCTGCCCTGGAAAAGCCTTTACTGAGGAGGGTCGTGTGTTGAGTCATCGCTGTGTGAAGGTGAGCCAGCCGGATGATGTAGGAAACTTCATGCGGTTTTTAATGGAGATGGTGGAGAAACCCTCCATGAACGAGCGGTTGGAGATGATCAAGTCACCCCGCTTCTTCCGCCACATGCAATATCTTCAGTTTTTTATCCATTATCACTGCGATAACTGCCTTCGCTATTGCCCAGGAGGTCTTGCAGGTCCTGCTAAAACGTAAAGATTTCAATAGGATACGAATTCCCTTGCTATTTGCCTGGGAATAGCGTATAGTTGCCTAAATTTAGTTGCAAAGAGTCTATTGTCGTTCCAAGACGAGGAAAACCGCAGAGATACTCTAAACAACTTCTTTTTCTTTGCGGTATTTTTATTAAACGCCGTTAACCCCCCTCGCCTGATGGAACCCTTCAGCATCTTTTATTCAGAGTAAATTTAATGCAAAAGATTCGGAAAAAGGGGAAAAATTTGAAAGACCAGGTTTCAGAAGCATCTTACCTATTTGAACAGAACGAAGATCCCATACTCTTATCTGAGGAGTTGGATATCGATCTCTTCGTTGAGTCACCAGAAATCGAAACGGAAAATGAAAATTTTCAATCAACGGAAGAGGAAGAAGCCGTTGAAGTTGGATATGTAGGTTTTCCTGGAAAGGCGATCGATCCTGTTCGGATCTACCTGAAGGAGATGGGATCCTTTCCGTTGTTGACCCGTGAGGGGGAAGTGGAAGTGGCGAAGAGAATCGAAAGCGGACAGCAGGAGATCCTCCTGGTGGTTCTCAATTGTCCCATTGCGATCAGGGAAATCAACAACCTTGGAAAGTCTCTCCGAACCGGGAAGACCAAAATCAGTGAGGTCACCAATGAAATCGACGATGAGGCATCGAATATTAAAGAAGAAAGGCTTCAGGAAAGAAGAGTTCTCCACCTCATCAATAAAATCCGGAAGGGAGCAAGTAAAATTCAACTTCTTCATAAGAAATTGAAGACCTTGAAAAAGAAAACTTCTAAAAAGAAGACCGAGGGAGAGATTGGTAAAAAACAGGACCAAATATTGGATGCATTTAAACGAATCAACTTAAGAGGAGAGCAGATTAATAGGATCATTCAGAGGTTGAAGCAGTGGGACATCCAAATAGAAAAGGCACAAAAGGAAGTCAAAAAATATCAAGGAAACTTAGGGATATCCACTCGAGGAGCTAAAAAGTCTCTGAAGACAAAGAAGGGGGACCTGAAGCGAAAAGATTGGGATGAGATGAACAGGATCCTCCGGAATAGTAAGCGGAGATTAAGTAGGATGGAGGCGGAATGTGGGCTTTCTTCGGAGCTGCTTAAAGAGTCGCTCAGGGCGATAGAGAAAGGAGAGGCCAAGATTAAGGAGGCGAAATCTGAATTGATCAAGGCCAACCTGAGATTGGTCATCTCCATTGCCAAGAGATATATGAACCGTGGGCTTCAGTTTCTGGACCTCATTCAGGAAGGAAATATTGGATTAATGAGGGCAGTGGAAAAGTTCGAATACCAAAGAGGCTATAAGTTCGGTACCTATGCCACCTGGTGGGTTCGTCAGGCGATTACGCGAGCCATTGCTGATCAAGCCCGGACCATACGCATTCCAGTCCATATGATCGAGGTCATCAACAAACTGAACCGGACCTCTCGATCCCTCGTTCAGCAGATGGGGAGGGAGCCCACCATGGAAGAGATCGCTGAAAAAATGGGAGTGCCTCTTCATCAGGTTCAGAAGATTTTAAAGGTGAGTAAAAAAACCGTTTCACTTGAAACTCCTGTTGGCGAAGAGGAGGATAGCCGTCTGGAGGATTTTATCGAGGATAAGGGATCCATTTCTCCTCAGGATGCTGCTATCATTTCCAATCTAGCAAAACAGACTCAAACGGTCCTCTCGACCTTGGATAAGCGGGAGGAAAAGATTCTAAGGATGCGGTTTGGGATCGGGGAGAAACACGACCACACCCTCGAGGAGGTAGGACAGGACTTTAATGTAACACGGGAACGGATCCGGCAGATTGAGGAGAAGGCCTTGAAGAAGTTAAAACATACCAGCCGGGCAGAGAAACTAAGAAGTTTTGTCGAATATTAAAAGGGAGAGAGACGATGAACATTTATGTAGGGAATCTATCATTTGACGTGAAAGAAGAAAATCTTCAGACGGCCTTTGAAGCCTTCGGGCAGGTGAGCTCAGCCTCCATCGTGAGAGACAAGTATAGTGGCCAACCTCGAGGTTTTGGTTTCGTTGAAATGCCTGATCAAAATGAGGCTCGGACGGCGATTGCAAACCTGAACGGAAAAGAACTCATGGGCCGGCAGATGAATGTAAATGAAGCTCGCCCTCGTACAGACCGAAGAGGTGCTGGACGTCAAGGTGGCGGTGGAGGACGATCCGGTTACGGCAGAAGGCGTTATTAGCTTTGAAACAGAAAAGAGGTTAATAGGATGCAAAGAAGACGGCATGGTAAGATGCGTGGTCCAAGAACGAGCCGTCCTAGCCGACCCAAATCCTACAAAATTAACTGTGCAGGTTGCGGGAAAGAGGTGGTTGTCCAAGTCCCACCCCCAGAGGGCAAGAAATTGCTATGCATGGATTGTTTTAAGAAATAATGACCTTTTTAAAGGCCGACTCTCCCTGCCTACCGCCAGACAGGCCTATCTGAGGCAAGCAGGCGCTGGGTATCAAAAAGTAAATAACTCGATCCCACCCGAGACATTCAGCACAATGCCGGTGATGTATGTGGCTTTGTCCGAAACTAAGAAGACAATGGCGTTGGCGACATCTTCAGGCTCTCCTGGTTTTCGGAATGCCGTCCGTTTAGCCAATCTCTCCCTCATTTCAGCAGGGATGAGTTGAAAAGATTCTGAGTTAATAATTCCTGGGCAAACCACATTACAATTAATCCCGTACCTCGCCCCTTCCAGAGCCAATGTTTTTGTAAAACCGATGATGCCTGCTTTGGTGGTTGAGTAACTCGCTTGGCCAAACCCTCCAAGTGTCCCAGCTACAGAGGCCATATTGATGATTCTTCCCCAACCCTTTTCTTTCATATATGGCCAGACCGCTCTGGAGCAGTTGTAGGTGCCCGTAAGATTGACCCGAAGGTCCCTTTCCCAGAGTTCATCTTTTTGTTCCAGGATCTGAGCGAGGTGATCTAATGTGGCTGCACTGTTTACCAAGATGTCAATGGATCCCAGTTCCTTTTTAATTCTCGCAACCCCTTCTTTCACTTCATCTTTCTTGGTCACATCCATCTTAATGGCAAAAGACCTTCTTCTCATGGCCTGAATCTCTTGGGATGTTTTTCCCGCTCCCTCCATCACAATATCGGCAACAACCACATCGGCACCTTCTTGAGCCAGAGCAAGGGCATCTACCCTTCCAAGACCTCTTGACCCTCCAGTCACCAAAGCTACTTTACCCTGTAATAGCATGCTGAAGCCTCCTCAATTTAAGGGTTCGAGGATCCTAGGGTTCAAGGGTTCTAGTGATTTTTTATTGAAAGCATTTCACTCGACCCCTTGAATCCTTGACCCCAAGACCTCTCCGTATTAAATGGGTTCCAGAATAATCGTCAATTTACCATCAGGCAGAGTAAAGGGAGATGCCTTCATCTTCATCCCCACCTTAATCTTTTTAACGTCCACCTTCGGTATCCAGCCCATGATCTTCAATCCACCTTCTACCTCTAAGAGTCCGATAGGACAGGGTTCAAATTGAATGCTTGAAAAAGGCATGAGAGGCTGCCGGACGGCAAAATGATCTGGAGGGACATGAATCTTCGTGAAAGTCGTAAGAGTCCCTTGATGACTAATCTGCTTCCACTCCATGTCGCTCTGCATGCAATTTGAACAGTCAGCCAGAGGGGGATAATATTTCTTCCCGCATTTCTTACAAACGGTTGCCATGAACTTGCCTGCTGCCAATTCATCAACAAATCTGTTCACCTTAGTCTGTCCGATGTTAAGAGAAAAATTCTTGAAGTCCATTTTACTCCCTCCTGAAGATATGAACGGCCACCACCTGTCCGGTTCCTCCGACATTATGGGCAAGGCCAATTTCTGCATTCTTTACCTGTCTTTCACCTGCTTCCCCTCTCAATTGCTTGGTGATCTCGATGGCCATTGAAACACCTGTGGCTCCAATGGGATGGCCTTTTGACTTTAATCCTCCATCCACATTGACAGGAATTCTTCCACCCACATAGGTTTCTTTCGCTGCGATCAGCTTACCACCTTCCCCTTTCTCGCAAAAACCAAGATCTTCATAAGCCACGATTTCTGCAATGGTGAAGCAGTCGTGAACCGTCGCTACATCAATATCCGTGGGTCCCACTCCAGCCATCTTATAGGCTGTCTTCGCTGCTTCTCGAGCGGCTAAAATAGAGGTTAACGATTTTCGATCAGCAAGCCTTAATGTATCTGTAGCCAGGCCAGATCCTACAATCCAGACTGGTTTTTTGGAGATTGCTTTCGCTCTCTCTTCAGAGGCGATGATGACAGCAGCTGCTCCATCCGTAATCAGACTGCAATCATAAAGTTTCAATGGATAGGCTACGGTAAAAGAGGTCAGGGCTTTCTCCAGGGTGATTTCCTTTTGCATCTGAGCATAAGGGTTGAGGCTGCCATAATAATGATTTTTCACAGAGACCATGGCCAACTGCTCTTCAGTGGTTCCATATTCAGCCATATGGGCATTGGCAATCATGGCATAATAACCAGGAAAGGTTGTCCCAAAAGGGTATTCCCAGATGGAATCTCCTGCTTTTCCCATGATTTCAGTCGCGATACTGGTTGGAACCTCTGTCATTTTCTCCACTCCAATGACCAGAACCACATCGGCCAAACCAGAGGCCACATTCATGATTCCGGTTCTCAGAGCGATGCTTCCTGTAGCGCAGGCTCCTTCAACACGGAAATTTGGTTTTGGATGAAACCCGATATAGTCGTGGACCTGTGCAGAGGGTTGAAGCCCTAACGCAAACTCGTCTCCAGCAATGCCTGTCACCATGCTGTCCACCTCTTTGAGGGGAATGCCTGCATCATCGAGACAGGCCTTGACCGCTTCAAAGGCAAGTTCCCGCAGCGAAGCATCTGATCTGACCCCAAACTTCCCATGACCAATTCCGATAACTGCCATTTTTCTCATATCCTTCTCCTACCCTCTCTTTCCGATCACAGAACTGGCGATCGTATTTTTTTGAATCTCCCGTGTGCCTTCATAAATTTCAGTAATTCTCGCATCCCGATAATACCGCTCCACTTCGTATTCTAACATATAACCGTAGCCACCGTGAATCTGGATCGCCTCCTGGGCCACTTCCACAGCCACCCTTCCCGCATACATCTTTGCCATGGAAGTCCATTTCGGTTCAATTCTCCCCTGATCAAAATTCCAGCCCGCCTTGTAGACCAGACATCTGGCCGCTTCAATCATCGTTGCCATATCCGCCAGTTTGTGCTGGGTCACCTGGAACTCTGCCAACTTCTGGCCAAACTGTTCCCTTTTCTTAGAATAATCGAGTGCGCGATCAAAGGCTCCCTGAGCAATTCCCAATGCCTGAGCTGCCACCATCACCCTGCTCTCATCGAAGAATTCGATCACTTGATAAAAACCTTTGTTGAAGTTCCCAATAAGATTCTCTTCAGGAACCCGGACCTGATCAAAAGACATTTCTGTGGTGGAGGTCATCTTGATGCCCATCTTCTCTCCGAGGTCACTCACCTCAAATCCCTTGCTCCCCTTTTCGACAATCAAGGTGGACATACCTCGGTAGCTTGGCTTGGCCTGAGGATCACTCTGGCAGAGAACGATGACGAAATGGGCGATGGCTCCATTTGAGATAAAGGTCTTCACTCCATTGATCAGATATCCCTTCCCGTATTTAACAGCCGTTGTCCGAACCTCGGTGATATCACTCCCATGATCTGGTTCTGTAAAAGCTCCGGCAGAGATCGCTTCTCCTCGTGTGATGGGAATCAGATATTTTTTCTTCTGAGCTTCGTTTCCAAATCTCAAGATGATCTCTGAAGAGAAGTTGGCAATGCTTAAGCAAACTCCAACTCCTGAATCCCTTCTGCAGAAGGCTTCAACGATCAGAGCATTTTCAAGAATTCCATATCCCTGTCCGCCATAGGCCTCCGGGTAATGGATGCCGATAAATCCAAGTTCGCAGGCTTTTTTCAGGTAGGCAAATGGAAATTGATGGTTTCTTTCAAGATCTAAAATAACCTCTTTATCAAATTCTCCCTTGGCAAACGCATCAACCGCTTTTTGAATTTCTTTCTGTTCTTCGGTTAAATCGAAATTCATGCTTCTCTCTCTCCTCTATGGGTGAGTTTCCAAATAGGAACTATACTATCTCAAAAAGTCTGGACAGTTGTCAACCATGAAAACCGGAAAAAATAGGGAACGGACTGGGGGTGAGAGATAAAAACATCGAAGACATTGGTTGCCCACCCTCACCCTCCCTATCGAAGAAAGGGAGGGTGAGGGTAGAGTTAAGTCATTTTATTTGTTTCGTTTTATCATTTTTTAGGGCCTGCCCCGTACATCTCCTTAACTTTTGCCCGGTCAATAGAGCCATCTTCCTTTTTAGGCAGGGAATCGATAAACTGGACATAGCCCGGTTTTTTGTAGCGAGCGATTCGACCTCCCACAAAATCGATCAATTCCTGTTCTGCTAATTTGGCTTTAGATTTTAGAACGCAGACCGCCTTGATCCCCTCTCCAAACTTTGGATCAGGGATCCCAATGACCGAAACCTCCTGAACGCTTGGATGCTCAAGGATGACTTTCTCGACTTCCACGGGATAGACATTTTCGCCTCCGGGCTTGATCAGTTCCTTTTCAGCCTTCCTTCCTGCAAACCAGAGGTAACCCTCCGCATCCTTGCGGCCGGCATCCCCGGTGTGATGCCATTCGTCCCGGAAGGTATGTTTGGTTAAATCTTCCTCTCCCCAGTATCCATGAAAGACCAATGGACCGCGAACCAAAATCTCCCCCACTTTCCCCGCTTCCACCTCATGATCAAATTCATCGATAATCTTTATATCCACCAAGGGACCGGGTTTTCCTGCGCACCCAGCTTTTTCTTGATTCGAACAAACACTGGTCAAGCCCATGGTCTCCGTTTGGCCGTAGACCAGCCAGAACTGACCATGACCAAGTTTTTCAAATCTCTTGATGGTCTCTTGCATATCGATACCCAATATATGTTTCAGAGTGGAAAGGGTAAACTCCCCTTTTGCCTGCTCATCGAGCAACTGGAGGAGGATGGGTGGAAACTCACCGATGAGGGTAATTTTCTCTTGATCAATCATCTTACCCGCAACCTTCGGATCAAATTTTGAAATCATCACATTTCTCCCGCCGACATGCATCATCACCAGGGATCCGAACATGCCTGCGATGTGAAATAGAGGAAGAATGTTCAGGTAGGAGTCTTCACGGGTAAGACCCATAATGGCGATATTTTGGAGGGTACAGAAAACAAGATTGTGATGGCTGATCACGGCTCCACGAGGTTTTCCCTGAACGGCAGCAGTGTGCATGACGATAAAAGGATCGTCACCGCCTAATTCGGCTGGTTCGGCAGGTTGACTCTTCAGAAGAGAATCGAATGAAATATAAATCCCGCTGGGCGGTCCAAACGTCACAAATTCTCTCAGCGACGGACAAATCGATCGAAGATCGGAAATCGTCTTCTCAAAATCAGGATCTACGACGATCATGACCGGTTCTGTATTCGTAAGATTGTAACCAATCTCTTCGGCTGAGAGCCTAAAATTGATGGGAACCATGATGGCTCCTGCGGCAGCGATCCCACCCATCAGAGGAAAAAATTGAGGATAGTTTTTGGCTAAGATAGCAATCCGATCCCCTTTCCGAACCCCCTTCCCTTTCAGCCAGCCGGCCACCCTGTTGCCATGGTCAAAGAGTTCTCCATAAGTCACTTTCTCATTTTCTGACTTGATAGCGATCTGGTTTTTAAAGAGCATTGCATTCCTTTTGTAGATGTCGTATACGGTAAAACTTCTTACTCTCATTTTTATCCCCCCCCATTCTGTTGATTGTTTATAGTCGCTAGGTCAGCCAGCGTTTTCGACGTTTATAGTGCTTCACGTCTCGATAACTCTTCTTCTTCCCTACCTCAGTCAGGCCAAGGTAAAATTCTTTAATGTCGGCATTTTCCTCAAGTTTGTCTGACTCATCATCCAAGACAATCCGTCCATTCTCCATCACGTAGCCATGATCGGCAATGGAGAGAGCCAAACGTGCATTTTGTTCAACCAGCAGGATGGTCACCCCCTCTTCTCTGTTAATGCGTTTTATGATATCGAAAATCTCAGAAACCAACAAAGGAGAAAGACCCATAGAGGGTTCATCCAGCAGCATCAATTTTGGAGAGGCCATCAGTCCCCTTCCGATGACTAACATCTGCTGTTCCCCGCCACTGATATAGCCCGCCAAGGTATTTCTGCGCTGAACCAGACGTGGGAAATAATTAAATACCGTGTCCATATCCTGTTTCATCTTCTTGGCGTTTTGGTTGGTATGTCCTCCAACGACCAGGTTCTCCTCCACGGTCAAATCGCCAAAGACACGACGGCCTTCCATCACCTGAAAAATGCCCATTCGAACGATTTTTTCTGGGGAGGTTTTGTCAATTCTTTGCCCCTTAAAATTGATAAAGCCGTCTGTCACCTCACCGTCCTCTGAATCGAGGAGCCCGGAAATAGCCTTCAGGGTAGTCGATTTCCCAGCACCGTTGTTTCCAAGAATCGTCACAATCTGTCCATTGTTCACCTGAAGGGACATTCCCTTCAAAACCAGAATGACATTATGATAAATGACCTCGACGTTATTGACCAATAATAAAGGTTCCACCTAAACTATGCTCCTAACCTTGAATAGGTTAAATCGACTTCACCCAGATAGGCTTTGATCACATGTTCATTTTGACGAACTTCTACTGGTTTCCCTTCAGCGATCTTCTCACCGAAGTCGAGCACGCAGACACGGTCTGAAATGTCCATAACCACGCCCATGTCATGTTCAATCAGGATAATCGTCACACCCCATTCTTCATTAATATCCAGAATAAAACGCGCGATATCCTCTGTCTCTTCTAAATTCATGCCTGTTGCTGGTTCGTCAAGGAGAAGAATTTTGGGTTTCATAGCTAAGGCACGGGCCAATTCCACCCTTTTCTGGAGACCAAAGGGAAGCGTATGGACAATGCTTTTCCGGATTTGCTCGATTTCCAATAAATCGATAATCGTTTCCTCAATTTCCCTGCGCAAGGCAATCTCCTCACGCCGGGTCTTGCCATAATAGATGCCGCCGGAAAGGAAACCTGACTTGAGATGGACATGACGTCCAAGTTTGATGTTGTCGATGACGGTCATGTGCTTGAACAATTCTACATTTTGAAAAGTCCGGGCAATTCCTAAAGAGGCCACCTTATGGGCCTTCATATTTAAAATATTCTGACCATCAAAAATAATTTTCCCCTTTTCGGGGTTATAAAAACGGTTGATACAATTAAGGAGACTGGTTTTGCCTGCCCCATTGGGCCCGATGATCGCAAAGATCTCACCTTTTTTAATGTTGGTGCTTACCCCAGCCAGAGCCTTAAGGCCACCAAAGCTCAGATGGATATCTTCGATTTGAAGTTGAACCTCTTCTACCACGGGTTCCTCCATGCCCTAAGCTCCCACCTGTTTTACTTTGACTTTGGTCTTCATTAGAAACTCTTTGCCATCCCGGTAGCGGATATGCAATTCCACTTCCAATTCTTTCTCATCACTGTAGAGCGCATCAATAAGATGTTTATACTTTTCCGCCACAAATTTTCTTCTCACCTTTCTTGTCCTAGTCAGCTCTTCATCGTCAGCATCCAGCTCCTTGTATAAAAGGACAAACCTTTTGACCTGAGCTACCTTGGGAAGGGTCTGATTGATTTTTACCACCTCTTTTTCGATGAGGTCATACACTCTATCTTTTTGGGAAAGGTCTGTGAAGGTGGTGTAGGGAAGCTGGTTGTTTTCTGCCCACTTGCCTACATTGTTCATGTCAATGTTGACCATCGCCGTGATGAATGGTTTATCCTGACCGATCACCAGGGCATCAATAATATAAGGGCTGAATTTGAGTTTGTTCTCGATCAATTGGGGAGAAAATTTGCCTCCATCTGCCAACTTCATCACATCGGACATACGGTCAATGATAATGACCTGGCCATCTTCGTCAATGATTGCTGCGTCACCGGTATGAAACCAACCGCCCCTTAACGCCTTTTCTGTTGCTCCAGGTTCTTTATAATAGCCTTTGAAGATCGTATCTCCTCTAAACATCAATTCCCCTTCATCGGAGACCTTGATCTCGATTCCAGGAAGGGGTTTACCCACTGTGTCCAGACGGATATCGTCTGTCCGGTGAATCATTGTACCCCCGGATTGTTCGGTCATACCATAAGCCTGTTTAATGTTAACATCTAAAGCTTGAAACATATGGAATATCTCTGGCCCGAGGGGTGCACCCCCTGTATAAACATGACGGACTTTGGCCAGTCCCAGATAATTTTTCAGAGAGCGAAAAAGAAGCCAAAAACCTATCCATTTTAAAAACCTCAAATAAAATGGAGGTGTCTTCTTCTTCAATCTATAGCCGGTGTCCTGATAACCGAGTTTTAAAAAGATGTTATAAACATATCTCTTGATCCAAGCAGCGTCTTGTATCTTTACCTGTATATCTGAACACATCTTTTCCCAGATCCTGGGAGGAGCCAACATAATATCGGGACCAATTTCACGAATATTCTGTTGGGCGGTCTCCACCTTTTCTGGAAAATTAACTGTGAAGGCCTTCGTCAAGCTCCAGTATAGAGCATAGTGTTGTTCACCGATCCAGGAAAGGGGCAGAAAGGAGACATAATTGTCGGCTTCTTTCGCCTCATCCACTTCATCTATAAACCGACCGATGCTGGTCATATTCTTGTGGGTGATCATGCTCCCTTTTGGCAAACCAGTTGTACCCGATGTATAAACGATCGTCCCCACATCTTCTAGGGAAACTCGATCGATCATTTCATCAAACAGGTTAGGATTTTTACTGGCCAGTTCCCGACCTGATTTTTGAACATCTTGAAAGAAAACCAGGATGGGGTCATCATAGCTTCTCATCCCTTTGGGATCATCCACAATCGCCTTTTTTATTTTCGGGCATTTCTCTTTGATGCTCAGGATTTTATCGGCTTGTTCCTGATCTCCCGCCATGACAAAAGTGGAATCGGAGTGATTGATAATATACTCGACCTGATCCAGGTGGCTATCTGGGTAAATCCCAACCACAGCCCCTCCAAGAGACTGCACGGCTAACTCCGAGTAAAACCATTCGGGTCGATTGTCGCCGATCACCGAGAGTTTATCCCCTTTTTGAAACCCGAGTTGGTGAAGACCAAGGGCAAAGTCCCTCACATTCTCGTAATACTTCTTCCAGGTAATCGTCTGCCAGATTCCAAACTCCTTTTCGCGGAGGGCGACCTTATTGTCGCCATACTGGAGGGCATTTCTTCTCAATAATGCTGGAAGGGATGAAATTTCCATGATGCGTTACATCCTGTTGTGCAATATTCTCTCCCCCTTCCTCTCCCCTGCCTACCAGGAGGCGTAAACAGGAGAGAGGAAATGGAAAGGTTTTTTACTCCATACGGATCCAATCCGAAATCGGATCAAATCTGACGGTCTTTGAATTGCCCCGGTAAACTCTTCCAACCGGAATGCTATTGCTTTTAATGCTGACTGGAGGCATGAGTCCACCTACATCAAAATTTTTGATGGATTGCAATGCCTTAGTCAGATTGTCTCCTGTAATGCCTCCCGCCATTTTGTCGGCGCGCTTGAAGCATTCTACAAAAAGAAGCGTGGTCATATAATTTTCCATATAGCTTTGTGAGCGGTACTCCACCTTGGGATATTTCTTCTGCGTCCACTCCCTGATCTTTTTGACCATGGGAACATCTTCCTGGAAATAAAAGGAATAAGCGGTAACCCCGGTATACTCATCAGCCAGTGGTCCTAACTCTCTCAAAAGTTGTAGTTCTGTTGACCAGAATGTACCCATAAACTTGGCATTCAGGCCATAATCCTTGCTCTGTTTGATCACCGCTGCAATGGGATTGCTCACAAATCCCTGGAAGATGCAATAATCTACTTTTTTGGCCTTCATATCAAGGACCTGTGTCGTAATATCCACTCCCCCTACTTGAGAAACCTCTTCAGTTACCAAGTTCAATCCCATTTTTTTGCATATCTCCCGGCCAGCAACAATGGGCTCCCTTCCAAATTCCGTGTCGCTATAAAAAAAGGCGATATTGGCACCGGGCTTTTCTTTGGCGATGTATTTTAGCAAAACCCCAAACTGCTCTGTATAAGTCGGCGCAGCGATAAAGAGATAAGGGTTCTCCTTTGGATTGGCCGCCTCACTGGTCATGGTATAGGCAGAATAAAGAACTTTATAACGGGCTTTGATCTCGGGTCCTAAGGCCTTGGTCATCCCTGTGCTCTGTCCGAACATAATCTGCGGATTATACTGAGCATAGAGCCGTTTAAAGGCAGCGATGCCAACATCGTCCTTATACTCACCGTCTGCCCAATAGTATTGAATCTTCTTCCCGTTGACGCCCCCTGCTTCATTGGCCATGTCGACGACATCCTGCATGGCCGCGCTCCCTTCAATTCCAGCAAAGGCAAATCGCCCGGTAAAAGGATGAACCGCACAGATCGTGGGTGATTTCTGGGCCATTGCGATACTGAACGGTCCGAGACATAAAATAAAACTGAGAATAAAAAGTCCTAATTTCTTCATAATGGTCCCTCCTTAAGTAAATAAATGAATGATGAAAGGTTAATGTTTGGAAGAGGCCGGCGATCACCTCCTTTCGAATATTTTCCCTTAATAGGAAAAAGGCCACAGGGTGAAAAACTTTTTGATGCGATTCCAAATTTCAGCCAAACCCCGGGGTTCAAAAATAAGGAAACTGACTATTAAAAAACCAAAGACAACATCCTTGAATGGGATCAGCAGTTGCTCCATCCCTGGCATATAGTTTTTTGCATTTTCGGCTAAGACATTCAAAACCTCAGGGATCAGGGTCATGAAAATGGCTCCAAAAATGGAGCCGAGGACACTCCCCAACCCTCCTACTATCACCATCGCCAGATACTGAATGCAAAGCGTAAAAGGAAAGTGATCTGGGGTCACTACTTTCAAAAAGCTAACCCATAAGGCCCCTGAAACACCCGCATAAAAAGAACTGATGGCAAAGGCAGTCAATTTATATCGAAAGAGATCAATTCCCATAATTTCAGCGGCGAGATCACGGTCGCGGATAGCCACAAAGGCTCTGCCCATTTTCGAACGAACAAGGTTCCGTGCATAGCCCACTCCGAGCACCACGAAGATAAGAGTAAGCCAGTAAAATTCTTTTTCAGTACTGAATTGAAAACCCCCGATCTGAGGCGGTGGAATATGGATTCCTGTGATGCCTTTTGTCATCGATTCCCAATGCACAAAGATAAATCCAAAGATAAACTGAGCAGCCAGGGTGGCGATACAGAGATAAAGACCTTTGACACGCAAAGAAGGGATGCCGATCACCAAACCAGCCAAGGCGGAGGCAAGACCAGCCAAAGGAATGGACAACCAGAAAGAAATTCCATAACGGGTAATCAGGATGGCTGAGGTATAAGCCCCCACACCAACAAATGCAGCGTGACCGAGGGAAATCTGTCCAGTGAAGCCGGTCAAAAGATTGAGTCCGATGGCCCCGATCACAGCGAACCCGATGATATTGGAAACATAAAGCATGTGGGCGTTGGCAATAAAGGGAAAGACGATGAGGAAAATGAAGAAAAGAGATAACCAGAATTTGACAAAACGTGATTGGAAGATCTCCTCGTCTTTGATGTAATTTTCTTTGTAATCACCGCAGCGCATTCTTATTGACTTTCTTCAGTTTATGAGGAGGCTAAAACTGTTGTTTTTGTCTTTTCCCATCAGCAATCCGAAATCTAAAATCGCAAATGGTTATTAAACCCTTTCTATGATGACCTTACCAAACAGCCCGTAAGGCCGGATCATAAGGATGATCAGGACTATAAAAAAGGGAGCGACATCTTTGGCGCCTCCTCCAACCAGTGGATCAATATAGAGACCGGCTAAATTTTGCAAAATTCCAACAATAAAACCACCCAGGATCGCACCTCCAATACTATCGAGACCCCCCAGGATGATGACGGATAATACGGCGAGACCCACATCTCCCATATAGATGTTAATGCCGCTGATATTTCCAATCACAATCCCTCCGATGACTGCAGCAATGGCCCCAAAACTCCAGGACAAGGCAAATACTCTTTTCACACTGACGCCCATGGAAAGGGCAGCCTGCTGGTCATTGGCTGCCGCCCTCATGGCCACACCGGTACGTGAAAATTTGAAGATAAAGATGAACAGAAGGGTGGTAATGACAGCAAAGATGAAGCCCCAGAGGAGCCCTGAGGGAACCACGGCGAAACCAAGTTTCAAGGGCTTGGGTGGAAAAATCTGTGGGAAGGCCCGATAAGTAGGATCCCAGATCATATACATGAGGCCTCTGAGGATAGCACCCAAACCGATGGTCACCATGATCACTGAAATGATGGGCTCTCCAATCATGGGTCTTAAAACGAGAGGTTCGATGATGATCCCGAGAAGGATGGCAAAGACAATAGTGATTCCAAAAGCAATATAAAAAGGAACATGGATAATGGTAAGGGCCGTGAAGCAGATGAATGCCCCCAGTGTCATGAATTCACCCATGGCCAGATTGAGGACACTGGTGGCCTTATAAATGAGAACAAAGCCAAGGGCAATCAGGCCATAGATGCCGCCTGTTGCCAGTCCGGCAACGATGACTTGAATTAAAATTGAGAAATCCA
>Ga0315282_10005026_pt1 | contig 22702 bp, 16 predicted proteins | sample YL17G07_20_MG_FD_203693 | JGI IMG/M metagenome (GOLD analysis project Ga0315282, IMG submission 203693) | Sediment microbial communities from Yellowstone Lake, YNP, Wyoming, USA - YL17G07_20 | ecosystem: Environmental > Aquatic > Freshwater > Lake > Sediment | place: USA: Wyoming | collected... | reverse complement strand
GGCAAGAAATTACACCTGTTCGGCGTAACCTGGTGGAAGGTAATAACTGTTGCTTCAGCGAAAACGCACATTTAACATATCAGAGTCCAAGCTTGGGCACCTCCACCTGCTGTTCTGCCTTCTGCTGTCGCTGTTTCTCGAGCCGCTGGAGCTTGTCAACTTGATCGGCGAACTGCATCACGGTCATGGCCTCCTGACCCTGCCAGAATGCGGCGACTAGGCTCAGGAGTTCCTTCGGCAGCCCGGCGGTCTCGACCTTCACCCCAGAGATCCAGCCGAGTGGTCCATTCGGGAAGACCCGCAACTGTTCCTCCAAGCAGACCTCGACCGCCTCATAGCGATAATCCCGCCGATGGCTCACGTCCTTCGTGACCTTGTGCCCCATGAGGAAGTTCGTCGCCACCTCGCTGAGGGCCGCCTTGTCGGTAGTCCTTGCGACAAAGTGGCGAGGCGCGTTTAACTGCAGTACAGGCAGCTCACGATCCTTCTGGATGTTGATCCAGTGCTTCCGAAGCTGGTCTGGGTAGGTTGGTCGCGATCCGTCGAGATGCCCGAAGGCATCTCTCCAGCATAGTAGCGGCGCCTCGGGCGACGTGTTCGGTGAGATCTTCTCCCACTCGAGCAGTGCCCGTTTCACGTTCGGGAACAGGACTGCTCTGACGGGTGATTGTTTCTTGAACCCTCTCTCGAGGGCGAAGATGGCGAAGGGCTCTCCTTCGGCCGTCCGCTCTATGTTCCTCCACTTGAAGCTCGCTAGGTGCGATGGCCGCAGGCCATACTGCCAAAACAATAGCAGCATGAGCTTCGTCCAGGGGTCCTTCACCATCTCGACGGCTTCAGCCCACGACAGAACGCTCTTGATTGGTGGTGCGTTCTTCGCTTCGTAGTACTCAGCACAGGCAAGGTCGCGTGCATGAAGTGGCCAGGTTACGCCCAGGCCCTCCTCCCACACCTTCTTGAGGGCCGCTCTATGGAGGTTCCAGGATCGCTTGTCCACGGTCTGGACAAAGGACAGGACCAAGCGACGCCCTTGCTGCCCTGAGAACAGTCGCCTCGTTGGTGTTCCGACCAGCCTGTCGACCTTACCGACTCGCTCGAGAAGTCCCGACCTTCTAAGGAGCTTCTTGAATATCGCAATGTAGTGCTGCTGGGTCGTCTTCCCTACACTGGCAGAGGTGTTCGTCTGGAAGTTCGTTATGATCGCGTCTAGCTGCAGGCGATCATCCGGATTCGCTTGTGCCTTGACTTTACCGTTCCCTTCAGTCCCGAATCGGGGTTCAAGTTCGGGTTCAGAGTGCTCAACTCCATTGATTGCTGGCGTGTTTTCCCCATCCACGCCAGCGGACTCGTGAGCACCAGCTGGGGTTATAAACGCTTTCCCATCGTCTGGGCTGATCGTGCTTCCGCTAGTCTCACTCACTTCCAGTATGCTCCCTTTTCGTGGTTCTGTAACCGCATTCCTGCCTGCTCATCGCCTTCTCAAGTATCTCATCGACGGAACCGTGCTGCTCATCTTCTGAGGTTATTTGGCCTATGGCCCCGACCACCACATGGTAGTCCCTAATCCGGCTTCTTCCGGTGGCCCCGTAGGCCGCAATGCCGTTCCAAGTTCCGCCTATCATCTTCATGACCTTCCTCGTGAGATGAATAAATGGAGGGGCTCTGGATCCTCTTCGAGGACCGGGCCCCCCAAAAGGGGTTTCAGGGAGACGTCTCCTCCTTCTCATCCGACTCTTCGGAGTCGTCGTCGTCTTCATCGAGCGCGTCGAGGGATTTCTCGATCTTGCGCTCGATGGCGTTCACTAGTTTCTCTGCCTCTTCGTCTGAAAGGCCCTCTTCGACTAGAAGGTCTTCCAGGTCTGCCAGTACCCTGGCCACTTTTCTGCTTACCATATCTTCTTTCTCCTTTGGGCACAGCCCAGCCCTCCCACCGGAAGGGCGGCTCACTGTGGTCTATAGATATTTAGCAGATGTGGGTACATAAGACTTGTGATTTGGAGGCTCATCGCGGTCCAGCGTCATCTGATTCCTTTAAATAGAAAGATTTATACTTGTGTACCACATTGTACGATACTGGATTCATATGGCACCACCTAAGGGCAAGAAAGGAGCGCTTGAGGAACAGGTGAGGGACGTCCTCGTTATGGCCCATTTCCTGGAGAATGACAACAGACGTGCCTATGCCGAACAGATAAGGCGATCCTGGGATCCACAGTATGAAGAAAACATAATCAAAGTGCTTCCGAAGGAGGTCGGACCGCGGACGAAATCCTTGTCTCTCGCTGGTACGATCCAAATCTGCGAAAGACTTTCCTCTCCAGAAAGAGCCATACTCTCGAGAGACACAAGCAAGTTCGGTGAGAAGCGCAGGGTCGTAACGTACTCATTGAGCGAGACAGCCGAGGGGTTCAGAAAGATCGCCCGGACCATGCTATCGGTCTCCATTCCGCTGTTCTACAGAAGCAACTACACGAAGCGTTGTCTTCGAGCCGTCTGGATTCCAGAAATCAGACGTAGATTCAGAATTGAACCGGGATATGCCCCCGGATTCGAATTGGCGTTGAAGCGCTCACCCACGGCACTCATGATCACGCTAGAGAAGGATTTCGGCCCCGTGCTTTATCACGGACGCTGGGATAGCGGAGAAGAATGGCGCAAGGAGGCCGAAGCCTGGGGAGGGGCGTGCATCCTGGCCGACGCACTTGTACCTTCCCGGTCACCAAGAGTCAACTGGGGCGCCCATCCACTTAACTTCAAGGTCTGGGCGCAGGTCGAGGGCGAAAGCCCTGCGGGATTCGATTTGGGTGGCGAAGGAAGAATCACATGGCGCCCGACCTTCAATTCGGAGGCATCAGAATGATCGAGAGCGATGTGCTCGTGATATTCGTGCCCGAGCCCTGAAATTCAAAGCACGGCATCTGCACGAGATCTGCTCGATCGCTGCCTTGGCTCCCTGTGCGTTCTTATCAGACGAATGCAGCTTCATTACGAGATATTAGATGATGGAGAGCTTGACGGTCTTGCGATTTCCTTTCAGTGCTCGTCCCGCCACTTCGACAATCCGATTTAAAAGCCCATGCCCATCGGGTGTCCATGAGCCTCAGTAGGTTGTTGATGCAGCAGACGCACCGATTCATGCTCTGCGGGGCGCTGAGCTTCTCAAGCATCCACCGGGATTTTGGCCCGGACTGGATGCCAGCATGAAGAGTGTGCAATAGTGCTCAGAATCGTGGATTGAACATCGGCTAGGTCGCCACGCTTTGAATGTGTAAGGGCCTGGGCGGGGCGCCTCGACTTAGAGGCTTTTCCTGAAGCTCACTGGAGTCTATCGCGCGCGTTCTACCTGCTTGACTAACGCAGCAGCGATTATCGAAGCTATGACTTCGATCCATCTTATTGTGGTGACGTCGGGCAGCTTCATCGTTCTCGTGCCAGATATCTCTATCCAGCCGAGCAAATCCTCTCCTACCCCAAGTATCTTGACATCGATGTAGTCTCCTTCTAAGCTTTCTGCCGCACTAAGGCGTCTCCTCGCGAAGAGCGCGGGACGATTGTAGGTCTTCCTCTCCTCCTCAGAAAGCACGTTGTCTTCCTCAAGGTATATTCTTGAGTACTTGCTAATGTCACTGCCATTGAATTCACAGCCGGCAGAGAACTGCTCTTTCGCATAAGCGATCGTCTTGTGTCCTTCTATGGCGTGATCTCGAAACCCGGCCATCGCCCTGTATCTATATAGGCCGTCTTTTTGGTCCCTGAGACCGATTGCGACATCTGCTATCCCATACTGCCGCGAGATAAGATTAGCAGCTTCCAGCAAGAGAGCATCTACGTCAATCTCTGGTTTTCTCAAATGCGCGAGTAGGCTTTGAATTCCTTCTTGGGACTTCTGAACTGGCTCGACTGCACTGTGCGAATAATCAAACTTCAACTTATCGGGAATGGTTCTATGATCAGCGGATCCAACAGCCGTCGGTCTCCTGGCGCCTATTTCATACTCTGTGTGCGTTTCGGCCGATACTTTGGGAGGGGCTCCAGACTTTGCATTGCTATGCAGCGATGCAAGCGGCTTCCCGCAAGTCCGACAGAGTCGATCTCCGTCACGGTTCTCGGCTCCGCAAGTCGGACACTTCATCACTATGTCTCCATGCAGGCATCGCCTTTCATTCCTATGGATGTTATGCTGAAGCGGTCTTGCCGGGATTGAATCGTGTGGGCAGACACGGTTTTCCCCGAACGCATTCCCTCTATCCAGAGGTCACCTCATGTGGCCCTGGTTGGTCTCAATTCCGGCTCTTCCCGGAATTCGTCGAGAGATATTTGAGTCGATCGGGCCTTCGGCCTTGTTCGGTGGCGTTCTTGTGCCACTACCTGGGGCAGCTCCTCCCATTCTCTTAAGACGCTCCTCGGGGGCGCCTCCGCGAGTCTCCTCACCATCCGCTTCATCTTGTTCTCCCGTCTCATGCCCGCCCAGAGATACCCCTCGTCAGCGGTCCTGTTTGTAGTGAGTATCACCACGCTCCCGGGCGAGTCCCTTCCAGTTCTGCCTTTTCGCTGAACTAGGCGTACATCGCTCGCAACAGGTTCGAAGAAGATCACGAGGTCCACCTGTGGCACGTCGAGACCCTCTTCCGCTATGCTCGTAGCGCACATCACCTGGAAGGCCCCGGAGGCAAACGCCTTGAGCGTCTCCCCCTGCTGCTTCTGGGTCATTCCTTTCTTCCCTTTTTTGGCGCTCTGACCCATGAACCGCTCCGCCCTGATGCCCTTCGAGCGGATGATCGAGATAAGGAAGTCGACAGTGTCCCTGAGCTCCGCGAACACGATCACCTTCGAGTCTGGCTTCTTCTGCATCTGCTCTGAAAGCGTCCTCAACATCGGTTCGATCTTGGGATGAGACGCCCCATTCCATTTCAGTGCGGCTTTGTAAGCCCTCTGGACTTTCGTGTCCTTTGCGAAGCTCGCGTCGATCTTACTTCTCCCGGGTTTGAACTTCGGCTCGATGAACTTGATGAACGAGTCGACTCCCTGTCGCTCGATGCATAAGATTGCGTGAAGCGCCGACCTTGCCAGACTTATCTGGCGTGATGCCTGGAAGAGATACGGAGCACGTCCTTGCTTCTGACGAACGAACACCTGTCCTGCAGCCGCGTTCAGGTCCTGTATTCGGACCTGGTTGTTCTTCCTGTTCCTGAGAAAGCCATACTTGCGAATCTGATGCAGGCGCTCGTTGTAGTACTTTGTCAGATGGTCCGAGACCTTGACGATGACCTCAGTGGGCTGGACCTCGATCCAGTCTATCGCCATATCCTGCACGTACGGGGCAACATCAGCATCCTCCCTTGACCTTATCACGACGTTCTCGACGAACAGGTTTCTGCAGACCTCCTCGACATGGTCCAGTTCGTGCCCTGGAGAGGCCGTCAGGCCAAGGAACAGCGCGGAGGGACAGCATGTCCTCAACTCCTTTGCGAGCGGGACATAGGCGTAGTCGCCAACAGCCCGGTGGGCCTCGTCGAATACGACGACCGAGAAGTCGCAAGGAACCAGGCCTGCCCGAAGGTCATTGTGGGCGACCTGTGGAGTGGCCGTGATGACAGGGTAGGACTTCCACTTGGCGTTCCTCTTCTTCTGTCCCTCGCTGCCCGTTAGGCAAACGACTGGTCCCCGGGCGAGGACGGAAGAGAGGGTCTTCGAGTGCTGGTCTGCAAGAGGCCGAGACGGGGCCAAGAACAATGCCCTTCCACCATCCCTCGCCATCTTCTCGGCGATCACGAGCGCAGCAATGACGGTCTTGCCAAGGCCTGTCGGGATGACAACGAGCGTGTTCTTCTCGATGCACGAGGCAGCTATGTCGACTTGGAACTGCCTGAAGGCGACCGTCTTCGGTCTGAGCATGATATGCACTGTGCAGCCGTCGTGGTCAGCTCTCCAAGGTCCTGGATCCACGGAACCATCTTCCCCGACAAAAGAAGACCCCGTGCTCTTATAGTCTTCTTGCTCGGTCCGTTCTCGACCGATCTCGAGCTGAAAATGGGCGCTCATGGAAGGACGCGCAAGCGAGCCACGAGCCTGAGACGCCCAAAGCCCCTGAGTGAGGATTGAAATGAAGCCGCTTGCTCCCATGATGAGTTTGAACACGAGGTATATGTTTTCGTGAGACGACTACGAGGCCAACTAGCTGCCAAAGATGGCAGGAAGCATGCTCTCAGTGGATCTTGTGCTCCGTCCGCGTCGCAGCAGACTGCCTGCTCACCACCCTAAAGCTCCAGAGACTTCAAGAACTCCGCAATCTCCCTGTCCGACATTCTCCCTTTGGCCCTCTCCTTTGCGAGAAATTCCCCGACCGCCTCGGGATGCTCTTTGGCCAGCTTCGCTATGCCTTTCCTAGCAATAATCATGGCTTCGGTAGGCGGTGACAACTCGGGGAACTCCGCACGCAGCTTGGCCAACTGCATTGCTTCCGCGGCCGCGACTATGTTTGCCTCTGCTTTCTGTGATAGTCCGACGGGACTCTGTGCCGGTATCTCGATCCGAGGATTCCCGCTCGAGTAAAGGCTCGTCGAGGGAGTTGGGGTTGGCGTCACCTGCTCGATCCCCCTTTCACTCCCGACTGATGAGCCTCCCTCGACGATTATCCGCCTGCAAATCTCAGGCACGGTTACCCCTTGGGCCGCCGCTTCCGCTTCCATGCGCTCCAAGAGCGCCGGGGGCAGCCGCATACACACTGCCTTGTTTCCTTTAGACACGGTGATTACACCCTAGACTGCCTGAAATGCAGGCTCGGAATATCATTCTTTCTACGAATCGGGCCGATTTGACGCATTTTTCATGCATCCGCCCCTGTTTTCGGTGTCATCACCCATCAAATCCCTGACAATTCATTCGACTTTGACTGTCATCACCCTCTGTCATCACTAGTGTCATCACCCATGTAATCACCCTATTCTCCACGTCCCGAGTGGTGGTGATGACACCCTTGTAATCATCCCTTTCTTGGATATGAGGGAATCCGGGGTTCTCCTCGCGCGCGCTGTCGGGAAGTGACACTCTATCCCCGGAATTAGGGGGTCTTCCGGGCATGTATCCGACCTCCATGATCTCAGCCCGGTGTGCTGCATTCAAGCGCTCCCGACCCCCTGTCACGGTGGAGTTGCGTGCCCGAGGCCTTCTGACGCGTAAATCGCACACGGAAGCGTCTGACGAGATACTAGCAAGAGGCTAGAGAAACTTCCACAAGGTTGAACTGCAATTGTCGGCTTAAGCAGAGCTTCTCAGCTGCGGACGACAATGATTGCCTCGTCTCGCGGCAATGCATGAGGGTCATTGGGCTCAGTCGACATTCGATGAGCGGCATTTAGTCGTCTACGGCGACGTCAAGGCGTCCAGGCTTGAGAACTTCTCGTTGATGATCTTGATGGTCTGGATTACGATCTTGTCCATTGCATCGAAGGCCTTGTCAAAGAAGCGAGAGTGACCAGATTCCGCAGGGCTCTTGTGAAGGTTGGTGGAGGGCTCCCGCGAAGAGCTAGAAGAATAGAAGTCATTGCATGAAGTTGCGGGTCCGGGGAAGATGGAGAAGAAGTGTAGAACGTGCGGCGCTTTGACAGAATTCCGCGGCTATAGCCTCTTCAGCCGTAGCGGACTCGTCATGCCTGCAGAGATCAGACTCTGCCCGCGATGTGAAGCCGTGAGCACATTCGTCATCGAAGACTTTAGCGATGGCGAAAGACAAGATGCAGATTTGCCAGCCTTCAGTGCAAAGCGCCTGAGGGTCGAGAAACATGGAGGACTTATCGACGTGATGTGCCCTAGATGCGATGCGAGCATGTGTTTCGTCCAGCACATGGATGTGAGCTTCAAAGGAGCTGACATCCTTGCTGAGTCATGGGTTTGCGAGTGTGGCACGGCACTGGAGATCGCGAAGAACCCCGATATGGCTTGATCTCTATCGAAGAAGAATCCGATTAATCAGTTCAAATGCTGTTCAATGCAAAGTGCTGCAGAAGCTGCCTGCAATCACAAGGATTAAGTCCGGTGGGTGGAATTCAGACGCTTGACCGGGAGGGGGGTTAACCGCTGCAGGTGGATTTGGGAAGCGAGATTCGTTCCTTTCTTGAGGCGATGAAGTCCAACTTCAAAGAACTGACCTCTCTCCTCGAGGGACTGGGTTACTCACCCCTTCCAGAGAGGGAGCAACCTCTCGAGACTGCCATACTGCTTCAGAAGAAGGAATTACGCGAACGAGTACGAAGCGTTAGAAGGGTCTTCTCCATGAAGGGGCAATGGACCCACCCTTCTACTGGACAGGTATTCACTAGAGAAGCAAACATTATTGCAGTCGAATTGGCGGACGAATCATATCTGTCTCTCCGATGGCCATTCGAGATAACGAGATACGTTGCACTGCACGGTCTCCCCTCAGCCCAAGGATTGTTCATCTACTTCGCACAAGGAGGTAAGTCTGTTGCACTCACCGCGTACACGCAGTCGTTAGTGCAGTCTGACGTAGTGGTTGTCAGAAGGCTTCTGGTCGATCTTGAGAACGTTACCCGAACCGATGTGGAGTCGATCGTGGGACTAAAGGACCTTGCATATGACCCAAGGACTATTATTCAGAAGTTCGCGGATGCCTTACCCTATAGAAAAGTCGGTGAGAATTTCTTCTCAGAATACCACACCCTCTTCCAGCTTCTGTCGAAGCGGCTTCGGGAGGCCAAGGTTCTCACAGAAGAGGAGGAAGTCTACGAATACGCACAGAGGTTTCTTGGGAGAATTGTCTTCCTCTATTTCCTGCAGCGCAAGGGCTGGCTGAATCGGAACAAAGCATATCTCAAGTTGTGCCGCCAAGGATTGACGGGAGACCAGTTGTTTGAATGGCTTTATGAGTTGTTCACGAAACTGAACACAGAGAAGAGGCAAGCATCCGATCTAGCGGCCATCCCCTTCCTAAATGGTAGCCTCTTTGAGACGGATATGTACTCGAAAGAACAAATGAAGAGAATCAGGTCAGCTTCAGCTCCCTTACTTTCCAATCTGATGGAGACCCTAGATGCCTATAACTTCACAATCAGCGAGAGCACTTCTCTCGACAAAGAAGTTGCAGTCGATCCTGAACTGTTGGGCAACATCTTCGAGAGCATGCTCCCAGAGACCGAACGCGGCGACAAAGGGACTTTCTACACACACCAAGACGAAATGCGTTTCATGGCCCACGAAGGCATTCGTTCATACCTGCGTCGGTTCCCGGAGTTGGTTTCAGAGAATCAGGTACATCAACTAGTCTACGGACTGGAATCTGCAGATGGCTTGAAGCTTGAACCCAGAAAGGCGAGGGAGGTTAAAGAGAAGCTCGGCGCAATCAAACTGCTTGATCCGGCCGTCGGGTCTGGCGGCTTCCTGCTCGCCGCTCTTCAAGTACTTCTTGAAGTTCGGAGACGTCTGAACGGCGTCATAGGCACAATAGAGCAAGATTACGACATGAAGTTGGAGTTCATTCAGAAGTGCCTTTTCGGTGTTGACATTGAATCCGAGGCGGTCGAACTAGCTCGACTTAGGCTGTGGCTGACGCTTGTCGTCGATGAATCCGTTGAGAACGTGCGAAGATTGCCGAATCTTGATTACAATCTCTACAGAGGAGATAGCCTCAAGGTTGCTGAGACGGAAAGAGGAGTCCAGACCAGACTCACAACTGACCATATAAGGAGAAGAGCCATCACAAGTCTCATCAAAGATCTTAGACTCAAATTCGTTGAATCATATGGCAAGGCCAAGGCAAGGGTGGCTGAGGATATGGACTCAGCACTTCGGGAGCTGATCAAGCTCGACACCGGAAGGAATCCGCCTGACACGCTCGCTTTCTCATATAGATACTTCTTTCCTGACATAATGGAGGACGGAGGATTTGACGTGATTCTGATGAATCCTCCATACATTCGACAGGAGGACATCGGAAGACTACCAGGTCAAGATACTAGAAGATACAAGGAAGAGATTATTGCTGACGCAAGCGCCATAACCAAGGACAAATTCCTGCCTGATAAGAGGTCGGATATCTCAACATACTTCCTTGTACGCACTTTCTCATTGCTGAAGAATGGCGGAGCGGCGGTCGTGATTGCTACCTCCAAGTGGCTAGATGTTGGATACGGTGCTCCACTGCAAGAGTATCTGGTCAGAAACGTCGCCCTCGAATGCGTTTTCGAATCAGAGGATAGGTCGTTTTCTGCACTTGTCAATGTGGCGATCACAGTAATGAAGAAGACAGATCGCGATCCCTCAGCTAATCTTGTGCGATTTGTCTACTTCAAGATCCCTTTCAAGGAGGTCGGTCCTAGTTCAGTGTCGAGGATTCTAGAGACTTCGGATTGGACGGAGAACGACGTCTATCGCATTAGAACAAGGAAACAGCAGAATCTGCTCAGTGACGGGTACTTCGATGGCTCGAAAACGAGCATCGAGGATGGCAACGGCGTAGTTCCCCTTAGTGAGTCAGTACATTCAGGCAAACCCACTGTACCGGACAAGTCGACGTACATAGGCTCTAAGTGGGGTAATGTCTGGCTCAGGGCGCCAAGCGTGTATTTTGACCTACTGTCCCGAATCAAGAGCAGCGGTAGGGTGAAGTTGAGACCGCTGAGCCCCTTGTATGGCATCAAAGCAGGTCAGTATGCAACGCCCTACGACTTCTTCATAATTCAGAGAATCAAGAAAGGAGAGGGGACCGAGAAAGGCACCTACTTGTGCAGAAACGGGCTTGGACATCAATTCTATCTCGAGAAAGAGTACTGTCCTCCAATTCTGCGTGAAGCTGAAGACGCGTCTACTCCTCTCGTCAAGTTAGAGGACATATCATGGTGCATGTTCTGCTGTGACTTGCCCAGAAGTAAGCTTGCTGGAACAAGAGCTCTCAAGTACATACAATGGGCGGAGACTTCACCAGACGCGCTAGTTGAAGTAATAAAGGGAAAGGACAAGGGCAGCAAGGTAAGGGTTAGCGAAGTCGCTTCGGCAGTTGGCAAAGAGGAATGGTGGAGGCCAAGGGGGATTGAGCCAACCGACGTCTTCCTGCCAATAATAGTGAAAAATAGGCCAGTCATACCGAGATGTGACTCGCCAATGCTCTCGTCCAGGAATTTCTGTCCAGTCTACGCTGGGGAGAGAAGCGCAGACCTCTGGCTCTACATGAACTCAATGATCTTTCGAATGTTCATGGAACTGTATGGTCGCATCGAAGCTCCTGCGGTGCAGCTGATGGTTGAAGAGTACAAGCTATGTCCCGTTCCATATCCGCTCCCAACTCTGTCGCACAAGTTCAAGCGTCTTCACCATTTTGAGGAACGGGAGATCCTCAGGATCGTGAATATCGTTGAGGAGGGACAGCTGGAACTGGAGCAGCAGGATAGGAGAGATCTGGACGACCTCGTTCTAAAGGAAATTGGGATTGTGGATGATTCCACAAGAAGAGAAACGATGCAAGCGATATACGATTGGCTTCAGTACCATGTCCGCTGGCGGGTGGAGAAGCCGATTCATGCACCGAAGAGTCCCTCGCGATTAGCGGCGAGACGCGCCGAGAAAGGAGTTCAGACGAAGATATAAGGCTAGAGAAGCGTTGGAAAGGGAGTCCAGAAATGAATTTCACGCACGTAATTGACAACATTGGGGGGAACACTCTCGGACGATACTTGAAGGACCAAATCGAGGAGTCCTCACTATGCTCCTTCGCATCAGCGTTCTTCACAGTATCCGGGTACGACATTATATCAGACAGGCTTGAAGGTACGAAAGGATTCCGACTCCTATTGGGTGCGGAACCTGAGTCCGCTTCGCTTGATGTGACACGACTAGACATTTGGAAGAACATCGATACTGGGAATTCCATCAGGCAGTCTGAGCGGGTCATAGCTTTTCTGGCGCGGGATGATGTCCATGTCAGGTTACATCCACGCCCTTTCTTCCACGGCAAGGCATACATTCTCAATCATCCCAAACCACAATTCCAGAAGGACGTATCAACAGGATCGAAATTGCGGGAAAGAAACAGACCGGACGAACCCGATTTGATGCTTCAGCATGGCGCACTCAGACCGACAAGCTACTACTATACTGGTGAGCAGCCAAATTGCAACCGAGGATGCCGAGCTATCGTTGGGTCATCCAATTTCACATATGGCGGACTGAACTACAATGCTGAACTAGACCTACTTGATCTCAAGGGCGAGAGTGTTATTGAGCTGCTAACGTGGTTCGAGGAAAGGTGGGATTCATCAGCGGACTTCAAAAGTGAACTCATCCGTTTGCTGAAGGGGTACTGTCGCCCGACGCCTCCGTTCTGGGTCTACGCGAAGGCACTGTACGACCTGTACGAAGAGGATTTCGGGCCCGAAGTAACGGAGAAGCGAGGTTCGACAATCGAGCTCGCAGATTTTCAGAAAGCTGGATACAAGTCCGCCAAGAGATTCCTGGAGCGCTGGAATGGAGTTCTAGTTGCTGATGCACCAGGTCTTGGGAAAACCTTCATCGCTGGGAGGCTGCTGGAAGACTATGCATACATCAAGCGCGAGAAACCGTTGATAATCTGCCCTGCTGAAGTCGAACCGATATGGCGAGATTTCGCCGAAGAGTACGACATTCCGCTCAGAAAGGGGAATGTGCTGCACACAGAAGTCCTCGGCAGAGGCATGAAGGACGGTCGACCGGAAGAGAGTCCCTCTGACTACAAGAATCACTCAATCATCATAGTCGATGAATGCCACCATTTCAGGAACTCTGAATCTGGCCGATACGCATGGTTGCAGGAACTTCTTTCGTTGCCAAAACCGGAGATCAAAGAAGAGGGCCAGGTCAAGACGGTCGAAAGAAAGGTTGTATTCGTTAGCGCTACACCTGTCAACAACTCAGTTTGGGACCTATACTGGCAGTACAACCTCCTATTCCGTGAGAAAGCCGAGGATATTGCGGATAGCCAGGGAATTACGAACCTTTCCGAGTACTTCGAAGATGCGGAAAGAGGTGAGGGAAACCTATACGACCTTCTCGAGAAATGTGCAGTCAGGAGATCCCGGAGCTTCATAAGGGAACATTACCCAAACGCGACGCTAAGAGGAAAGCCAATCAACTTCCCGGAACGCAAACTAGGCAATATCAGCTACTCTCTTGATCCAACGCTGGGAGAGCTCTACAAGAAAGCGTCCTTGGTGATTGAGCGGCTCAGATTGGCACCCTATAGAATCGAAGAATACCGTTCGGGTCCGAGGGACGAGATGAAAGTCAAGAGGGGAGGACTCCTATCCGCCCTCTTCCAGGTCTTGTTGCTGAAAAGGTTGGAAAGCAGTCTGTGGGCATTCTCATTATCGGCAAGACGCCTCCTCTCACTTTTCGACGGATTCCTCAAAGAAGCACGTGCTGGACGCATCTTCTCAGTCGAGACATACCGAGAGTATCTGGAGGTTCTTGAGAATGCTGAGGAAGACGGAAATCTGGCAGACGCGCCCCCTCTTGAAGAGGACCTCACAGCAAAGGATTTTGATGTTGCGCGCCTAACAAGCGATATTGAGAGAGACATTCGGGACCTTGAAGATCTCGTATCAGTCTTACCAGAGAAAGAAGAGGACCTCTCCCGACTCGATTCCAAAGCAAAGGTTATTGTCGACATGTTGACGAACCGAAGGGGAAAGACTCTTGTTTTCACCTCGTTCATGGATACTGCGGACTATCTCTTCTGGCTCCTCCAGAAGCCTGGGATAAAAGTGGGCGTGGTGACTGGCGACGATAGCCATGTCTGGACCGGAAAGCAGAAAGAGCACGTGAAAAGGCCTGATATCATCAGACGATTCTCGCCGATCAGCAATGAAGCAAGAATTCAGTCGGAACAGGAACTTGATATTGTGGTTTCCACCGACGTCTTCTCAGAAGCAATAAACCTGCAGGATGCCGATGCAGTCTTAAACTACGACCTTCCATGGAATCCAATGAAGCTGGTTCAAAGAGCAGGTCGTATTGACAGGATTGGGTCCAAACACAAAGAGGTGACAATCTTCAATGCTTTTCCAGAGAAGGACCTTGACAGCCTGCTCAATCTGATGCAACGACTACAAAAGAAGATTGAACAGGCTCATCGCTCAGTTGGCCTAGAGATTAGTCTGCTCGGCGAAGTCCCTATGGCAGTGGATTTTGCGGCAACCCTAGAACGAGTTCGTGGGAAAGATACTGAGGTGTTGTCGGACATCGAGAAGAAGATGGAAGGAATCGTTGGCTTGGACCCGCAGGAGCAGTTGCTAGATATCATGCAAACAGTAAGCCGAGATGAGCTTAAGGCTATCCCGGATGGAATCGGCAGCGTGGCCAAAGTAGACTCCGGTCGGGAAGGTCGACGCCCAGGTTTCTTTGTTGCTTATCGGAAACGAGCTATGGGAAAGGAGACCGACAGGATTTGGAGATACTACCCAGCCAAAGAGAGGTCTCCGTTGATGAGCAAGACACAGATTGTGGAGCAGATACAGTACCCAAAGGAGTTCCCACCCGAGAGCCGGATAGAGGATTCTGCTCTGGCAGAGCTGCGCGAAGCTAGGATGCGAGTTGAAGAGGAATTGCATGCTCGACAGATCAGGAAACGAACCATACACGTTACAGGACCTTTGAGAAAGGCTCTGCAACTGGCTCAGAGAATCGGCAGAGCCGACTTGTATGCCTTCCTAGAGCAGTCGTCAAGCAAGCCCGCCGTCGAGCGCAACCTGAGGAAGATGACCTTCAAAGATGAACCGAAGGCCGTCCAGATGCTGGAAGCCCTTCAACAGAAGTTCGGGGCTGAACCCGAAGTGAGCACCCCGGAAGAGGAACCTCCGGAGGTGCCCTCGCGGTCGAACATACCATCGGAGAAAGAGATTCCCCCGATACCACAGGGGATGAACCCAGACCTCGAACTGGTCTGCTGGATGCAGGTAGTCCCAGCCAAGAGGAAAGATGCGTGAGCCTGCCGCAAGCGGTTCAGATTCGATAGGATGCAAACGTCTCACATAGACAAAGACATTCTAACGGAATAGCCGTCGATAAGTGGATGCCGACTTCAGTGGGGCAACGCAGTTCCCCTACGAGGTTTCTTTATAGATGATCCTCAGACCGTCCAATTGTTCTCCTCTTAAGTCTTCGCTTTCTTCCGCAGGACATATCTACCCGCGACAATCCCTATGACAAAGCCCCCCGCAAGTGCCCCGACAGAGAGACCGATTGCCACCCCGGTGATTCCCCCAGTCACGGCGGTCGATCCACCCGTCGTGACCACGGAAATGTGTGATCTAGCAGTCTGAGAGAAAGATATTTCTCCCAATGGGAAACTCATGATCTCAATCGTATACGCATGTTGCTTGTCTGGAACGTCGATGCGAAGAACATATGAGTTCGACACGTAGTAAGAGAACGTAGTGGAGACCGTGACATCGCCTCCTGAGCTTGGAGCGGTGAACCTTACCTCCTTTCCACCCCAGTTCGTCCATGTCAGTTTACTGGTGTTCAGTGATCCCGAAGAAGTCGAAATGGAAGCGTTCAATTGACCATTCATGGTTATGTCGACATACAATGGAAGCCCTTCATAAACCGGAATCTCTGCAAGCACATAGGTTCCAAGAGGAGTCGCAGAGAAAGGTATCCAGAGAGTCCAAGGGTCGTCAATCCCGAGAAACTGTGCGGTCGAATTGACGGAATCAGATATCCATCCGGGGATGGAATAGCCAGCCGAAGCGACGAGAGCAAGAATATCGACGACGAGAACCATCTCGTGGGGTCCGGGAGCAAAGCTCATATTGACGCTATCTCCAGCTTCAATGAGGTCGCTCTGCGGCGTATAATACAGGTTGAAACCGAATTCTGCATGCGCGCCATACACGGTTGGAGTCTGCATCGTCACGTCAATGCTAGCAGCCTTCGCCCCCGGCATTACCGTCAAAACCATCATCGCACAAATCAAGCCTGCGATTGCAGCGCTCAGCGGCATATGCTTCATCGACATCTCCGATTTCCTCCAGAGAACAGTCCAGCATTAGGATGCCTCTTGCGGACCTTAAAGGTATTGTTTGTCAATTCGAGGCCAGCGCACTCCGTCCTTGACCCACTCTTGGACAAGGGAACGAAGAGGAATCTAGCTCGGCGCAATAGCCCCTTTATTGAGAAGGAACCCGCCGACTGAGTTTGCAACCTGCACCATTTGAACTCCTTTCCTCGGAAAAGACCTCTAAGTTGAAGTGTCCCCCTCTCCAGTCTGCAATGCTTTGCTCGTTCTCTTGATTTGCCTCCGCCTTGATCTACCCATGACCAACAAGATAGCCATGCATCCCACCAGAGGGACCATGATCGTTCCGAACTCAGGAATCACCGCATCGACGTGCACGGTCATCGTCGTGGAATTCGTCAATCCATTGGAATCCTTGACCTCCAGCCTGATCACATAGTCGCCGGGAGCTGTATATTGATGAGATGCGCTCTTCTCATAGGTCCAATCGGTGTCCCATGTTCCGTCGTTGTCCCAATCCCAGCGTACCTGCAGCGAGCCTGTCGGGTCCTTGAAATCCACACATGATGACGCGTTCACTCCAAACAGTGTGCTCATGTCGCCGGACAGCGGGGAAGTACTGAATACAGCGCCAGGGGGCTCTCCATCATAGGCGCATCGTGCGTCGGCTATTGTGGGGGAACCTTCACTGTTGCCTCTTTGATCGAGTGCGCTCGAGTAGAACTCATAGTATCCATTGCCCTCCGGGAAGCCGAACGACCACTCCCAGGGAAGTGTCGAATCCGCATGGAAAACCGTCCAACTACCCCACGTAACATTGTCATAGCTGTACCTGTAGACGAGGCTCACCTCAGCAATTGAACCCCCCGGATCCGCCGCGGTCGCTTGCACCGTGATAGGAGAACTGAGGCGCCAATAGGGCGATATGCGGCTCACTTGAGAGGTGGGTGTGACGGTGTCGACATCTGTAACGCTCACAGTCCATGTGTGCGAGCATGAGAGGTCTCCATCCCACAGCTCAACCTCGAGGGTGTGCAGGCCCGAGTCAGTATAGCTCGGCCTGTAGGTAATCGACGGGGTCCCCTCGGCGAAGAAAATCCCATCCACGTACCAGAAGTATGAGATGGCGTTCCCCTCCGCATCAGATGCTGTGACTGAGAAAGTCTGATCTTGACCCTCGTCCATGACCACGTTACCTATCGGGCTCCAGTCTACGAGCGAGGGAGCCGTGTTGGACAGTGACGAACACGCATAGTACGCATTGAGGAACTCGTCCCATTGGCTGATAGAAGGGAAGTCAATTCCGCTCGATTCGTACGTTGGGTCGAAGCGTGCATAGTCAGGGAAATAGATGGTCAGTCCCCGTGCCATGGCTATGGTATCCCCTCCGAGAACGTCCCAGTGACCCTCTGCGAACACAGTCGAATTGACTCCACTCATGACATCAAAGGCATAAGATCTCGCAAGCCCCGGAGGCAGATATTGCGCCAACTTCCATGCCAGATCGTGGAGGTCAACGTAATCGTAGTCATAGTACTCCGCTTCATACCAGCTTAGATTCACGTAGTTCACGTAGGCTGCAATGTTCGTGCAGAGTTCGCCGGCCAATAGATTCACTGAATCTACCAGCGATGGAATCCCCGTCATATTGGAGGCTGACTGCGTCACGTCATCCTGAGTATAGCCAGGCTCGGGGGAGGCGTCATATGAGCCCACGTAGTCCGTTACCACTTGCGTGGAGAAGTCAGCCGGAGTCATATATGGGTTCCCGATGAGCGCTGAGAGTGTCAGCTCGTAGTTCGCCCCTGTAACGGGTTCGGTCTTCTCGGATCCGACCAGATTGGAGCAATAGCTGGAGATCTCACACGCCACTTCGATAGACGCCATATTGCAGGCGTCGAACCAAACCACATCCAATGCGGCCAGACTGTTTGTCGTAGTAATGGATGAGAGCGCAGAACCCAACTCTGGCATTGTAAGGGAATCCACGGACGGCAACATGCTATCATCCCAGCACACACCCGTCCAAGAACCGCCATGATCCCAGAGAACAAGCGCGTAGTGATGTGCTGGAAAAAACTGAATGGCCATGTTTCCGAAATCAACGAGCGTCTGCGGATCTGCCATGTTTACCTCGCCCAGACTCTCGAAGCTGTTTGACAACTCAGGCGTCATCCCCTGGGTAACGAGGAATCTCTCGCAATCCGTCCAATCGCCATACCTGGTGTCATCCGCAGGATCGCTGGATGGATTCCACCGGTCAAATTGAACGACGATGTTGACTTCGGGTGAGGAACCGACCGAGGACATCTCCATGAAATCGTCCACTGCATCCGCTTCCAGGTTGCAGTCCCCGTCGAGGTAGACCATGACAGTCCATATGGCGGTCGCATATATCCAGAGCAGATATGTGCCCGCTCCCGAATACGCCCGTACTTCGACGTAGTGCCACCCGGCAGAGGATGCTTCGACGTACACATCTTCGTAGTACTGACCTGTTCCAGGGTTATCGATTACTGATGAATCTAGCAGTTCGAACGTAGGACTGTAGAGGTATGTATCGAAGTCCTGACCCGAAGGCACATCCAGATAGGCCTCCACCCTGTCGCCAGCCTCGAGATATATCTTGTAGAAATCCGAGACATCATTGAGCACGTCAAGCGACCCCCGTGCCACGTCGTTGTTGCGAACCTGGATTGCCTCCGCAAGGCTGTTGTTGCTGTCAGCCGTTGCTGCGACCGACGGAGCGACAGCAGCCGCACACAGAGTCACTGCAATCACTCCAAGCACGAGCGAACCGTACCAAGACGTCATGAATTTCTCTCCAGCGGCGGGAACCACCGACCATCGGATTCGATCTCCAATACAATAAATGTCGCTTACACTCAGCGGTAAGAACGGTCAGATCGTATCATCTTGACGGTCTCTGGAGCTACAACCCGCAGACGAAGATGGCAAATGCGATATGAAGAATGAACAGGCCTAGCTCAGTGCAGCAACTCTCTGATTGAGGACTGGATTGATAATCCACTTCACATCCGATAGGATGGATACTGCTTTTCGCATGAAAAGACCTTCTTGGGGAATGAAAGGTCGGAAAACCGCCCACTTCTAATCCACGGCTCGATGGCCCCTCCCCTCGATAGAAGTCCTTTAACCCCTGAGAACGATTGAGGCATGGTGAAATGGCGATGAGAACCGGTTCGCTCGTCCGTGCGTTTGCAGGTATGATTGTCTTGGGATTGTTGTCGTCGATGATGCCAGCAGAAGCGGCTTCAGGCTCCGGGTGGGGTACGGCGCAGCTGATCGAACATGACGATACGAGCCATGCCTTCAATCCCCAGGTGGCCGTTGACAGATCGGGCAATGCGACTGCTGTGTGGCAGCAGGCCAATGGCGCTGTATGGAACATCTGTTCCAACCGTTATGTCGTCGGGAGTGGATGGGGTGAAGTGCAACTCCTTGAAACCGACAATTCGGGAGATGCTTTCTATCCCCAGGTGGCGACGGATGGTCGAAGTAGCGCCGTCACCGTGTGGTATCAGAGCGATGGGGTTCGCAACAACGTCTGGGCGAACCGGTTCGTCACCGGGATTGGTTGGTATGGAGCGCAACTCATCGAGACCGACAATTCTGGGAATGCCATGTACCCCCAGGTGGCGATGGATAGCTCAGGCAATGCGACTGCCGTTTGGCACCAATCTGATGGCGTCCGGGAGAGTATCTGGGCCAACCGGTACATCGTCGGGAGCGGTTGGGGCGTGGCGCAGCTCATAGAGACCGACAACACGGGAGCTGCATTGTATCCTCAGGTAGCGGTGGACGGCTCGGGCAGTGTAACTGCTGTGTGGTACCAATCTGATGGATTTCGATACAACATCCTAGCCAACCGGTTTGTCGTCGGGAGTGGATGGGGTACCGCGCAACTCATCGAGACCGACAACACTGGGAATGCCATGTATCCCCAGGTGGCGGTTGACGGCCTAGGCAACGCGATTGTCGTGTGGCTCCAGTATGATGGTGCTCGATATAACGTCTGCTCCAACCGATATGTCCTCGGAAGTGGATGGGGCATCGCGCAGCTCATCGAGACCGACAACTCTGGAAGTGCCATGTATCCACAGGTGGCGGCGGATGGACAAGGGAATGCGATCGCCGTGTGGAACCAGAACGACGGCGTTCGCGACAACATCTGGGCCAACCGATATGCCGTCGGGAGTGGATGGGGCGTCGCACGGCTCATAGAGACCAACAACCTGGGACCTGCCTATGATCCTCAGGTGGCGACAGACAACCAAGGCAATGCAATCGCCGTTTGGTCTCAGCACGACGGCCTTCGGTACGACATCAGCGCCAACCGGTATGTAGTCGGGAGTGGATGGGGCGTCCCGCAAATCATCGAAATCATCAACTCGGGAGATGCCAGGTATCCCCAGGTGGCGACGGATGACCAAGGGAATGCGATTGCCGTATGGCAACAGCTCGATGGCATCCGGACGAACATCTACTCCAACCGGTATATCGCACCTGACATCACTCCCCCCTCATTGGCCTTGTCGAGTCCAACTGATGGTATGACGACAGATGCACTTCTCGTCACGGTTTCCGGGACGACTGAGCCAGGCGTGGTCCTGAGCGTGAACGGGATACTGGCGGCAGTTGAGGACAACGGCTCCTTCTCATGTAAGATTGCTCTCGAAGAGGGCTCTAACACGATAGTGGTTACGGCGACCGATGCGTCAGGCAATTCAGCCACGCTCTCCAGGAGTGTGGCCTACCACAATCCTCTCCTTGATTTGATAGCTGAATTGAGAGGCCAACTGAACATAACCAATCAGGCACTCAGCAATGCCACCGATGATCTCGGGAACCTAAGAAACCAGTTGAACACGACCAATCAGGCTCTTGATAACGCAACTGACGACCTCGTGGATCTGACAGGCCGATTGAACACGGTCAGTCAAGCCCTGGGCAATGTGACCAGCAATCTCGCGAACCTCAGAAACCGGCTGAACACGACCAATGAGAACCTCGGCAACGCGACGACTAAACTCGCAGAATTGAATGACCAGTTGAATGCCACTAATCGGGTCCTTGAGAACGCAACCAACGAGCTCGGAGACCTGAGAAACGATCTGAACCTTACTAATCAGGACCTTGGCGACGCGACAATGGAACTCTCAGAGTTGAGAGGCCAATTGAACTCGACAAATGATAATCTTGGCAATGCGACTGAGGATATCGACGACTTGAGAGGCCAATTGAACTCGACCAAGAAGGACCTCAACAGTACGAGCGACGCCCTCAATAGCGTGAAGTCGCAGCAGAATCTAATCCTCATTGTCTTGGTCGTAGTCGCAGTCCTGGCAGTCTTGATGTCGGTGATGTACTTCGACCTTAGTAGGAAGATGTCGCGCGTGAAGAGCAAACCGATCAAGGAAGATGCTTTGCCGCCCAAACCCTGACAAGCAATAAGGACGCAGAGGAAAGCTCCGCAGACTTATTCCTAGGTCCACCGCCGCGCGGTTCATGCATGCCGCCCCGGTGGAGTTGGAAAGCGAAAAGAGGCTTGAGCCTCGAAAGAGCTAGCTGAGTGGTCAAGAATCATCCGAAGTGCAACGCGAAGACGGAACGTTTGCTCGTTGACGGAAAAGAAAACGCAAAAGGTTCTTATCTCGGTACCAGAAACCCCGAATTGAGAAATAGCCATACATCTCGGTTCAAGTCCACCTCCCTGCACCCGGTATGCATTCAGCGGACTCTGAGCTCGTTCTTAACCGCCAAAGGATTTGCTGGCCTCTCGGCCATTGTGCAATGCTCTCGTAAATGGAGGATAGCCAGACATCCTGCTTCATGTCGAGCTCTAGCCCGATGGTTGTCAACCAGATCGTTCGGTTTGCAGGGCGCTGCATCTGACCTGATTAATCGGATTCTTCTTCGATAGAGATCAAGCCATATCGGGGTTCTTCGCGATCTCCAGTGCCGTGCCACACTCGCAAACCCATGACTCAGCAAGGATGTCAGCTCCTTTGAAGCTGGCATGCAAGTGCTGAACGAAACACATGCTCGCATCGCAACTCGGGCACATCACCTCGATAAGTCCTCCGTGTTTCTCGATCTTCAGGCGCTTTGCGCAGAAGACTGGCAACTCTGCAGCTGGTGCCCCGTCATCGCCAAGGTCTTCGACGACGAATATGCTCACGAGGTCACATCGTGGGCAAAGTCTAGCCTCAGCGGGCATGATCACTCCGTCAAGGCTGAATAGAGCGCGGTCGCGAAATTCCGTACCAGCGCCGCACGATCTGCACTTCTTTTCCATCTTCCTCGGACCCGTAACTTCATGGAATGACTTCTATTCTTCTAGCTCCTCGAGGGTGCTCTTCACCAGCCTTTGCAAGATCCCTGAGAGATCTAGTCACTCTCGCTTCTTTGACAAGGCCTTCGGGTCCCTATTAGGGGTAAGAAACTTCAGGTGCCCCTTCTCGATCGAAGCGTAGCCTATCTCGCAAAAGAACTGAACGTCCTCCTGGATGTCCTGCGCCTTCCGTCTGATGGTGGTGATCGACCTTGAAATGCTCGTGATCGGCGTTCCTTCGAGCCTGCCGATCTCCTTCACGCTCTTGCCCAGACGCAGATATTCGAGGATCTCCTTCTCGCGGGGTGTAAGAATGCCCATGGACTACCATATGGTAGTACACG
>Ga0315282_10005025_pt1 | contig 22705 bp, 24 predicted proteins | sample YL17G07_20_MG_FD_203693 | JGI IMG/M metagenome (GOLD analysis project Ga0315282, IMG submission 203693) | Sediment microbial communities from Yellowstone Lake, YNP, Wyoming, USA - YL17G07_20 | ecosystem: Environmental > Aquatic > Freshwater > Lake > Sediment | place: USA: Wyoming | collected... | reverse complement strand
ACCCGGGTAACCTTACCGGTAAAGGTCTGGTCCGGCAAGGCGTCAAAAACGACCTCCGCCTGGTTACCAACCGCCAGTTTATCCAGGTCGGTTTCATCCACGGTTACTTGCACAGTCGGGTGGCTGAGGTCGGCAATAGTCAGGTATTTCGAGGTATCGACGACGGCCCCTGCCTCGGCGGCCAGATAAACAACCGTGCCATCCATTGGAGCCGCAAGCGTGATACCTGCCAGTTTTGTCTGAGCCTGTGCCAGCGCCGTCTCGGTCTGTTTGAGGGTCGCCTCCGCTATGGCCAGTTCATCGGGGTCGATCCCCGAATTCGCTTTTAGATTGTTGTAAGTGGTTTCAGCCTGCTTCATGGCCTCCTGAGCGACATCCAGAGAGGCAGCCGCGCTCGTTTTTTCGTCTGCGGTGTGGCCCATGCAATAGTTGTAATTTGCCAGGGCAGTGTCATAATCGTTCTTGGCGTTGATCCAATCGTCCGACCCGGGTTCCCATTGGGTCTCGGATTGTAGTTTCTTGTAGGCGTTTGCCAGGGTTACCGTATCTTTGGTGTTGACCTCTTTGCTGCATCGCACCATACTGGCGCGCTGGTTAGTGGCCAAAGCCGTGGCGTAAGTCTGTTGGGCAGTTACATAATCCGCATACGCTTGCGCCAGAGTGACGTCGGCATTTTGTTGGAGATCGGTGAGCGTCTTCTGCGCCTCCAGGTAGGCGAGCTGGGCAGAGGCCAGGTTTGCTTCCAGGGTCTGTGAATTACCCTGTTTGGCCAACACCTCGCCGGAGGTCACGCGATCGCCAATTTTTACGTCTAACTCCGTGACAGTGCCGTTTGCGGAAAAGCTCAAGTCTACGGTCTTGTTGGCGATGAGCGTTGCCGCGCCTGCAGCAGAAATCTGCAGGTCGCCCCGCTTGACCGTGGCGGTTTGATAATCAGGGGTTGCAGCTACCGCAGAGGTGACGTAGGGGCTGCCTGGGCCGCCCAGGAAATACCAGGCAGCCGCGCCGCCGCCGGCCAGCAGCACGAATATCACTGCCCATAAGAGCTTGCTTGAAAACATACCCCACTTCGGGGCTTTTGCCTTGCTCGAACTCATTCAAAACCTCCAATATTTGGTGAGGTTGGCGTATTATTAATGCGAAGAATTCTTAGAATGCGCCTGGAATTGGATCGTTCATCAATTCACAAACTTAATCTTATCGGAGGCGTATTTAGATTTGGTTTAGAGGCTATTAAGTTCTGGCATAACCTTGCGAACGAGCGTTTACCGAACCTGATCCAGTTCTAAATCAAAACTAAATATTGATATAGTAAACTCGGAAAAAATGCAGTATAGTTTTAATTGAGGAAAAAGCCATGTCCGAAACAATCTTGGTGGTTGACGATCAGTCCAGTGTGCGCCAGTTGATGCAGGAATATTTAACCGAACAGGGTTTCCGCGTGGTGACCGCCGCGGATGGCCAGGAAGCGCTCTATTCAGCGCGCCACGAGCAGCCTAACCTGATCCTTCTCGATATCATGATGCCGAAAATGGACGGCTATCAGTTCCTGCGCCAGTACCGCCAGGAGCGCCAGACCCCTGTGATCATTATTACCGCCCGGGAAGAAGAGACCGACGCCGTGTTGGGACTCGACCTGGGGGCGGATGACTACGTGGTTAAACCCTTCCGCATGCGCGAGCTGCTGGCGCGCATCCGGGCGGTGCTGCGCCGCATCGAAGGCGCCCCGGAAAAGACAGAAGTGCTGCACGTCGGAGAGATACAGTTGGACCAGAACACCCACATGGTAACGGTCAAGGGCAATCCGGTGGAATTGACCCCGATCGAATTCGACATGCTGGCAGTGATGATGCGCTCACCAGGGCGGGTATTCACGCGTGAGCAGATGGTCGACCACCTGCTCGACAGCGGTTTCACCGGGCTGGACCGTACCCTTAATGTGCATATCCGCAACCTGCGCAAGAAAATCGAGAACGATCCGAGCAGCCCACAGGTGATCGAAACAGTTTTTGGTATAGGCTACCGTTTTCATAAGCCAACAGGATTCTGATGCGCACTTCATTGCTTGGCAAATTCGTCCTGGCCTTCATGCTGGTGGCGCTGATTACCGCCGGGTTGCTGGCTATTTCCATCCGCCTGACCAGCGTCAACCGCCTATCCAACCTGATCGTTGACCAGGAGCGCAGCAGCCTGCAGACCGCCCTGATCGAATACTATACCGCCAATGGCTCGTGGACTGGGGTGGTCGAAGAATGGCAGCAGATACGCTTGCGCTCTTTTCCTACCCAGGCCAGTCTCTCCACCAACCGCCGGATTATGACTGAGCCCAACTATCCTCCCGACCAGAACCGCCGCAATTCTTTCGGCCTGGCCGACGCACAGGGGATGGTGGTTGTGTCGCCTGATCCGCGCATGCCGGTTGGATCGATAGTGCCGGTGGACATTTTGAAAACAGGCGCCCCGCTGATGGTGAATAACCAGCGGGTCGGTACGATCCTGGATGCGAACGCCCCGCCGCCGTTCAACCCGGAAGAAAACCTGTTCTTGCAGCGTACCACGGACGCCTTGCTCCTGGCGACGGGCGGGGCGCTGCTCGTGGGACTGATCATGGCGATCATCCTGTCACGCACGTTGATCCACCCGCTGCAGGCCTTGACCCAGGCCGCGCAAAACATTACCGCGGGACAACTCGAACAGCAGGTCAAGGTGGGCGCTAAAGACGAAATTGGCCAGTTGGCCACTGCTTTCAACCGCATGAGCGAGGAAGTGGCGCGGGTCAACCAACAACGTCGTCAGATGACGGCCGATATCGCCCACGACCTGCGCACTCCGCTGACCGTGATTGCCGGCTACGTCGAGGCGATGCGTGACGGCGTGCTCCAGCCTACCGAGGAGCGCCTGTCGCTGATCTATACCGAAATCGAACGCCTGCAGAACCTGGTGGGCGATCTCAAGATGCTCACCCAGGCAGACGCCGGCGAACTGCCGCTGCACCCCCTGCCGATTGCTCCCCACTCGATTCTGGAACGCGCCGCCGCCCCCTTCCAGCAGCGCGCCGAAAAACAGGGCGTACGCCTGTCGGTCGAGGCGGATGAACATTTGCCCGATATTTGTGTGGATGACGCCCGCATGATGCAGGTGTTTGGCAACCTGGTCAGCAATGCCCTGCGCTATACCCCCAATGGAGGAGAAATTCACCTGGCGGCGCAGGGTTCTGACGGGCACGTCGAGCTGACGGTGTGGGATAACGGCGCCGGCATTCCCCAAGAGGACCTGCCGTTTATTTTCGACCGCTTTTACCGGGTGGATAAATCCCGCTCGGAGGGAGATGAAAGTGGGCTGGGGCTGGCCATCGTCAAGGCGCTGGTGGAAGCGCACGGGGGCAGCGTGCGGGCTGAGTCGCAGCTCAATAAGGGCACAGCCGTCCACATCCTGCTAAAACCTGCCTGATGAGGTTAAATAAGTGAATTTGAGGGTGTGGCAGTGGCCAGCACCCGCAACGCCCTCAAATTCACGTGATAAATTTTGCTCAATCGCTACAGGGAATGCCTGTGGGAAAACCGCTCGACACGGGCAGGAAGAAGCACGGCCTGACGAGTCTTGACAGATTCCTGTTTGGCTATAACCAGGCGAGCAGCCACAGTAAAAGTCCAAAGAATCCCGATCACCAATAAACTACTCATAATAATCTCCTTTCGATGCATCCGAGTCTCCTGTTCTTGCGCTCATACGGATTCTCGAACTGGCACAATCCACCATTTTTCAATGGTAAGTCACTTAATTGACAACTCGGGCAGCGACTTTCTTACCCATGTGCCACGCAGGATTAGCCGCGCAGAACGACCACGGAGACTGGCTGAGTGCGACCTTTCAGTTCCAGGCTGCGGCAGTCGAGCCCGTCCAGGCCCAGCTCCGTCTCGGCGTAAGCCTCCTGGCTGACCAGGATTTCGCCCGGCCCGGCGCTGGAGGCCAGCCTGGCAGCAATATTCACCGAATCGCCCAGGGCGGTCAGGTCAGCAACCCCATTCGACGAGCCGACTGCGCCCATGAAGGCCTCCCCAGTGTGCACACCCACCCCAACCGGGATCCAGGGCCCATCCGGGCTGCCGTACCCGGCGGCGCGCAGGAGATTCTGGGCGGCCTGAACGGCGACGCGGGAAAATCCCGGTCCGGTCATGCCTTTGACAAAATAACCGCTGACCTGGTCGCCAGCCAGCTTGTCGATCAAAGCATTCGACTCGATCAACACATTGGTGGCTGCGGCATAAAAGCGGTCGATCAGTGCATGGAATCGGGTAGGGCTCATTTGTTCAGCCAGGCAGGTCGAACCGCGGATATCGGCAAACAGGAAAGACATCCTGATTTCGGCGCCGCCAATGTGTTTCTTGACGAAAATTTCACACTCGTCACACATGCGCGGGTTGATATTGGAAGGTTTGGTGCCCAGCAGACGCATGAACGCGCCGCCGATGCTCTGGAAGGGCACTCCGCACATCTTACAGCGCGCCCCTCCCGGCAGAAAATTAAAAAAGGTGATCAGTTTTTTGGATTTGGGGGAAACCCCCTCTTGCAGCATCAGGCGCCACATCTCTGCGTTTTTATTGCTCTCTGACATCGATTCCTCCTGGTAAACGATTATATGGAAAATTCTTTACATTACTTTTTCCGCTCGAAATTGAGCGGCAGGGTGACCACAAAGCGCGTCATCCCTGGATGGGAAATTACCTTGATATCGCCCTGGTGCTTTTTGACAATGTTGTAGCTGATATTCAAGCCCAGCCCGGTGCCTTTTCCGACCGCCTTGGTGGTGAAAAAAGGGTCGAAAATCTTAGACTGGATGGTTTCGGGGATGCCCGGCCCGTTGTCTTCAACTTCGACGACCACGCAGTCCTTTCCCTGACGAGTGCGAATGGTTATCTCACCCTTGCCATCCATGGCATCCACAGCGTTGTCGATGAGGTTAGTCCACACCTGGTTGAGCTCGCTGCCGTAAGCCTGGATGAGCGGCAAGTCTGCGGCGTATTGGCGGCGCACGCTGACGCCGCTCTTGAGCTTGCTGCGCAGCATCACCAGGGTGTTATCCAGGCCCTCGTGTACGTCGACTGCCTGCACCGGGGCCTGGTCGAGGTAGGCGTAAGATTTCAAAGCCTTGACGATCTCGGAAATGCGTGTGGCTCCCTGCCCAATCTCCTCCAGCAGGCCATAGGCGGTGAAAGTAATCCCCAGCCAGCCCAGAACCACGGCAAGCTGTTGACCAGGAAAAACGCCCGCCAGGTTTTCCAGTTCAGCCGGGCTATAGTCCAGGCCGGCCAGTTGGGGAGCCAGTTCCCAGGCGTTATCGATGGTGTTTTCATCCAGCCAGTCCTCCAGGGCGCTTTCCTGGTCGCTACGCTGGAGAGAATCCAACCCGGCCGGTTGGGCGGCGCGCTGCCCGGCCAGCCGGTCCAGTTCGAGCAGGGCCGCCTGCTGTGGCGCTGAAAGCGCCAGGCTGTTCAAGCGCACCTGCGCCTGCTGCATGGCGGAGAAGGCGCGGCGCAGTTGTTCGGCGCCACGCCGGGCGGCGGCAGCCGGGTTATTCAGCTCGTGGGCGATCCCGGCGGTGAGTGTGCCCAATTGGGCCATCTTCTCACTCTGGCGCAGGAGCAGCTCAGTCGAACGCAGGCGCTGGGTGACGGTGTGCAGCATGACTCGGGCTGATGAAGGGCTGGCGTCGAGCAGACCGTTCAACTGCTGGCGGCTGATGGCGAGCAATACGGAGTCGGTCAAAGCCCGCCCGGTGGCATTGCGCGGCATCGATTCCAGCAGGGCCATTTCGCCGATCACCTCGCCCGGCTGGCGCACGGCCAGTTGGACGTTGCGCCCGTCGGAAGATTTGAGGATCTCAACCTGGCCTTCTTCAATCACGTAGGCCATATCGCCCAGGCTGCCCTCGGCAAACAGCTCACTCCCTGCCGGCAGGCGCACCTCTTCCACCACCTGGCAGAGCTGTTTCAGGTCGTCTTCCGGCAGCTCTGTAAAAAGCTGCACTTTGCGTAAAAATTCATATCCAGCCATGGCTAAACCGTCTTTAAATACTGGTGAACCAGGGCAATAGCCATGGCTCCCTCGCCTACGGCGGTGGCCACGCGTTTCACCGATCCGTGGCGCACATCCCCGGCGGCAAAAATGCCCGGGCACGAGGTTTCCAACAGGAAAGGATGGCGGTCTAATGTCCAGCCGCGCGGGCGGGCGCTGTCGCCCTCATGGGGTAAATCCGGCCCGGTGAGGATGAAACCGGCCGGGTCGCGCTGCACAATTCCTCCGACCAGGTCGGTGAGTGGAGCCGCCCCAATAAAGATAAACATGGCCGCCGCCGGCAGGGTTTGCACCTGTTGGGTGGCGCGGTCGGCCACAGCGACTTGCTCCAGGCGTTGGCGGCCGCGCGCTTCGAGCACCTCGGCGTTCAATACTACCCGGATGTTGGCGGTAGTTTTGATCTGATCGACCAGGTAGCGCGACATGCCGTTTTCGAAGGACACATCCCGGACCAGCAGGCTGACCTGGCTGGCAAAGCGCGAAAAATAAACAGCGGCCTGCCCGGCTGAATTGGCGCCCCCGACCACGATGATCTCTTTGCCCCGGTAAAAAGCCGCCTCGGTCAGCGCCGCCCCGTAATAAATGCCGGCCCCGGTCAGGGCTTCGACGCCGGGCGCTTCCAGCCGGCGCACGCTGACGCCGGTAGCAATCAACAGGGCGCGCCCGTTGATCTCGGCCCCGCTGGCCAGCCTGACAAAGCGCAGGATATCTTCGACGCGCAGGCTGGCGACTTCCTCGGTATTGAGGATTTCGGCGCCAAAGCGCAGCGCCTGGGTGGTGGCGCGCCGGGCCAGGTCGGTGCCGCTCAGGCCGTTGGGGAAGCCCAGGTAGTTCTCGATGCGCGAGCTGGTGCCGGCCTGCCCGCCGGTGGCGGATTTCTCGATCATGACCGTGCGCAGGCCTTCGGAACCGCCATAGACCGCGGCTGCCAGGCCGGCCGGGCCTCCGCCAATGATCACCAGGTCGTAAAAGGACCGCGTGGCGGTGGTCTGCAGGCCGACTTTCTCGGCCAGGGCGTGCAGGTCCGGCTCGACCAGGACCGATCCATTCGGGAAGAAGACCACCGGCAGGCGCGGGGGTTCAGGGGATAGCCCCTCCACCAGGGCGCGCGCCTGGGCGTCCTGCTCGATGTCCAGTCACTGGTAAGGGATCTGGTTGCGCGCCAGGAAATCCTTGACGTTGTGGCTGGCGGCCGACCAGAGCGTGCCGGCCACGCGGATGCCTTCATAGGGCAGGCGCACGCTGGCTTTCCAGTCGCCCAGCAGGTCATCCAACACCGGGTAGAGCTTCTCATCAGGCGGGTCCCAGGGCTTCATCAGGTAATAGTCCAGGCCGAGGGTATTGATGCTGGTAATGGCGGCCTGGGTGTCGGCGTAGGCAGTCAACAGCACCTTGCGCGCCTCCGGATAAAACTTAATGGCTTCGCCCAAAAACTCGGTGCCGGTCATCAGCGGCATGCGCTGGTCGACCAGAAAGAGCGCCAGGGGCGCGCTGCGCCGCTTGAGCTGTTGGACGGCTTCCAGCGCCTCGGCGCCCGAAGCGGCCTTGACGATGCGGTAATCGCCGTGAAAGTGGACGCGTAAATCCCGCTCGACGGTATTGAGCACCTGCGGGTCGTCGTCAACGATAAAAAGGACCGGTTTAATCATTTAAAACCTGCTTCCCAAAGCAGGCGATTTCGCTCGACCTGTTTCGGGGGAAAAATGCGTTTAGCTGCGACGGGTAATAATAAAATTATTACTACTAAGGTAGATTATAGCATAATACCAGGGTCAATTGCAAGACGTTATCCCCCACTGATGGCTCCGATTATGCGGATTTCATCTCCCGGGTGCAGGGCGAATTCCAAGTCCCTGGTGATCTCCTGGTTGACGAAGATGCGGATGTGTGGGCGGATCTGATCCTGTTCGTCGATGATGCGGAAGCGAATGCCCGGGAACTGCCGGTCTAGGACGGCCAATACTACGGCCAGTGTGCCTCCCTCGACCTGCAGTTGTGTGGTATGCGTGTAGGATAGCAGTTGGGATGGAAAGATCACCTTCATTTTGGCAGGACGACGGCCTCCACGGCCAGGACTTCCAGCAGGTATTCGGCCAATTGGGCCCAGGTGCGACCCTCATCCCGGCTGCCCCATATCTGGCCGGCAGTCGTGCCAAGGTACAGTCCAAGCGGGTCCTGCCGGTCGCTGTTCATCGCCTGGCGCTTGACAGTGAAATAGCCATGGTCCCTTGGAAAACTGGCGTCGTGGCGAACCCAGGACTGGCCGTCGTCATCTGTACGGAAAACGGCCGGGCGGCCGCCCGGGCTGGTGCGCGACCAGACCTCCGTGGCATCCATAGGGAAGACCCAGGAGGTCTGCGGATTGCGCGGGTGAAAGGCAGGGATGAAAATGGACCGGATAAGGTATGGATAAGAGAGGCGACATTAGACAGGCTTTGTCCTTGTTTTTATGATAAACTACGATTATCTAGACTCATTGGGATTTACCGTGGAAGGTCCCCAGATTTTGGGGTGCAAGCGTGCGTAGCACGCTCGCACCCCAAAATCTGGGGGTTCACCACGGCTATTCCCAGAGAACAATTATCTACACCTGGGAGGAAGAGCCATTATGGAAAAGCGAAGCACTTACTCGGTCGATATTGCGGGAATCCATCGCGAGCTTCCGCTGTTTGAAATCAAGCCCGGTCTGACCATTGCTATCTTGAATATCCTCGGCGATACCGAACTGGTAGCAGCATGCGCCAAGGCGCTGGCGCAGAAACTATCCTCTATCGATTATGACGCCGTGGTCACCGCTGAGACCAAAAGCATCCCGCTGGCCCACGAGCTCTCGGTCGAAACTCACAAGCCGTACGTCATCTTGCGCAAATCTTACAAACCCTACATGGGCAAGGCTTTGCAGGCCGAAACGCTTTCGATTACTACCGGCCAGCCGCAGACCCTTTTCCTGGATGAGAAAGACCGCGAGCTGATGAAGGAAAAGAAAGTCGTTATCCTGGACGACGTGATCAGCACCGGTTCCACCCTGCAGGGCATGCGCCTGATCATGAGCAAGGCCGGGGCGCAAGTGGTGGCGGAAGCCGCCATCTTCACCGAAGGGGAGCGCGCCAAGTGGGGCGACATCATTTCCCTTGGCCACCTGCCCATATTCAGCGATTAAGTACAAGAATTAACCACGAAGGCACAAAGGGAAGAAAAAGAAAGTACACAAAGAAAAGATAGGATTATTAGGAAAAGGAAAACAATAGATTTAAAAATCTCTTCTCTTTCTTCTATTCCCCCCTTTTTTCACTTAGTGTTCTTCGCGGTTAAAATTCTTTCCTATTTAAGCGGCTCGATGGTAAGCGTCGAAGGGGTCGATGGATCGTCGCAGCACGGCGTGTCGGTCAGAAAGCGTCCGTTCCTCTGTTCAACTGGTTTTGAGGATCAGCTTGTGCTTTTGAACGTGTGACATTCTCTTCAGGGCCAGTTCGCGGCGCATGGCTGCCGCCCGGTCAGGCTGCGGCTCGACGTAGACCAGGTGCACCGGCCGGCGTGTGCTGGTGTAGCGGGCTCCCCGGCCGCGGTTGTGCTGGCGTTCACGCCGGCAGGGGTCGGTTGACCAGCCAGTATAATAGGTGCCGTCTGCACATTCGAGGATGTAACAGAAGAACGCCATATTTTAATTTCTATTTTTTGGTTTTATCCTTGGATCCAAAACTTACCAGGCGGCCGAGCATTTGCCTGCTGGAGGGTACCGAGTCCATCGTGTTGTGCTCCCAGTTTCCAGCGCGCCGCTCTACCCACCAGTTAACGCGTCCCTCCAGGGCGTGGGCGATCAACGTGCTCAAAGCCTGGCTGTCCTGTTTCTCGATCTGCGTGCGCAGGTCGTACAGCGCTCTGATTAGATTATCGATGGCGTGCAGCACGTTGTCCCGGTTGAGCAGGGCGGTCGTGCCAAGTACTTTGTTCTCATCGATCTTCAGTAGGGGCTCGGTCACGCTTGCGTAAGCGTGCCCGGCCAGTTTGCGTCCCTCGATCCAGCCCGGCTCGTCGATCGTGGCGTTGAGCAGGGCAACTGCCACCAGCTCCGGCAAGGTATGCGAAGCCGCCAACAGCCCGTCTGCTTCGATCGGGTCGGCGAAGTAAGGCTTGGCCCCCAGCAGGGCGGTCAGGTCGGAAGCCAGCCGCAGCGCATCCGGGTGCGTTTCTGGGGGAGTGGTGATGATCATCAGAGCGTCTTTGAACAGGTCGGCGTGGGCCGAGTCGGGGCCTACGGTTGTGTCAGACAGGTAAGCCGGGTTGAGGGTGGGTGTGATCGAGATGAAATGTCGGTCAGGCGGCAGGATTTCTTTGGCCCAGGCGTCGACAGCCACCCGCACCAGCGAGGTATTGATTACCACCGCTCCAGGGCGAAGGTCGTCAGCGATGGCCTTGAGGTTCTCGCGCAGTTCGTCCACCGGGCAGGCCAGGATAACCACGTCGGCGCTCTTCACCGAGCGGGGGATGTTGAAAACCATCTGGTCAATCGCCCCCATCTTTTGGGCGCGCCGGCCGAATTCGGGCTCCAAGTCGTTGCCGATGCGGTGGATAGGCGGTTTCTGGTTGGCCAGGGCCAGGCCGATCGACGCCCCAATTTGTCCCAGCCCGATAATGGTAAATTCTGTACTCATCCGTGGGCTCCTGCAAGTAAGTTGAACAGGGAGTTTATTACCGGGTACATGACCGCCCCGAGCACGTCGATTCTCAGTAAGGGTAGGACGAAAATAACCGCCATCAGGATCACAGGCCCGTAGGGAGCGATGTTTTCCAGCTTGCTCGCCCAGGTGGGCGGCAGGAAATATTCAGCGATTTTTTCCCCATCCAGGGGGGCAATCGGGATCAGGTTGAAGACCATCAAGAGCAGGTTGATCTGGATGAACCCGGCGATAAATTCATACAAAACTGAAGACAGCGGCAGGACGCCCGCCAGCCCCAAGCGCAGCGGAATGGCGCCCACCAGCGCCAGGAGGAAATTGGCGGCCGGGCCGGCCAGGGAGACCCACATCACACCCGCCGGCGTGCGGCGCTGCAGCAGATAAGCGTTGATCGGCACAGGTTTTGCCCAGCCGAAACCTGCTACCAGCAGCAGCAGCGACCCGATCGGGTCCAGGTGGTGCAGCGGGTTGAGGGTCAACCGCCCGTTGGCGCGGGGGGTGTCGTCCCCCAGCGAATCAGCCACCCAGGCGTGTGAAAATTCATGAAATGTCAGAGCAATAACCAGGGTAATAATCCGGGTTATAAATATTACGGGCGTAAGACCGAACATAAAGGCATTATAACATGGGTGGTATAATCTGATCGTGCTCGAGGATATTAGGCTGGGCGATGTGGTCCGCTTGCGGAAGGCGCACCCCTGTGGGGGTTTTGAATGGAAGGTGGTGCGGCTTGGGGCCGATATCGGACTGGAATGCTGCCGCTGCAACCGCAGAGTGCTGCTGCCACGCCGGGAGCTGGCTCGCCGGATCAAAGCGGTCGTCACACGAGGACCTGATGGATCATCCACAACCTGAAAAACCACAAATCGTTTTCCTGTTTTCGGATACCGGGGGAGGCCATCGAAGCGGGGCTGAAGCAATCATTGAGGCGATCAACCTGGAGTTTCCTGGCCAATATGCCATGGCAATGGTCGATATTTTCACAGAATACGCCCCGATTCCGTTCAACCGTGCCCCACAATTCTGGCCGGCCCTATCTGCCATGAAGGATTTCTGGAAATTCAGCTACGAGGTGAGCAATGGGCGGCGCCGCATCCGCTCCTTTTATTCGATGGTCTACCCGCTGGTGCGCCGGTCGGTGCACCGCTTGGTGGATGAGAATCCCTGTGATCTGCTAGTTTCGTTGCACCCGATTGCCAACACCCTCGTTTTGCGCGCCCTGGGTAAACGCCGCCGCGTGCCCTTCGCCACCGTGGTCACCGACATGGTTTCCACGCATGCCTCCTGGTACGACCCGCGCGCCGACCTGGTGATCGTCTCCACCGAGATCGCCCGCCTGCACGCCCTGAAAAACGGCCTCGACCCACGCCGGGTGAAGGTGGTCGGTATGCCGGTCGCCGATCGCTTTTGCCAACCGATGGGTGACCGCACCCTGCTGCGCAAGAAAATAGGCTGGCCGGTGGACCTGCCCGTGGTGCTCTTGGTTGGCGGCGGAGATGGCATGGGCCCCCTGGAACAGAACGCCCTGGCTATCCAGAACACTAACTGCCGGGCTGCCCTGGTGGTCATTTGCGGGCGTAACCGCAAGCTGCGCGCCCACATCGAAGGGCACGACTGGAACATGCCGACCTTCATTTACGGCTTCGTCAACGAGATGCCCGATTTTATGCGCGCCGCCGATATCCTGGTGACCAAGGCCGGCCCTGGCACGATCAGCGAGGGCTTTATCGCCGGCCTGCCCATGATCCTTTACAGCCGCGTGCCCGGGCAGGAAGATGGCAACGTCACTTATGTGGTCAATGAGGGCGCTGGCCTGTGGGCTCCGCACCCCGAACAGACCGCCGAGCTGGTCAAAAGCTGGCTGGAGGACCCGGGCGAACGCCAGCGCTTCGCCGCCCGTTCCTGCGAGCTGGCCCGCCCTCAAGCCACCCGTGAAATAGCCCGCTGGCTGGTCGCCCAGGTCGGGCGCAAAGCTGGAGAGATAGACTAAAAATGCCAATCCTCGATGCGCGCACCTTGGAATTTTTCAGCCGGGGTTCCGAGCAGACCCGGCGGTTGGGTTTACGCCTTGGAGCGCTGCTGCAGATGGGTGATCTGGTCTGCCTTTCGGGCGACCTGGGGACTGGCAAAACTACATTGGTACAGGGAATGGCCCAGGGGTGGGGCTCGCTTGACCCGGTCTCCAGTCCGTCCTTCGTGCTGGTCAATATGTACCGCCGTCCGGACGGCAAATCGCTAAGGCACCTGGACTGTTACCGGCTGCAGAAGGCGGTCGAAGCGGAAGACCTCGACCTGACCCTCATGCTGGAGAGCGGCGCTTTGGTGGTAGAATGGGCAGAACGTATTGCCGCGGCGCTGCCGGCCGAAAGTCTCTGGATAAAAATGCGTTGGATGGCCGATGAACAGCGCGGCATGATTTTCAATCCTCACGGGGAACGCTACGAACGTTTGCTGGTGAATTTTCGCCGGCACGTCTTTGGAGGGTAGCCATGCTGTTGGCGGTGGACACTTCGACCCAGTCGGTGGGCCTGGCGCTGTTCGATGGCACCCAGATAGTGGGTGAGATGATCTGGCAGACGCACAGTCACCATACCGTCGAGCTGGCGCCGGCCCTGGATAGCCTGTTCCGGCGCTGCAATGTCTCCATGAGCGCCCTGCAGGCCCTGGGAGTGGCCCTCGGCCCGGGCTCCTTCACCAGCCTGCGCATTGGCCTGGCGATGGTCAAAGGCTTTGCCCTGGCGCTGAAGCTGCCCGTGGTGGGCATTCCCACCCTGGACTTCCTCGCCGCCGCCCAGCCGGTGCAGGGGTACTCGCTGGCAGCCATTCTGCAGGCCGGCCGGGGCCGCCTGGCGGTCGGATGGTATGCCGCCGTAGAAGGCGCCTGGCAGGTACAGGGGGAAGCAAAAGTCTACAGCCTGGAAGAGCTTTCCCGCCAGATCCAAAAACCGACCCTGGTATGCGGCGAGCTGACCGCCGTCGAACGCCAGGTGTTGGGTCGCAAGCGCAAGAACGTCATCCTGGCTTCGCCCGCCCAATCCCTGCGCCGGCCTTCTTACCTGGCCGAACTGGCCTGGCAGCGCTGGCAGGACGGCCAGGTGGCCGAGGTGATCTCGCTGGCGCCGATCTACCTGCACGTGGCGGAGGCGATCCCGGAGTGACGGAGGGTGAGGCAACAGTCGTCTTCCGGCTGATGACGGTGGCAGACGTCGAGCAGGTATATGATATCGACACTAAATCCTTTTCCCTGCCCTGGTCGAGCCGTTCATTCCGCTACGAAGTCACTGAAAACCTAGCCTCGCGCCCCTGGGTGGCCGAATGGCGGGAGGCTTCTGGCCAAGCCTGGATCGTCGGGATGCTGGTGATCTGGCTGGTGGTCGATGAGGTCCACGTTGGCACCCTGGCTACCCACCCGCAATACCGGCGGCGCGGCATCGGCCAGCGCTTGCTGGCGCACGCCTTGCTGGATGCCTATGAGCGCGGCGCTCGCACGGTCTTTCTGGAGGTGCGTCGCAGCAACCTGAACGCCCAGGCGCTGTACCGCAAATTTGGCTTTGTCGAGGATGGGGTGCGCCCGCACTATTATGTGGATAATAACGAGGATGCTTTATTGCTGTCTTTGCATAATTTGGAACCCGAAACCTTACCGCATCTGTTAGAATAGACCAGGATCTTTGATTTCCCGTGGAAAAGGACTCGGATTTTGGGATATAAGGGCGCAGGATGGCTTGCAGTTGTACTGCAAGCTGCCCCAGGAGCCCAGCAGTGCAACTGCTGGGAATCACAAGCGTGCATACGCACACCACCCCCCAAAATCTGAAATTGCGCGATAGAATTACGTCAGGAAGCCCCGGAAATCTCTGGAACTCCAATAAATCTATGGAGGCTGGCAGTGAAAGCGGCTGAAATATTGGCTGAAATCGGTCAACAGGTTTCTGTTTGCGAGAAATGCACCCTGCATTATTCGCGCAAACGGGCTGTGCCTGGCGAAGGCCCGGTCGACTCTACGGTGATATTCATCGGCGAGGGCCCGGGCTTTTACGAAAACGAGCAGGGCCGGCCTTTTGTCGGGGCAGCCGGCAAGTTCCTCGATGAGCTGCTGGCGGCCTGCGGCTTGCAGCGCGAGAAGGTGTTCATCACCAACGTGGTCAAATGCCGCCCGCCCGGCAACCGCGACCCCCTGCCCGAGGAACTGGCTGCTTGCAGCGATTACCTCGAACGACAGATCGAGGCGATCAACCCGAAAGTGATCGTCACCCTCGGCCGTTTTTCTATGGCGCGCTTTATGCCCCTGGCCAAAATCGGCGAAGTTCACGGCCAGGCCTCCTGGGTGCACGGCCGGCTGATCGTGCCTATGTATCACCCTGCCGCGGCCCTGCACCAGCCTTCTCTAAAGCCAATCCTCGAGCGCGATTTCAAGCGCCTGCCGGGTTATATCGATCAGGCCCGGCAGTCTCAGCCGGAAATGAAGCCAACCTCCGCTGATCCGCCGGCCGCTCCTCAAGAAGATGAACCAACCCAATTAAGCCTGTTTTAGGAGAATATTACCGATAATGGAAAACCCGATTCTTACTTCATTATTGCAGCGCTTGAAAGACCACAGCGCAGCGGTGGCCGTTTTGGGCCTGGGCTACGTTGGCCTGCCCTTTGCGGTGGTATTTGCTGAAGCCGGTTTCAAGGTGATCGGGATTGACCCGATCGCCGACAAAGTGGCCCGCATCCAGCGCGGCGAAAGCTACGTGCTGGACGTGCCCGAAGCGAAGGTCAAGCGCCTGGTGGGCGAGGGCCGCCTGCAGGCCACCACCGATTTTGCCGCCCTGGATAAGGTGGATGGGGTGGCGATCTGCGTGCCGACCCCGCTGCGCAAGACCGGCGACCCAGACCTGTCGTTTATCGTCAGCGCTACCGAAGCGCTGGCGCAGCACATGCACGCCGGCATGGTGATCGTGCTCGAATCGAGCACCTATCCTGGCACCACGCGCGAGCTGATGCTGCCGAGGCTTGAAGAAGCCAGCGGGCTGAAGGCCGGCCAGGACTTCTTCCTGGCCTTCTCGCCTGAACGGGTGGACCCGGGCCGCAAGGACTGGACCACCATCAACACTCCCAAGGTGGTGGGGGGGATCACGCCGGACTGCCTGGAAGCGGCCGTGGCCTGGTACAGCCAGGCGCTCAAGACGGTCGTGCCGGTGTCGACGGCTGAGGTGGCCGAGATGGCCAAGCTGCTGGAGAACACCTTCCGCATGATCAACATCGGGCTGGTCAACGAGCTGGCGATTATGTGCGACCGGCTGGGGGTGGACGTGTGGGAAGTAATCGAGGCGGCCGGCACCAAGCCGTTTGGGTTCATGAAATTCACCCCAGGGCCGGGGTTGGGCGGGCACTGCATCCCCATTGACCCGCTCTACCTGTCGTGGAAGCTGCGCGCTCTGAACTACAACGCCCGCTTTATCGAGCTGGCCTCGGAGATCAACACCAATATGCCGCGCTTTGCGGTGGATAAAGTCCAAAATGCGCTGAACAATCGGACCAAGCCGGTCAAGGGCAGCCGGGTGCTGGTGCTGGGAGTGGCCTACAAGCCGGATATCGACGACCTGCGTGAATCGCCGGCGCTGGACGTGCTCGGGCTGCTGCGCAATAAAGGCGCCTTGGTGAATTACCACGACCCCTACATCGCTCACCTGGACCACGACGGCTGGCAGATGGACAGCGTGCCTGACCTGATGAAGGCGGTGGAGACGGCCGACTGCGTGGTGATCGTGACCAACCATTCGGCCTACGATTACCCGGCCATCCTGGCCAAATCCAGCCTGCTGGTGGACACGCGCAACGCCCTGGGCAAGCTAGGGCAGAACAACCCCAAAGTGGTCAGGCTTTAATGGCAAGATACCTGGTTACCGGCGCGGCCGGTTTTATCGCCTCACGCGTGACGGAGTTCCTGCTGGCGGACGGGCACAGCGTGATTGGGGTGGACAACCTCAACAACACCTACGACGTGCGCATGAAGGAATACCGCCTGCAAAAGCTGGTGGGCCTGCCCGGCTTTACCTTCCGGCGCATGGACATCTCCGACCGGCAGCAGGTGAACGAGCTGTCGGCCGAGGTAGGCTACGTGGATGCGGTGATCAACCTGGCCGCCCGGGCCGGCGTGCGCTCCAGCGTGGAGAACCCGTGGGTGTATTACTCCACCAACCTGACCGGCACGCTCAACCTGCTGGATATGTGCCAGCGCAAGGGCATCGGCAAGTTCGTCCAAGCTTCCTCTTCCAGTGTGTATGGGGCCAACCCGCCCCTGCCCACCCCGGAAGAGGCGGATACCGACCATCCCTTGCAGCCGTATGCCTCGAGCAAGAAGGCCGCTGAAAGCCTGTGCTATACCTACCATTACCTGTACGGCACCGACGTGACCATCTTGCGCTACTTCACCGTCTACGGCCCGGCCGGTCGACCGGACATGGTCATGTTCCGCTTCACCCAGTGGATCGCCGAGGGACGCACGGTGCGGCTGAACGGCGACGGCAAGCAAGCGCGCGGCTTCACCTATCTCGACGACATCGCCCGCGGCACCATCCTGGGCCTCAAGCCGCTGGGTTTCGAGGTGATCAACCTGGGCGGCCACCAGGTGATCGACATCAACGAGCTGATCGGCATGATCGAGAAGCGGATGGAAACCACGGCCAGGATCGAATACCTTCCGCGGCATCCCGCTGATGCCGTGGTCAACTACGCCAATGTCGACAAAGCCCGCCGGCTGCTCGGCTGGGAAGGGCGCGTGTCATTAGATGAGGGGGTTAGCAACCTGGTGAACTGGTACCTGGCAGAGCGCAGGTGGGCCAGCCAGGTGGCAACCCCGTGAGCCTGCTGCGCCAGGCTCGGCAGGCCTGGCATACCTGGCGCCAGGACCGCCTGCTGCAACTGGTCACACGCAACAGCGGCTATCTTTTCAGCAGCAACGGCATCAGCTCGGTGATCACTGCCGCGCAGGGCTTTATGGCCGCCCTGCTGCTCGGCCCGTCGGATTTCGCGGTGCTGGGCATGGTCATCACCTATGCTTCGAGCGTCAACCGCCTGCTCTCCTTCCGCATGGGCGAGCTGGTGATCAAGTATTCCGGGCAGTACCTGGCCGTGGGTCGCAAAGACCAGGCGGCGGCGGTGATCAAGAGCGCCGGGCTGACCGAGGCGGTCACTTCCGTGGCGGCCTACCTGCTGCTGGTACTGAGCTCGCAGTTAGCGGCGGTGTACATCATCAAGGATTTACCCACCCAGAGCTGGATCAATTTCTACGCCGTGGCCCTGCTGTTGAACCTGATGACTGAGACCTCCACGGCGGTGCTGCAGGTGGGCGGGCATTTCCGCTCCCAGGCCCTGCTGAACCTGGTGCAGAGCGTCGTGACCGGGGTGTGGATCCTGGTCGTGTTTGTAACGCACGGCGGGCTCTACCAGGTGCTGGTGGCCTACCTGGCGGGCAAGGCTATCTTCGGCCTGGGGGTGATGGCCCTGGCTTTCTACTGGATGAAGCCGCTGCTCGGGGAAGGCTGGTGGCAGGCGCCGCTGGCCCTGCTGCCGCGCCGCCGTGAACTGCTGAGATTCGCCATCAGCACCAATCTGAGCGGGACGATCAACATGATCTTCCGCGATTCCGAGGTGCTGTGGGTGGGCTTTTTCACCACCAAGCTGCAGGCCGGCTATTACAAGTTCGCCCTGGCGGTGATGAATGTGGTGCTGATGCCGGTGACTGCCATGCTATCCTCTTCCTCTCCCGAGGTCAACCGCCTGGTGGCGGTCAGGGCCTGGGGGCCGCTGCGCCGGTTATTACGCCGCACCTCGATCATAGCCCTGGCCTGGACGGGGGCCTGCACGCTGGGGATTGGCACGTTGGGCTATTTCCTGCTGGCCCACCTCAAGCAGGGGGCTTATCTGCCGGCCTTCGCCGCCATCCTGATCCTGCTGGCCGGTTACGGGGTAGCCAACGTGGCTTATTGGAACCGCCCGCTGCTGCTGGCCTTTGGCATGCCGCTCTATCCGATGAACGTGACGGCGGCGGTCGGGGCGGTCAAGACGGCCTTGATGTTCGTGCTGGTCCGCCCGTTGGGCTTCCTGGCCGAAGCCGCCTTGCTTTCGGGTTACCTGGCGGTCTCGGTGGGTATTATCGTCCAGCGCGGCCTGAAAGAGCTGCGCCAGTCAGAAATTGCGCCTGTTCCAGTGGGTGAGTAATGAAGATTGCCTGCCTGTCCACCTCCCAGGTGCCATCCAGCACGGCCAACAGCATCCAAATGATGAAAGTCTGCCACGCCCTTGGCGCATTGGGCTCGCTTGGTGCGCAAGGGCAGTCCGGGCAGCAGGTATGCCTGTGGGCGCCGGGGCAGGCTGCGACACCCTGGAAGAGGCTGGCCGAGCACTATGGGCTGGAGCAGCCGTTCGAGGTGCGCTGGTTACAAACCTGGCCGCTTTTCCGCCGCTATGATTTCGCCATGCGCGCCCTGCAGCAAGCACGCGCCTGGGGGGCGGACTTGATCTACACCTGGCTGCTGCAGGCGGCCGTGCTGGGTTTACAGGCGCGCCTGCCGGTGGCGCTCGAACTGCACGACCTCCCCAGCGGGGCGTTTGGGCCGCGCCTGTTCCGCTATTTCGCGGCTCACCCGGGTAAGAAACGCTTGCTGGTAATCACGCATGCCCTGGCCAGCCGCCTGGGCGTGGAGGGCGGGACCCTGGACGTGCAGATTGCCCCCAATGGAGTCGATCTGGCTCACTACGCCAGCCTGCCTGAAGCCCCGCAAGCCCGCCGCCAGTTGGGCCTGGCCGAGAACCTGACGGCGGTATACACCGGCCACCTGTACGCTGGGCGGGGCATCGACCTGCTGGCCGGCCTGGCGGAGGCCCTGCCGGCGGTCAACTTCCTGTGGGTGGGCGGGCGGCCCGAAGAGGTGACAGCCTGGCAGGAGAAACTGGCCGGGTTGGGTTTGCGCAACGTGCAGTTGACCGGCTTCATCGAAAACCGGCGCCTGCCGCTCTACCAGGCGGCAGGTGAGGTGCTGCTGATGCCCTACGAGCGAACCATAGCCGGTTCGAGCGGCGGCAATTCGGCCGAGATTTGCAGCCCGATGAAGATGTTCGATTACCTGGCCTGCGGACGGGCCATCCTGACCAGCGACCTGCCGGTGTTCCACGAGGTGCTCAACGAAGCCAACGCCTGCTTCTGCCCGCCGGGAGACCTGCCGGCCTGGACACAGGCCCTGGCCAGCCTGCTGCAAGACGTACCTCGCCGCCAGGCGCTGGCCGCCCAGGCGCGCCTTGACTCGGTGCGCTACTCCTGGCAGGCCAGGGCGCACAGGGCGCTGGAGGGCTTTGCCAATGGCTGACCTGCCGCCCCTCCCCAAGCCGGTTATCGCGCCTGAGCGCCTGAGTGGGCGTATGCGCCTGCTGGTATCGTTGGGGGTTGGCATCCTGCTGGGGGCGCTGGTGGCGTACTTTTTCCCCGTGGGGGCCTTTGGGCGGAACTTCTTCGCCACGGGCTGCCTGCTTACGCTGAGCTCCTTCCTGCTGCTGAGCGCCTGGGGCTGGGCCGGGGCGGGCCGCCGGCTGGCCTGGATGATGGCCCTGGCTTTCTTCATGCGTCTGGGGATTGGACTATTCCTCAGCGTCGCCATCCCGGCGTACGGCTTCGACAACGAAACGCAGAATAACGGCTACGTCTTTTTCGACGCTTACCGGCGGGATGACCAGGCCTGGGACCTGGCGACGTCCAGCAAACCGCTGTTGGAAAGCTTCGGGCAGGAGTTCTACACCGACCAGTACGGCGGGCTTCTGGCGCTGAGTGCCCTGGTCTACCGCTACCTCAGTCCGGACGTGCAGCGGCCGTACCTGATCATCATCCTGAGCGCCTTTATCGCCGCCCTGGGGCTGCCTTTCTTCTGGAAGGGGGTGCGCGACCGCTGGGGCGACAGGGTGGCTTTAATCGCCGGATGGATACTGGCGCTGTACCCGGAAAGCATCCTGCTGGGCAGCTCGCAGATGCGCGAGCCGTTCCTGATCACCTTTGGGGCGATCGCCTTCTGGGCGGTGCTGTACTGGAAAGACAACCGGCGCGTGGCGGTGGGGGCTTTCATAGCCAGCATGCTGGGGCTGGCGCTGTTCTCTTCGCGCGTGGCGCTGGTGCTGTTGGGCGTGCTGGCGGTGTGGTTCTGGCTAGAGTACGTGGCCAGCGCCTGGAGCCAACGCCGGCAGGCGCTGGGTTGGATCCTCTTCGCCCTGGCGGCGCTGGCGATGCTGTTCTTGAGCTGGGAATGGCTGCGCAGCTCGGCGCGCCTCGACCTGGTGACGACCTGCAACAATTCGGGGATCGTCCAGCAGGTGACCCAGCAGTTGGGCAGCCGCCTGTGCATCCCGTTCGTGGTGATCTACGGCCTGACCCAGCCGGTGCTGCCGGCGGCCCTGGCCGAAACTACCCTACCGCTGTGGAAGTATATGGTGATCCTGCGCTCGCTGGGCTGGTATGCCTTGTCGCCGCTGCTGCTGTACGGGCTCTACGCGGTATGGAAAGCCCGCCCGGCCGCCGAACGGCGCGTCCTGCTGTGGCTGGCGGGTTTCCTGGTGGTGTGGGTGCTACTGTCGTCGGCGCGCGGGGGCGGGGATGTGTGGGATAATCCGCGCTACCGCACGATCTTCCTGCCCTGGCTGGCGCTGCTGGGGGCGTGGGCCTGGCGCTGGGCGGCCGAGCACAAGGACGCCTGGTTATTACGCCTGCTGGCAGGCGAGGTGATCTTCCTGCTGTTTTTTACCCAATGGTACCTGAGCCGTTACCTGCGCCTGTGGCGCAAACTACCCTTCTGGGAGATGGTGATTCTGATCGTCGTGCTGTGCGCCCTGGTGTTTGGGGGGGGCTGGCTGTGGGACCGGCGGAGGCGGAGGGGTCAGGCGGCCCCAAAATGATCAAGCGGGGGAGAATGTCAACTGCATTAATGTGCAGTTTGGATACCAATAGGTGTAGGTTTTTTTGGAGAGAAGAGAAGAGTTTAACCACAGATAAACACAAATAGTGGTACTGAAAAAACAAGGTAACCGAAAAGTCACAACGCTCTTTAGCACACCCGACGGGGTGAGGGGTGTGCCCCAAGGGTGTCGGCTAAGAAGCCTCGCAATGACAGAAGGAAGGACCTCGCACATGTTCCCTTTCGGGAATTACAACCAAAGCGGAATGTCATTGCGAGGAGTGGTCCAATCAACGCCCCTATTTTATAATCATCTGAGCGACGAAGCAATTTCTACCTACGATATGAGAAAATGCCTGGTTTAGCAAAAATTTCCCTCAATCGGCATAAAATTAATCACAGGGCTTTACCATGACTCAATCTCCTTGAAAAAGGAATCCCAATCATGGAAAAACAATATTGTGTATATATCATGACCAACCAAAACCACACTGTGCTTTACACCGGGGTCACCAATAACCTCCAACGGCGAGTCCTTGTCCACAAGGAAAACCGGGGAAGTGAGTTTACCAAGAAATATAAAGTACATAAACTGGTGTATTTTGAGATCACAAACGATATCAATGCTGCAATTTTCCGTGAAAAGCAGATCAAGGCGGGGTCCAGGCAAAAGAAGCTTGATCTTATCAATGGGATGAATAAAGAGTGGCGCGATCTGTTTGAAGATTTATAAGGTTGGTCTGGTCTGAGATTGCTTCGGCGAAGACGCCTCGCAATGACAGAAGGGGGAGACGCCTTGCAGTGGCAGCGCAGTTGCTGTCATTGCGAACGAGCTTCTTAGCGAGTGAAGCATTCTCACCGCCCTGTATGAGATTACTCACCCCTGCTAGTCTGAGATTGCTTCGGCGAAGACGCCTCGCAATGACAGAAGGGGGAGACGCCTTGCAGTGGCAGCGCAGTTGCTGTCATTGCGAACGAGCTTCTTAATGAATGATACCCTTGGTGCGCCCGAAGCAACTGTCTTGAAAGTCA